>ERZ1643250.2042-NODE-2042-length-15877-cov-5.573126_pt1 | contig 15877 bp, 15 predicted proteins | sample MGYA00579262_ERZ1643250 | MGnify/ENA primary metagenome ERZ1643250 (study PRJEB29033, sample SAMEA4952265) | chicken gut metagenome | biome: Broiler Chicken; feature: Gastrointestinal Tract; material: Caecum | place: Ireland | collected 2018 | study: Broiler...
TATGCACACGCCTGGTCCCAGGATCTCCCGGGCAAAGGTGGGGTCGGGACAGTGGGAGACGGGCTCCACCTGCCCTGTGAGGGGACAGCCGAATACCACAGGCTGGGAAGCCGCGGCTGAAGCCATGGAAGATCCTCCTTTCCGCAAAAAGATCTCCCCTCTGGAAAGCGGGAGTTTCCGCCGGTTCTTTCTCGAGGAAAGGGAGCGGGAGACCTTGCATAAAATATGCCGGTTTTGACAGGTTTTTCGGTGGGATTCTACAACTTCATTCTACAGGAGTAGTATGGAAGAGTCAAGGGATTTTGGGATTTTTGGCAGTCTGCTGAAGAAAGCCGGTTCCCCTTGTAAGAATTCACGCGGCAGGGAAGTCTAAAGGGCAAAGGGATGGGGAGAAGAGGAGGTGGCGGCTTGTGGAGGACAAAAAAGACCTGGCGCTGGTGAAGCGGGCCATGCGGGGAAATCCCAAGGCCTTTGCAGCCCTGATAGAGCGGGAACAGGAGTATCTGTACCGGATGGCGTTCCTCTATGTGCGGCAGGAGCAGGACGCTTTGGATGTGGTGCAGGACAGCATTGTCAAGGCTTACCGGAAGATGAAAACCCTGCGGGAGCCGGCCTATTTCCGCACGTGGCTGACCAAAGTGGTCATCAACACCGCCCAGGACCTGCTGCGGCAGCGAAAGGCAGAGATCTTCTTAGAAGAGGGAGGCGACGATCTGCCGGCTTCTGTGGAGCTTTCCCCGGAAGAGCGGATGGACCTCCACGAGGCAGTGGCACAGCTGCCGGAAAAATACCAGGATGTGGTAAAGCTGAAGTACTTTGATGGGTACACCATTCGGGAGATCAGCCGGATCACCGGCATGCCCCAGGGGACCGTGTCGGTCTATTTGCGGCGGGCCGTGGGCCAGCTGCGCGTTTTGCTGAAGGAGGAATCCCTATGAGAGAAAACTGCAACGACATCCACATTCCCATTTCCCCGGAGCTGGGAGGCCGGGTCGAGGCTGCACTGGGAGAGGTGCGCCGCCTGCACCGGCACCGGATGCTGCGCCGGGCGGGCACTGTCTTGGGCAGCTTTGTGGCCGTAATGGGTGCCCTGCTGGGCCTGGCTGTGGTGAACCCCGCCATGGCCTCGCAGGTTCCCCTGGTGGGGGAATGGCTGGGCGGGCTGTTCTACGAATCCAACTACGAAAGCAAAACCGGTTCGGCGGGCGCGTTTCTGGAGACCTACAGCAGCGCTTTGGAGGATGTGGGGGTAACTGCCGCTACAGAGAGCCAGGAATGGGGCGTCACCTTTCACCAGGGCTACACCGACGGCAACATGGTGCTGCTCTCCCTGAGCCTCACCGGTCCCCAGGAAGAGTTGGAGCAGTATGCCTTTGTCACCTTGGACGGTTACGGGCAAAGCTCCCTGGCTTCTATCAATGGGGAGCCGGCCTCCATCCAAGGGGTGAACACCTTTGAGAAGCGGGAGGGCAGCTGGAGCACCACCATGGCCGTGGCGGTCCCCGAAAGCCAGCAGGGGGCGGAAACCCTGGAGGTGGCCGTCACCCTGCAGGGCTTGGAGGGCCAGGCGGCGGAGGCTTCTGCCGACAGCGTGCCCATTCCGGGCAGCTTTTCCGCCAGTTTCACACTGACGGTGGACCACAGCAACGATTTTTCCTTTGTGTCCCAAGCGGAGGACAACCGGGCCAAAGTGTTGGCCGTACGGGGCACTCCTACCCAGACGGTGGTCTCTGTGGAAATTCCCTTCTGGGGCTACCGGAACTTCGGCGCCCTGGAGGAGGACGGGGTGAAAGGCACGGCCCGGCTGGTGCTGGCGGACGGCACCCAGATGGCCGTGGAGCCCCGCAGAAGCCAGGAGCTGGGCGGGTATGACTACCAGGCGGCCAAGGCCCAGTCCTGCGACCTGTACTTTGACGGCCTGCCCGCCGGCGTCTCCCAGGCGACGCTGGAGTTCTTCTGGCAGAAGGTGGGCACAGAGCAGGAGGAGGTGCTGGCCTCCTTTACCCTGGATCTGGAAAACCAGACCGTCCTTCCCGCCGGGACCCAAGGGGTGGAGAAGGGCTCCATCCAGTACAGCCTTCTGGAAACTGGGGACACGGGCTGGGAGGAGAACGGCTTTGTGGTGAAGGACCTTTGGTTCAGCCAGGCGGGGACCTATTCCGGCCAGATGTATTTCTACGTACCGGAGGACTATCTCCGGGGGGACCTGCAGGTAGAGGTGTGCAACGCCCAAGGGGAAGTCCTGTTTTCCACTCAGGCCTACGGGGAGGACGGCAAACCCAATCCGGATTGGCGGATCTGGGAGGCCATGAAGATTGCCAACGTGGCCCAGCCGCTGCACATCTACCGGATCACCCAGCGGGTTACCGGAGAGGTGATTTCCGTGGGGGAGATGGTGACCATCACCATCTCCGACGCCTCCACCGGGGAGACGCTCTTCACCGACACCCGGGCGCTGGTGGCCGCCACGCCCTAATCTTTCCTAGAACCCAGCAAGGGGCCCTCTCAGCGAGGGCCCCTTTTGGCTGCCGCCTGTTCCTGCAGCAGGGAGAGAAACGCCTCCAAAGGCGGGGAAAGGGCCTTTTGCCTGTGAAGGGCGCAGAAGTACTGGCGGAAAAACCGCACGCCGGGGATCTCCAGCCGCACCAGGGTTTTTTCTTCCAGTTCCTGACGGGCCAGCGACTCCGATAGGATAAGCACCCCTAGCCCAGCTTTGGCGGCCTCTAACAGTGCGGTGGAGCTGATGCTTTCGAAAAAGGGGTGGGGGGAGAGGCCCTGTTCTTCAAACAGCCTGTCTACGGAGCGGCGGGTGCCGCTGCCCTCTTCCCGGAGCAGCAAGGGCAGCCTCGCAAGTTCCTCCAGGGTCCGGGGCTGGGGATCGAAGTCCGGGGCGCAGAGCAGGGCCATGTTTTCCCGGGTGAGAGGGCGGGTTTTCAGGTGAGGGGAAAAGCTCACATTGTCCACCACCCCCACGTCCAACTGGTTTTCCAGCAGCTTTTTCTCGATTCGGTCGGAGTTTTCCACCACCGCTTCCAGGACGGTTTGGGGTTGGAGGGCTTGAAATTTCCGGAGCAGCGGGGCCAGCCGGGTGGCGCCGAACGTCACGTTGGCTCCCACCCGCAGGGAAAAAGGCCGTCCCCGGCGCAGGGAATCCTCCGCCTCTTGGAACCCCTGCAGCACCTCTTGGGCGGTGTGCAGCAGCCTGCGGCCCGCCTCTGTTATATAGACCCGGCGGTTCATCCGTTCAAACAGCGGTACGCCATAGTGCTCTTCCAGCTCTTTGATGGCCAGGCTCACCGCAGGCTGGGTGGTGCCCAGGGCCTCTGCGGCTTTGGAAAAGCTCATCTGCCGGCAGGCCTCCGCAAAGATTTCCAAGTGACGTTTGGTCATGCCCTGCACCCTCTCATAAGAAATTCTAGATGGATTTCATTTTAACATAAAAATGGAAAATAGAAAAGTCCCGGTGTACAATACAGGTAGCACAGGGAAAGGGGCAGCGGTATGGATCGGAACAAGATGGGCCTGTGTGTCAGGCTGTTTGGAAAATTTTTAAAAATCGGCGCGTTTACCTTTGGGGGCGGCTATGCCATGATCCCCCTCATCCGCCGAGAGATCGCCCAGAAGGAGGGGTGGATTGAGGAAAAGGACATTTTGGACATTCTGGCGGTCAGCGAGAGCACCCCAGGGCTCATCGCCGTGAACACGGCCACCTTTGTGGGATACCGGCTGGCGGGTCCTCTGGGGGCGGCGGCAGCCACGGTGGGGGTGGTGCTGCCCAGCTTTGTGATTATCTTCCTCTTAAGTTTCGTGCTGCGTCAGTTTGAGGGATTCCCCGCAGTGCGGTACGCCTTTTGGGGCATCCGGGTGGCGGTGGTGGCTTTGGTGCTCAGCGCCTTGGTGTCCATGGCCCGGGAGTGCCCCTGGAATCTCCTCTCTTACGTGTTGGCGGCAGGGGCCTTTGTGCTGGTGTGCTTTTTCGGGGCCAACTCCATTTTGGTGCTTCTGGCCTGCGCCCTTGTCGGCCTGGCGGCCTCCAAGCTGCGGATAGGAGGGATGAAGCTGTGATCTACCTGGAGCTGTTTTTGACCTTCTTGAAAATTGGCACCTTCACCTTTGGGGGCGGCTACGCCATGGTCCCCCTGATCCAGCAGGAGGTGCTCTCCCACCAGTGGATGACCCTGGAGCAGCTGGTGAATTTCATCGCCGTCTCCGAGAGCACACCGGGCCCCCTGGCAGTGAACCTCTCCACCTACGTTGGGGCGGAGACCGGGGGACTTTTCGGGGCCCTGTGCGCCACCTTTGGGGTGGTGCTGCCCTCCTTTGTCATCATTTTGCTGGTGGCCAAGTTTTACGCGGCCTTCCAGCAGAATACAATCGTCAAGGGCTGTATGAACGGCCTGCGGCCCACGGTGGTGGGGATGATTGGAGCCTCTCTGCTGAGTGTGGCCGCAGCTGCCTTCCCAGTGGGGGGAGGCGTGGGCCAGTGGGTGGTGGCTGGGGTGCTGCTGGCGGCCATTCTGGCAGCCCACTGGAAAAAGGTCCACCCCATTTTGCTCATTGTCTGCGCGGCGGCCGTAGGTGTGGCCGCCGGGTACGCAGGGCTGCTGCCAGGGGTGTGACAGAAGAAGATGCCGCTGTGTGACACAGCGGCATCTTCTTGGCTTATCGGGAAAAGGGCAGCAGGGGCGTGACCGGCCCTGCGCAGGTGAAAGAGAGCTGGTGCATGGCACGGGTGGAGGCCACATACAGCAGGTTTCGGTCAAAGTCCGTGTGGTAGGTTTCCTGGTTGGCCAGGGGGACCAGCACTTGGTCAAACTCCAGGCCTTTGGACATTTGAATGGAGAGCACCAGAGCGCCTCCCTGGAAGGAGCTGCTCTCCGGGGTGACCAGGTGCACAGAGGCGCCCCGCTCCTGGAGACGGTCGAAAAGTGCCTTGGCCTGGCCGTTGGTGCGGGTGATGATTCCCATGGCGTTGTATTTGCTCTGCTGAAAGGTCTCCACTTGCCGCAGGATTTCCACAAGTTCCTCCTCCTCTGTGGAAAAAGCGTGCAGATCTGGGGCGGGGCCGTGACGTTCCACCGCCTGGAAATCTGTCTCAGTGACAATCTGTTTGGCGAAGTGGATGATCTCCCAGGTGGAGCGGTAGCTTTTCTCCAAGCGCATCAGGGTGGAACCCTCATAGAACTGGTGCAGGTCTTCCAGCGTACAGAGCCGGTTGGGATTCACCGCCTGGCTGAAGTCCCCCAAAATGGTTTTCGGGCAGGGGAAGAGCTTGTTGAGCACGGCGTACTGAATGGGGGTGTAGTCCTGCATTTCGTCAATCACCAAGTGCTTGATCAAATGGCTGGTCTCCAGGCCGGTAAAGGCCCCCTGGAGATAGAGGTAGGGATACACATCGTTCCACTCCAGCACCCCTTTTTGGTAGGGCTTGTACAGCTTGGCCCGCTCTTTTCCCAGCTGGCGGAAAAAGGCCCGGTAGGCGGAGAGGGTGGTCTTCATGGTGAGCATCTTCCGCAGGGCCTGGAAGATCTGGTTCCGGTGAGGCGGGCGCTCCTCCCGGAGAAATTCGTTTTCTAAGCGGGAGTGGATGTCGTCGGCCACCATTTCCAGGCGTTTCATCAGGGGGAAGCGTTTGTACACGTCCACCCGCCCTTGGATCCACTCCGCGGGCACGGACCACTCCTTGTACTGGTAGTCCCGGGGCTGGAAGGCCAGCTGGGGCAGGCGCTGTATAAAGTCGTCCAGCAGGTGCACAAACTCCACCGTGGACTTAAAGCGGGCCCGTTCCTCCCAGGCGGGGTCCTTTTCCTCCAGAGGGTCCCGGTCCCCCACGAAGTCCACGCCCTTCTCCAGCTGCACCAGGGCCAGATCTTCCAGGCTGGCCTCGAAAATGGGCTCTTCGCCCAATTCTGGCAGCACCCCGGCAATGTAGTCCCCAAATACCTTGTTGGGGGAGATGATGGTGATGTTCTGGGCTTTGATGGTGTTCCGGTAGCGGTAGAGCAAAAAGGCCACCCGGTGCAGGGCGATGCTGGTTTTGCCGGAGCCTGCCACCCCCTGGATGATCATGGTGTGGGCCTTCTCGTCCCGGATGATGCGGTTCTGCTCCTTTTGGATGGTGGAGATAATGGACTTCATCTTTTCGTCGGAGGTGTGGGCCAGCTCCTGCTGGAGGATGTCGTCCTGAATGTTTTGAGAGCTGTCGAAGGCGTATTCCATCTGCCCGTTTACAATTTTAAACTGGCGCTTGAGGCGCAGCTCTCCGTCGGTGCGGCCCTGGGGGGCGTCGTAGTGGGCGGGGCCCAGTTCAAAGTCGTAAAACATGCTGGCCACGGGGGAGCGCCAGTCGATCACATAGAGCTGCCGCTGGTAGCGGAAAGCGTACAGGCCTATGTAATAGGGAGCGGCCTCCGCTTCCCCTTGGGGAGCGAAGTCGATGCGGGCGAAATAGGGAGAGGACTTTGTCTTTTGCAGCCTGTCCCGGTAGAGCACGGCGGAGGCTCCCTGGGAATCGATCTGCCCCAGCAGCATCTGGCTTTGGAACATGTCCCGGGTGTTGTCCTCCCCCCGGCGGTCCGCCATATACTGCTGCGCCTCCCGGTACTCCTCATCCATCTTCTCCACAGAGCGCTGTGCCTCTTTCAGTTCCTCGTCGATCATGCCCAGCAGGGAGTGAAGATGGGCTATTTCCTCCGGGGGAATGGCCTGCTGGGATGTTTGTTCCTGTTCCATAGGGAAACCTCCTTTTCTCACGGGTTTGGAATGGGGTGGGACACGGCGCTTCCTGCAGGCTGCCAAGACCTGGTGCAGGGGAACGGTTCCCACTGGGTAAGTTGCAAGAGAAAGTATACCAGAAATTCGAAAAAAGACTAGACTTATTTTTTGGGTTGTGGTATGTTATATACTAGATACGCCTAAAATTTGAAATAGATTTAACTTGACAGAAAGAGAAATCTCTTGAAGAAAAAGGAGAAACAGTTTTCCGGCCGTCGCTGGAAGGGGTGTCGGCTGTTTTTTGGGAGAGCGGCGGCAGGCCGCTTTTTTCTTTCTCCTTCCCGTGTTTGAAAGGGGGATCTGCGGTGGGAAGCGTGCAGACGATTGTCCGAAAAGTGCTGCGCAACAGTCTGTGGCAGGTGCTGTCCCTGCTGCCCAAAGACGCCAACAAGGCGGTGTGCCAGAGCTTTTACGGCCGGGGCTATTCCGACAGCCCCAAAGCCATTGCAGAAGAGCTGCGGGCCCGGGGGTGGAAAGTGTACTGGACCGTGAAAGGAGAGGCGGAGGCAGCCTCTCTGCCGCCGGGAGTCACGCCGCTGGCGGTGGAAAGCCCTCGGGCCATTTATCACCTGTGCACCGCAGGAGTTTGGGTGGACAACTGCCGCAAGTGGGCGTACACCCAAAAGCGGGGGAACACCTGTTACGTGCAAACCTGGCACGGGTTCCCGCTAAAACGCATTGAAGGGGACGCGGCGGATGCCCTGCCCCCGGACTATTTGCGGGCTGCCCAAAAGGATTCCCGCATGGGAGATCTGTTTTTATCCAACAGCCGGTTTTTGACGGAGATTTACCGCCGGGGCTTTTGGTACGGGGGCGAAGTGTTGGAACAGGGGTTCCCCCGCAACGACCTGCTGGCCCAGCTCCATCCGGAGCTGGGGGAGAAAGTGCGCCGGGCCTTGGGCCTGCCCCCCGAAAAAAGGCTGCTGCTGTATGCCCCCACCTTCCGCAAGGACAAGGGCCTGGCCGCCTACGACATGGACTACGCCCGGTGCGTCCGGGCGCTGGAACAGCGCTTTGGAGGGGAGTGGCTGCTTTTGGCCAAGCTCCATCCAAACATCGCGGAGAAGGCTGTCCAGATGAACCTGGACCCCCAGGTGGTGCGCAACGCTTCCGATTACCCGGACATTCAAGAGCTGTACCTGGCTTGCGACGCTTTGATCACCGACTACTCCTCGGTGATGTTTGACTATATGGTCACCGGCAAGCCCTGCTTTTTGTACGTGAACGACTTGGCCGCCTACAAAAGCGACCGGAATTTTTACTACGACATCGACAAGCTGCCCTTTGCACGGGCGGAGAACAACGACCAGCTGGAGGCGGCGCTGTTGGAATTTGATCCCCAGGAGCAGGCCCGGCGCACCGAAGCGTTCTGCCGGGAGTTTGGCCTGGTGGAAAGCGGAACTGCTGCCGTCCAAACCGTGGACTATTTGGAACAGCGCAGAAAGAAAGGATGAGAGACCGATGAAACGAGTGATCACCTACGGCACCTTTGACCTGCTCCATTATGGGCATATCAATTTGCTGCGGCGTGCCAAACAATATGGGGACTATTTGATTGTGGGCCTTTCCACCGACGAGTTCAATTGGAACGAAAAGCGGAAGAAATGCTACTTTTCCTATGAAAAGAGAAAGCAGCTGCTGGAAGCCATTCGGTATGTGGACCTGGTGATCCCGGAGGAAAACTGGGAGCAGAAAAAAACCGACGTGCAGGAATACCACGTGGACACCTTCGTCATGGGGGACGACTGGGAGGGAAAGTTTGACTTCCTCAAAGAGCAGTGCCAGGTGGTGTATCTGCCCCGCACCCCCGAAATCTCCACCACACAGATTAAAAAAGACCTGAACCGGGAGTGAGCTGCAGCCTCCCCCGGACTGTACAAAAAAGACGTCCAGGATATCCCTGGGCGTCTTTTTCGCTTTTGGGACACCTTTAGTTACGGAGGAAACTTAAGAGTATCTATAAAAAATTTTTAAAATCTATTTACATTGAAAGATATATTTGGTATACTTAACTTAAACGGATCGTGTCATAAAAAATAAATTCGGGTGGAGATGTGATTCCCATGGGGTATGGTAGTACTTTTTAGAGATGAAAGAACAGGTCGCACAAAACATGAATTTTCATATGGAAAGGAGCCGTTTCATAATGAAAAAGGTTGTAAGTGTTTTTCTGTGTGCTTTTTTGTTGCTGTCCTTGGGCACATTTCCAGTTTCTGCAAATGACGTAGACCCTGTCGAGGATTATACTCCGATTGACATTTCAACAACTGCCGGTTCGCATGGCGTTTATAAGCATGATATTGCTACAAACACTACTACGTTCATCGAGCCGGAAGAATACGCTCCCGACCTAGATTCTGTGTTCACAACTCCCATTCCTACTATGCAAGACTCTCCCAATATCAGGCCGAGTAGTATAATTGGAACAGATGACAGAACCATTGTCAGAAACCCTACTGGAGTTCAAACAACAACTTGTCGAGTTGGTTCTCGCTTCGATGATGGCTATTTGGAAGAAGGTACAGGGTGGCTATTGAACAACAGATATCTTATTACTGCGGGACATATGTTATATTCAACTTCACATGGGGGGTACGCCGACCATACTGCTGTGTATGTAGGAGCTTCAGGTGGCGAATACTTGGAATATCGAAGGTCTAAGTCCTACTATGTTGGCGGTGATTATGTTGATAATGATGATAAACAAAATTATTTTGCCAGAGGTTTGTGGGATGACTGGGGAATCATTGAATTAGATAGCCCGGTAAATGTCAGCGGGCTAACATATTTGGGTTTAAGAGCTGTCAATTCCGCTGCTGATATGCAGGATGGAAGTGTGTATTATACGCAAGGCTACCCCAAAGATTTAAATCCTGACATTCCGATCTGGCAGGATGCGGACATGTACGAATGCTCGGGCTATATTACAGGAGATTACCCTCGTTTTGAGGGCCGCAGCATTACCCCAAGGTATTTGGATGTGGTAAGAACCAACATTGATATAACGCATGGGCAAAGTGGCTCACCGGTTTACACTTGGCGTAATGGATGCTATTGTGCGGAAGGGATCATCATTTCCGGGCCGGAAGGGCAAAATATAGAAAACTGTATTATCTTAATAAATGATTGGCTTTACAATTATATCAACGATAAAATTTAGGAGGATTGATTATGAAAAATCTGTCTTCCCTTCGGCGACAGGTTTCCGTACTTTTTGTAATCCTCCTGCTCCTGGGCCTTGGCGGCTGTCAAAAGAGGGGTATGCTGGGCACCTTCCTTACACCTACCTTGCAAGAGGAGCCTGAATGGAACATCTATCAAGAGGAAAAACTGGAGTTCCGGTTTGTGGAGGCCAAGCTTTCCAGCAGCTGGAAGGGAGAATACGCCATGGGAATCACCGTGGAAATCACGAATCCCACAGACAAACCTATATCGATCGGCCAATCCTTCTCTGTGGAATATGAGTACGAAGGAGAGTGGCACTATCTGTTTTCTTGGGATATGTTCATGATGTCCAGCGTGTACCTGGAACCGAGGGCTACCGTGACAGAGGTGTATGACGTCCCCCTGTATATTTTTAGTGGGACAGGCAAGTATCGCCTGTATATCCCCAATGGAGGCTACTGTGAGATTCCCCGGGAATTTGATTGATACAAGAGAAAAAACAAAAGTGAGCTGCCTGCGGGCAGCTCTTTTTTGTGCCCTCCGCATTTTTTAGGAGCACATATTTCCCTGGTTTTTTGGCAACACTGGTACAAAACGACTTGTGTGGGGGAGGAACGCCTGTGGAAAAACATGTGCTCATTTTGGCCACCACCCACGATTTCCTTTTGAAGTTTGAGCGGGAGAACGTGGAGATCCTCCAAAGTATGGGGTATACGGTCCACTTTGCGGCCAATCTGCGGGAGCCAGGCTACCTTTCCGACGAGGAGGCCATTCGGGAGCGGGGCGTGGTCCTCCACCACATCGACATCGCCCGTTCCCCCTATTTGGTCCGGGAGAACCAACGGGCCCTCCGGCAGCTGCTGGAAATTATACGCCGGTGGGACATGCGGGCCCTGCACTGCCACACCCCGGTGGGCGGGCTGCTGGGCAGGCTGGCAGGCAAGCTTTCCCCTCTGCACCCGGTGGTGGTCTACACCGCCCATGGGTTTCACTTTTACCGGGGAGCGCCTTTGTTCAACCGGCTGGTCTACTATCCGGTGGAGCGGGAGCTGGCCCGGTACACGGACCTGCTGCTGGTGATCAATCAGGAGGATGAGCAGGCCGCCCGGCGCCTGCCCTTGGCCCCGGGGGGAAAGGTGTTCCGCCTGCCTGGGGTGGGGCTGAACCGGCAGGTGTTCTCCCCGCCGGACCCGGAGGAGCGGCAGCGGATACGCCGCCGCTATGGGGTGGCGCCAGGAGAGTTTTTGCTGGTCTCTCTGGGGGAGCTCAACGTCAACAAAAACCACCAGGTGGTGCTGGAGGCACTCTCTTTGCTGCAGCGGCGAAACCGGCTGTCCGGGGTGCGCTATGTGATCTGCGGGGAGGGGTTTGCCCGGGAGCGGCTGCAGAGAGAGATCCAAGAGCGGGAGCTGCCGGTTTCCCTGTGGGGGTTTCGCCGGGATGTGCCGCAGATTTTAACCTGCGCAGACGCCACGGTGTTCCCCTCCCGCCGGGAAGGGCTGGGTATGGCGGGGCTGGAGTCCCTGGCCATGGGGGTGCCCGTTCTGGCGGCGGACAACCGAGGCACCCGGGAGTACATGGTGTTTGGGAAAAACGGGCTGATTTACCCTTGGAATGACCCGGCAGGGTTTGCCCGGGGCATTCTGCTGCTGCAGGGGCTGGATCCTGTCCGGCGGCGGGAACTGTCTCAGCGGTGCAGGGAGTCGGTGGCGCCGTTTGACCGCACCTTGACCCGAGAGACCATGCGCCTGGTCTATGAGGAGATGGATCGAAAAAGGAGGGAGCGTCTTGCACAGATGTCCGGAGGTCTCCGTGGTGCTGGGGTCTTGTAACCCCAGGCCGGATTTTTTGAAGCGGGCGGTGGACTCCCTGCTGGGGCAGACCTTTCCCCACTGGGAGCTGGTGCTTTGGGACGACGGCTCCCTGCCTCCGGGAAGAGAGGCCCTGCGCCGGGAGGCTGCCAGAGACGGGAGAATCCGCCTGTTCCGAGGAGAGAGCAATCGGGGGTTGGGCTACGGGCTCAACCGCTGCCTGGAGCGGGCCCAGGGCCGGTATATCGCCCGGCTGGATGACGACGACGTAGCCTTGCCCCAGCGTTTGGAGCGGCAGCGGGACTTTTTGGAATCCCATGCCCCCTTCCAATGGGTGGGCAGTGCAGCCCTGCTGCTGGACCGGCAGGGGGTGTGGGGCGTGCAGAAAATGCCCTTTCGCCCGGAGAGGGAGGACTTCCTTCACAGCTCTCCCTACATCCACCCTTCGGTGCTGTTCCGGCGGCAGGCGTTGGAGGCGGTGGGCGGCTACCGGGAATCCCGGCGGTTTTTGGGGTGCGAGGATTACGAGCTTTTTTTCCGGCTGCATCGAATGGGCCTTCGGGGCTGCAATCTGCAGGAGCCCCTGCTTGGGTACTGGGAGGACCGGGACTCCCAGCGGAAACGGGGGGCGGCCCGCCGCCTGCGGGAGGCGGCTGTGCGGTGGCAGGGATTTCGAGGCCTGGGGCTGTCCGGCCCTAGGATGGTGTGGGGGGTGCTGCGGCCTCTAGGGGCGGCGCTGGTGCCAGGAGCCGTCCGCTACCGCATCAAGCGCAGACAGAGGAGACTGGTCCGTGGGCAGCCGCTATGAGCGGCAGGCAAGTCCTGCCCTTGCCCGCCAGGTGCAGGCTTTGGAAGGGGGGGAGGACCCGGTTTCCCAGGCGGCGGGGTGGGTTCTGGCTCCTGTGTTGGGGACGTTTGTCCGCTGGGTGTTGGAGCGGGCTCTCGCCGCCGGGGTGAGCCGGCTGTATTTTTTGGCTCGGGACGGTTGGTTCCCCTACAGGCTGGCCCAAACCCTCTGTCAGGCGTGGAAGCTCCCCGTGGAGTGCCGCTATCTGTACGGCTCCCGGCTGGCTTGGCGGCAGCCTTTGTACGCCTGGGACCACCGGCAGGCTGTGGCCCATCTGTGCCGCAGCGGGGTGGCGGTGACCCCGGACCGGGTTTTGGCCCGGGCGGGTCTGTCCCCCCGGGAGCGGGCGTTTCTCCTGGCCCAAGGAGGGTTGGAGGGAGAACGGCTGCTCTCTCCCAGGGAGCGGGAGGCCTTGGCAGACCGTCTGGCAGATTGGAAGGAGTTTCTGGATGTGCTGGACCAGCGGTCCCGCCGGGCCCTGCCTGAGGCGGAGGGATATCTGCGGCAGGAGGGCCTGTGGGACCCGGTTCCCTGGGCCTTGGTGGACAGCGGCTGGATGGGCACGTTGCAGGAGAGCCTGGGCGCGCTGCTGGAGGGTTTAGGCTGGCAGGGGACCCTGCGGGGCTGGTACTGGGGGCTGTACCGGGCGCCGCGGAGAGGGACATGGGACTGCTGCTACTTTCGGCCCGGACGGGATCTTTCCCGGCAGGCGTCTTTTGAACCCAGCTTTTTCGAAGGGGTCTTCTCGGCCCCCCACGGGATGACGGTGGGGTACCTCCAAAAGGGAGGCAGGTTTTTCCCCCAGTTGGAGGAGAGCCGCCCCTTGCCGCTAGTTGCCTGGGAGACCCAGCTCTTTTGCCGGTACGGGGCGCTGCTGGCAAAAGAGCCGGGCGGGCTGGAGGCGCTTCCCCAGGGGAGAGAGGTGCAGCCTCTCCTGCGGCTTCTGCTGACCCGTCCCACCCGGGCGGAGGCAGAGGCTTTTGGGGCGTTGCCCTTCTCCGACGATCCCGCTCGGGGGGTGGAGACGCCTCTGGCAGCGCCCCTTGCCAAGGAGGAGCTGAGCCGCCGCCGGCTGCTGTCCTGGGCTCTTTTTCGGGAGAGAATGCCCCCCAGCGCTTGGCTGCCCGGCAGCGCTGTGCTGGCAGGGGCAGAAGAGGTTCTGCCGGTTTTGGACCGGATTCGTTGGGCTCGGGTGCTGCGTTTGGCCGCCCGGGCACGCTGGTAGGAAAGGGAGCGAAGGAGCATGGAAAAAAGGAAAACATGGGGGCAGTACTGGTTTGTGATTCAGCAGCTCACCGCCCGGGAGGTAAAGCGGAAATACGCCCGGTCCGCCTTGGGCGTTTTGTGGAGCGTGCTGCACCCGCTGCTCTCCATGGGGGTGCTGTCCCTGATTTTTTCCCATATGTTCCGGCGCTCCATAGAGAACTACCCCCTGTACTATTTGACGGGCTACCTGCTCTGGCAGGCGTTCACAGGGGCCACCAACGGATCGATCACCACCTTGGCGGACAACCGTGCCCTGCTGCTCAAGGTGAAGTTTCCCATGGAGCTGTTTATCCTCACCCGAAGCTACACGGCTTTGATCAACCTGGGGTATTCCCTGGTGGCGTACGGGGTGATGTTGGCGGTGTTCCGCATTCCCTTGGGGTGGCCGGTGGTGTTTTTGCTTCCCATTGTGGGCTGCCTGTTTTTGTTTTCCCTGGGCATTTCCTATGCCCTCTCGGCGGCGTACGTGTTCTTTGGGGATGTGAAGCACCTGTATTCCGTGGTGCTCACGCTGTGGATGTACTGCTCCGCCCTGTTTTATCCGGTGGATCAGCTGTCTGGCCCCGTGCGGGCTGTGGTGGAGGCCAACCCCCTCTATCTGTTTATCCGCTGCCTGCGGGGGGCGATGCTGGAGGCCCGCCCTGTCCTGTGGCAGGAGCTGGCCCTGATGCTTCTGTGGGGGATCGGGGTCTATGGGGCAGGCCACGGGATCTTTCGGGCCTGCCGGGAAAAAATCCTACAGAAATTGTGAGGTGTCCCATGGGAGAGAACAGTGTGTTGGTGGATCGGGTGACCATGGAATTTTCCCGGGCCCGAGAGGAGGCCGGCAGCTTAAAAGCCTTGCTGCTGGGCCGCCGGCGCCGGGGCCGGGAGGTCTTTCGGGCCTTGGACCAGGTGAGTTTTTCTCTGGAAGAGGGCCAGGTTTTGGGCATTGTGGGCCGCAACGGTTCCGGAAAAAGCACGTTGCTGAAAATCATTGCAGGGGCTTTAACCCCCACCCAAGGGCGGGTGGAGGTAGACCGGAGCAAGGTGCAGCTTTTGACCCTGGGCACGGGGTTTGACCCGGAGCTCACCGGCAGGGAAAATGTGTTTTTAAACGGGGCCCTTCTTGGACGCAGCCGGAAATTTCTGCAGGAGCACTACCAGGAGATTGTAGCCTTTGCCCAGCTGGAGGGCTTTATGGAGGAAAAGGTGGGGCATTATTCCTCGGGCATGGTGTCCCGGCTGGGATTTGCCATTGCCACCGCCGGGGACGCCCCGGAGATACTCATCTTGGACGAGGTCCTCAGCGTGGGGGACATGTTTTTCCGAAAGAAAAGCGAAGCCCGCATTCGGGAGCTGCTGCACGGGGGATCCACCGTGCTGTTGGTGTCCCACTCCCCAGGGGTGATCCGGGCCAACTGCACCCAGGCCCTCTGGCTGGACCGGGGCCGCCTGCGGGCTTGGGGGAACGTCGGGGAAGTGTGCGACGCCTATGAGGCCATGGAGGAAGCAAGGAGGGAGGAGCCGTGAAAGAACAGGTGTACCAGTGGATCACCCGCCGGGCGCCGGTTGCCCGGGACCGGTACGAGGCCCTGCGCCGGCGGGGGATGTCCCGGCGGCAGGCTTTGCCTGTGCTGGTGGGGGGCGTGGCTTCCCACCTGCTGCGGGGATCCCCTGTCCCCGACCTGGGATCGGGCAAGCAGCTGCCCTCCGGTGGCAGCGAGTCCGCCCAGAATCGGGGGGAGTCCCCCCAAGCGTTGGTCCGGCGCCTGGAGGCCTATGGGGTGATCACCTTCGATGTGTTCGACACCCTGCTGCTGCGGCGGGTGGACCGGCCGGAGACGGTGATCGCCCTGGTGGGGGCCAAGCTGGGTTATCCGGATTTTGCCCGTCTGCGGGGGGAGGCGGAACAGGCCGCCCGGAGAAAGAAGAGACAGGAGGCCGGCACGGCGGAGGTGACCCTGGGGGAGATTTGGAACCAGGTGTCCCGCCGGTGCGCCTTGGACCCGGACCGGGGCATGGCTTTGGAGCT
>ERZ1643250.2044-NODE-2044-length-15870-cov-9.873791_pt1 | contig 15870 bp, 15 predicted proteins | sample MGYA00579262_ERZ1643250 | MGnify/ENA primary metagenome ERZ1643250 (study PRJEB29033, sample SAMEA4952265) | chicken gut metagenome | biome: Broiler Chicken; feature: Gastrointestinal Tract; material: Caecum | place: Ireland | collected 2018 | study: Broiler...
CAGTCCAGAATCTGCATAAGCGGTTTCTGGTAATGAATATCAAAATCTCCGTATCCCGGGCTGAAACGCGGTCTGAGGTACAGGCCGTCTTTTTCCAGTTCCTCTCCGAGCTCCGTCTGCTTTTCATCGCAGAATTCTTCGAGGAGGGTGGCCGCGCATGCCTGCTGGACCACGGCACGGCTCATATCCGTAAGCGAGGTCCTCCGGATCAGCTGATCCACCCCCGGGCCGAGAGTCGCACCGAAAAGTACGGCTTTGATACAGCCTTTCAGATTCCTCGAAAGGCTGCGGCTCTCGATTGAAATATTTCCTATCATTATCCTGCCGTCCGTAATCTGTTCTATATCAAAAATGCGGCAGATGGATTTGGGCCCCGATGCATTTTCTACATCAGAAAATGCGTCTTTGATCATCATACGGGTCCTCTCATCTGCCGTATTTCTTCCATATCCCAGATAACGGACGGCTTCTTTCATCCGTCTGTCTGTCATTTAAATCTCCTAAGCCTTAATGATATCTGATAAATTGTTTATGATCGCCGCAGCTACATCGGGTCTGTTCATCGAATAAATATGTATGTTTTTTACACCATTGGCGAGCAGATCGATGATCTGATCCGTTGCATATGCGATTCCTGCCTGTTTCATAGCTGCCGGTGAACTGCCGAATCGATCCAGGATCGCCAGAAACCGGCGCGGAAAGACCGTACCTGAGAGCTCCTGGCTCTTCTTCATCTGGGCAGCGCTTGTGATCGGCATGATACCCGGAAGGACAGGAACAGTGATTCCCGCCTCTCTGATCCTGTAAAGGAAATTATAATGGATATCATTATCAAAAAACATCTGAGTCGTAAGGAAGTCTACCCCGCTGTCGACTTTCTGCTTCAGATAACGGATATCATCTGTCTTGTGTTCATTCTCTACATGCCCTTCGGGATAACATGCGGCCCCGACACAGAAGTCACCATGCTTTCTGATTTCTTCTACGAGTTCATAAGCATATCTGAACCGGTCTGCATCCGGGAATGTCATGCCTTCCGGGATATCCCCGCGCAGCGCAAGGATATTTTCGATACCGAGTTCTTTGAGCCTGCCGATCACCAGCCTTACTTCCTCCTTTGTCGAGGAGGCACACGTCAGATGGGCAAGACTTAATAAATGCAGGTCATCTTTGATGTGTGAAGCAATTTTTGCAGTATTTTTGCTGGTGCCTCCCCCGGCGCCGTAAGTCACACTGATAAATGCCGGATCTAGTGTGGCAATCTCATCAACGGCACGGATCACCTTATCGTAATCCTCATCTTTCTTGGGCGGAAACACTTCAAAGGATATGTGTATCCTGTCTTCATTCAATCTGTTAATTATTTTCATCAGGCCTGAATGCTCCTGTTTTCCTGTGAAGCCTACTCGCCGATCAGACTTTTGTAGAGCTCCTCATACTGTCCTGCTGAGTTCTTCCATGAGAAATCCTGACTCATGGCACGCTCAATGATCTTGTTCCAGTCGCGTTTTTTATCGTAGTAAATTCTTTCTGCATAGCGTACCGTATTCAGCATCTCATGTGCATTATAATTGCAGAAGCTGAAACCGGTGCCGGTCTTTTCATATTCATTATACGGCTCAACCGTATCTTTAAGTCCGCCTGTCTCACGAACGATCGGGATTGTTCCGTAGCGGAGGCTCATAAGCTGGCTCAGTCCGCATGGCTCAAAGAGCGAAGGCATCAGGAACGTGTCGCACGACGCATAAATCCTGTGTGAGAGTTCGTCGGAATAATAAATATTTGCCGAAACACGGCCGGAATACTTCCACGCAAAGTGGCGGAACATGTTTTCATATTTTACATCGCCTGTACCGAGCACTACGATCTGTACTGCGTCCTGGCACAACTCATCCATGATATAGTCGACCAGATCGAATCCTTTCTGATCTGTCAGGCGGGATACCATACCGATCATCATTACTTTCGGATCTTTCTCAAGTCCGAGTTCTTCCTGAAGAGATGTCTTGTTGATCGGTTTGTTCTTTCTGAAATCATCGATCGTAAAGTTCTTTGCGATACGGTTGTCAGCCGCAGGATTCCAGTCGTCGTAATCAAGTCCGTTCACGATACCGCACAGATCACCGGATCTGGCAGACATGAGCCCGTCAAGTCCTTCTCCGTAGAACGGAGTTTTGATCTCCTCTGCATAACTGCTGCTGACTGTCGTTACTTTATCAGCATATACAAGGCCTCCTTTTAACAGGTTGGCATCTTTGTAAGCTTCCATCTTATCCGGTACAAAGTAATACTCCGGAAGTCCTGTGATACCTCTGACTGTCTTTGTATCCCATACACCCTGGAATTTCAGGTTATGTATTGTCATGATCGTCTTGATCCCGCGGTAATATTCACCCAGATATCTGAAGTTATCAAGATAAACAGGGATCAGTCCCGTCTGCCAGTCGTGGCAGTGGATGAGATCCGGCCGGAATCCGATCACCGGCAGTATACTCAGAACGGCCTTTGAGAAGAAAGCAAATTTCTCGATCCCCCACTTCGGATCACCGTCGTACGGTGCAAATCCGCTGAAATAATGTTCATTATCAATAAAGTAGAACGTAATGTCATTGAGTACAGTCTTCAGTACGCCTACATACTGATCCTGGCCTGCTATATCCATGTAGAAATGTGTGACATATTCCATCCGATCTTTCCATTCCTGTTTCATACAGGTATATTTAGGCATCACTACACGGACATCATACTTCGATTTGTCAAATTCTTTCGGGAGCGAGCCGACAACATCGGCAAGTCCTCCTGTCTTGATAAACGGGACACACTCTGATGCAGCAAACAAAATGTTCTTCATATTACGATCCTCCATTTTCTGCCTTTCCTCGCCGCAAAAGGCATCTTATCACTTGCTATTATACCCCATTCCCCGCATATTGCAAAGGATTTTATCAGCTTTTGTGACGATATTCCAGCTGGATCGTATCTGCGATCAGTGCAATGAATTCAGAGTTCGTCGGTTTTCCCTTTCCTGTGCTTACCGTATATCCGAACAGTTCGTCCAGTGTGTCAAGTTTCCCTCTGCTCCAGGCTACCTCGATGGCATGCCGTATGGCCCGTTCCACACGGCTGGAAGTTGTCTGATACTTTTTTGCCACCGTAGGATAGAGTATCTTTGTTATTGCATTTAAGACGTCCATGTCATTTACTGCCATTATAATGGCGTCACGCAGATAATGGTATCCTTTGATATGAGCGGGGATTCCTATCTCATGGAGCATATTTGTGACACGGCTCTCCAGATTCTCTGTTTTCAGAGTATTATCTGTCGTAATATCGTCATTCTTCCTTTCCGTATTTCTTGACAGATTTCTTATGGATTTTATCCGTTCAAGCAGCATCCTGTTGTTGAACGGTTTCATAATATAGTAATTTGCGCCTTTGTCAAATGCGTCTTCTGTGATCTTTTCCTGACCGACCGCTGTGATCACAATAAAATACGGATGTTTACTGACAGAGTTGTCCTGTCCCACTTTCTCCATGACGGTCAGTCCGTCCATTTTCGGCATGATCAGATCGAGAAGAACAACATCCGGTTTCCTGTCCTTGATGATCTGACACATTTCCTCGCCGTTTTTGGCCTTTCCGACCAGATCCAGCTCTTTGTCCGTGCTGATGATCTCGTCAAGAACATCCAGTATTTTCTGGTTATCATCAGCGATGGCCACACGCAAATGCTCCATTTTCTCCTCTCCTTTAGAACCGAGCACCTTCCTTAAAACGCCACTCGCTTATTATATCCGCGCGAAAATGCAGAATCAAGAATATTTTGTAGCACTAATTCGACACTATTTTCGACGAGTCAGACGATTCGACCTGGTTCAGCATATTTTCAATAAATATGCCATATCCCATTGTCGAATCCTGCACGAACACATGTGTCACCGCTCCGATCAGTTTCCCGTTCTGTATGATCGGGCTACCGCTCATTCCCTGGATGATACCTCCTGTTTTTTCGAGCAATTCCGGATCTGTAACCTGTATCACGAGTCCTTTATTGATCTCGGATGATGTCATGTCGATATCTGTCACCCTGATATCATATTCTTTTATTTCATTGTCGATATAACAGCGGATTTTAGCATCGCCGATTTCAATCTCCTCTTTTGACGCCGTTTCAATGGGGATCTGCTCATCAAAAAGATCATCAATCTTATCAATACTTCCATAAATTCCGGCTTCGGTATTTTTGTCGATGGTACCAAGAATATTATATTTATTATATACGATGATCCCTTCCATTGTTCCCGGCGAACCGCTGTAACCTTTAGTGATATCCTGTATGCTTGTCCGGTATACCCTCCCGTTATCGATCGTCATGAGCATATTCGTATCCGTATCACTGATCCCGTGTCCGAGAGCTCCAAATCTGCTCTGCTCCGTCAGAAACGTGATCGTGCCAAGCCCCTGTACATTGTCTCGCACCCAGATCCCAAGTTTATATTCTCCTGTTTCACATTCAACAGGGCTGATCGTCCTGTCCAGCATATCTTCACCCCTGCGCAGTGTGAGGACAACATCGCCGCCGTCGATCTGGCCGACCGCGCTGAGAAGGTCTGCCTTGCCTGAAATCTCATGATGATTCACTGCAGTAATATAATCACCGGATTCAACTACGTCCGCTGCAGGCTCATAATCCTTCCCGTCGATCCCCTCTATCTCCTCTGTATTCAACACCAAGACACCGTCTGTTTCCATGTAAATACCCACGGGCATTCCTCCTAGGAGAACTGTATCATTTCCGGCTGATGATGTGCTTGCCTCTGTCTGCCAGAGCGCCTTTTCTTCCTGCAGTGTCTGTATCTGATTCCATACAACAACGCCGGAAAGAAACAGAAAAGCCCAAAGTGCCTTTTGGCACTTCCGGTGATTCAGCCTTAATGCCATATTTTCACACCCTTTCCTGACCTGATGTATATGCAAAGCGCGTCTGCATACCTGATCGCGCGATACTTCGCTCAGCTCACGGCATAAATCAGACGTATCGCGCAAATCGCAAAAAAGAAACGGATACTCATTGCCGTATCCGTTTCTATTATGTGTGTTTTTTTCTGTTTTCACACTGGTATTATCTTTCACCCATTGCCAGTTCTTTCATTTCTTTTGCACTTTTCAAAATGGAGTCTGTTACTTTTGATCCTCCAAGTATCCGGGCCAGTTCTCTTACGGAAGAATCCTGATCCAGCCGTTCGATCCTCGTTTTTACAGAATTATCTTCTGCATTTTTTTCAATCAAAAAGTGGACGTCCGCGGCAGCAGCGATCTGTGGCAGATGGGTGATACATATAACCTGGCGGCTCTTACCGATCAGGTGAAGCTTTTCTCCGACTTTATCGGCCGTAATGCCGGATATTCCTGCATCGATCTCATCGAAGATCAATGTGGGCGTATCTTCCTCGTCGGCCAGCACCGTCTTGATCGCGAGCATGATTCTGGAGAGTTCACCGCCTGACGCAATATCGGCCAGCGGCCGGAGCGGTTCTCCCGGATTCAGCGCGATATAGAATTCAGCCTCATCCCGTCCGTTTGCACTGCATCGGCCGGTATCTACAAGACGGATTTCAAGTCTCGTGTCCATGAAATTCAATTCCTGCATCTGCTTTTTGATTTCTTCGGAAAAGATACCGGCATACTGTGCACGTATCCCATGAAGAGTTTCCGACACTTCATCTGTCTCTGCCTTCGCTTCCTTTAATTTTGCTTCCAGCTCCTGCATAAAAGTGTCATAATCATTCAGCTCTTCTATTCTCTGTTTTTTTCTCTCACAGTATGCAAGGATATCACTTACTGTTTTACCATATTTTGCTTTCAGATGATTGATCAGGTTCAGTCTTTCTTCGGTCTCATTGAACTCTTCTTCGGAGAATTCAAAGCTTTTGGCATATTCGGAGAGTTCCCGGTTAAAATCATTGAGAAGGCTGTCTGCATCCAGAAGCTGGCTGTAAAGCTGTGAGGCACTGTCATCAAAGTCCGAGATTTCCTGGAAAGCCCGGATTGCCCGGCTTAAGCAGTCGCTGGCATTTGCAGACGAGTCCTCAGCTGTATACTGATAAGTCTCGGCGATAGCTTCTGTAACTTTCCTGCTCTCGGTCATCCGGCGGTAAAGCTGTTCCAGCTCGTCATCTTCCCCTTCTGTCAGAGCGGCTTCTTCGATCTCATTCACCTCAAATTCAGCAAGAGAAAGCTCCCTTCTTTTGCTCTCATCGTCAAGAGATGCCTCTTCCAGCTGTCTTTTGAGCTTCTGATATGTATGATAGACTTCTGCCATACGTTCTTTTACAGGATCTATCTCTTTTCCTGAAAACAGATCCAAAAGCGCAAGATGATTTTTGCGGTTCAGGAGAGTCTGGTTGTCATGCTGACCGTGAATATCGATCAGAAGGGAAGCCGCCTCTCTGAGAGTCCCCATGCTGACAGTTTCTCCATTGATCCTGCTGATACTCCGTCCCTCCATAAGCCTGCGGCTCAGAGTGATCATATCATCCTCCGGGACGATATCCATTGACTTTAATTTATCCCGTATTCTGCCATCCTCGACCGTAAATGTAAGTTCGACAAGACCGCTTGATGCTCCGTTCCTGAGCATGTCCGCACTGTATCTTCCGCCAAGCGCCAGACCGACCGATCCCATAAGGATAGATTTGCCGGCTCCTGTCTCTCCGGTGAGTATGTTAAGGCCCGGACCGAAATCCACTTCTGTCTCATCGATCAATGCAAGATTTTTTACATGAAGATTCTGTAGCATAATTTATTCCTGTACTCCTTTTGAAACGATCCTGCGGATCTTTTCCATAACAATTGATGTATCTTCTGCGGTACGTATCGCGCACATGATCGTATCGTCGCCTGCAATGCATCCGACGACTTCATGCCACTTCATAGCATCTACAGCAGCCGCAACTGCCATTGCCATTCCGGATACGGTCTTGATGACAAGGATATTCTGTGCCTTGTCCATTGAGACATAGCCGTCTCGCAGTACCCGGATGTATTTTTCATTCATTTCAGGCTCTTCCTGTCTGTGAATAACATATTTCTGCCTGCCGCCGCTGACGGAAATTTTTGTCAGCTTCAGGTCGCGGATATCTCTGGAGACAGTTGCCTGTGTCACTTTGAAGCCTGCATTATTAAGATATTCTGCCAGTTCTTCCTGTGTCTCGATATCATACTGGCTGATCAGTTCAATGATTTTTGCATGTCGGCTGACTTTCATCTTTCTCTAATTTCCTTTCATTTTTCTGCGCATCGTTATCATGAAGCTCTCGCGGCTGAGCCTGATGAGCCTTGCTGTCTGTTCTGCTTTTCTGATGCAGACTTTCTCGCCTGTTACAAGCGTTGTCTGCTCTGCCCCGTCAAAGCAGAGTGAGACCTGCTCCTGTCTGCCATAACGTCCTTCACATATTTCAACCTCGATCGTATCTCCGGCTGAAAGAACCACACTGCTGGTGTTGAGTGCGTGGGAGCAGATCGGAGTGACCACGATCAGCTCAGCCGTCGGTTCAACCACCGGCCCTCCGGCAGAAAGGTTATAACCTGTACTGCCTGTAGGAGTGGAGAGGATCACGCCGTCTGCATGATAGGTATTGAGAAGTGTACCGTTTACATAAATGTTAAAGCTGACGATCCTTACTTTTCCCTCTCTTGCAAGCACGATGTCATTCATGGCAATATCTGTCCGCGAACCGCGGAAAGATCCTTCCAGCATCATACGTTCTTCGATGTCGGGTTCTCCATCAAAAAGCCGTTCCAGAGCCGGTTTGAAATCTTTGAGTTCTACGTCTGTCAGATAACCCAGTGTCCCCAGATTGATACCCAGAAGCGGAAGCGTGTTTTCGCCCAGGTCCCTGACTGCACGGATCAGCGTACCGTCTCCTCCGAGTACGAGGCCGCACCGTGCATCCGAAGGAACAGTTCCGGGGATAATATGTCCTTCGCTGTCTTTTTCCGACACATAACATTTTTTTCCGTTGTTTTCTATATATTGCCTGATCTCGTTTGTGATCGCAAAATCCGGATCTTTCAATTTATTCGTAATAATATAAAAGCCGTCCATCCTATACCTCTTGTAGTTTATTTTGCCAGTGTATCAAATGCTTTTCCTACGACTGTATCCGGGTCGATCCCATGGTTTGTCCCTGTTTCCTCTGTGCATTTTCTGAGATGGATCAGATACTCGATATTTCCCTCCGGCCCTTTGATCGGCGAAAAGTCAAGGGCGCATAGGTCAAATCCGATAGACATGGCATAATCCATTACTTTCCGGATCACTTCCAGATGTGTGCTCTTCTCCCGCACAACACCTTTCTTACCTACTTTCTCCCTGCCTGCCTCAAACTGGGGTTTGATCAGCGCCACGATTTCTCCATTGTCTCTCAGATAATCACGGATCGGCGTCAGTACCTTTGTCAGCGAAATAAAAGAGACGTCGATGGAAGAAAAGTCGACGGGTTCCCCGATGTCATCCGGCGTGACGTAACGGATATTTGTCTTTTCCATACAGACGACCCTCGGGTCGTTCCTCAGTTTCCAGTCCAGCTGGCCGCGGCCTACATCGATAGCAAATACTTTCCTGGCACCGTTTTGCAGCATACAGTCTGTAAATCCTCCGGTCGAAGATCCAACATCAGTACATACTTTATCCTTAACATCCACATCGAAATTTGTCAGGGCTTTCTCAAGTTTGAGGCCTCCGCGGCTCACATAAGGAAGAGCATGCCCCCGAACTTCAATAGTTACTTCCGGAGCGAATGTGCTGCCTGCCTTGTCTTCTCTCTGACCGTCAACAAACACATTTCCCGACATGATGACAGCTTTTGCTTTCTCGCGTGATTCCGCCAGATTTCTCTTTACAAGTAATACATCCAAACGTTCTTTCATATTATCTGTCCTTTATCATCAAATAGTCAGAGACCGCCTGCTTTACGATCGTATCACAGTCCAGGCCGACCTCTTTTCTGAGGATTTCTACATTTCCATGTTCAACATAATCATCTGAGATTCCGATATTGCGGACATGTACATCCAGTTTTGCAGAAGACACATAATCCAGCACCTGTTCGCCGAACCCGCCTGTCAGTACATTTTCCTCGATCGTCACAAACAGACAGTGGTCTTTTGAAAGGTATTCCAGCATTTCTTTATCAAATGGTTTCACGAATCTTGCGTTGACCAGACTGCAGCTGTAGCCTGTCTCCTTGATCTTCCGCCTGACACGATCTGCCAGCTCCGACATATGTCCTACAAAGATGATTGCTATATCCTCTTCTTCGTAGAGGATCTCACTTTTTCCATATTCTACCGGTGCTCTGAATTCCCGCATTCCTTCGTATGCGCTGCCGCGCGGATACCGGATTGCGATCGGATACTGGAAGTCAACGGCAAAACGCAGCATATCCGCCATCTCCCATCGGTTTTTCGGAGAGACGATCGTCATGTTCGGTATTGTCGACAGGAAGGACAGGTCAAAGACCCCCTGGTGTGTTTCCCCGTCGCTTCCCACAAGCCCGGCACGGTCCACCGCGATCACCACCGGAAGGTTCTGGAGACAGACATCATGAAGGGTCTGGTCATATGCCCTCTGCAGGAAAGAAGAATAGACGGCAAACACCGGTTTCATGCCCCCTGCCGCAAGTCCTGCAGCAAATGTCATAGCATGTTCTTCAGCAATACCTACATCAAAAAAGCGGCCGGGAAAGTGTTTCGCGAAGGTAGACAGTCCTGTGCCGTCCGCCATGGCAGCAGTGATGGCAACAACTTTATCATCCTTCTTCGCAATATCCGTGAGAACTTTTGAAAAAACCTGTGTATAACTGTCTGTTGTACCGGCTTCCGCAGGCTCACCTGTCTCAATCTGAAAAGGACCTGTACCATGAAACTTCGCGGGATTCTCCTCTGCCGGAGGGTATCCTTTTCCTTTTTTAGTTATAACATGCACGAGCACTGCATGATCTACTCGCTTTGCTTCATTGAACACTTTCACTAGTTTGCGGATGTCGTGTCCGTCTACCGGACCAAGATAGGTAATGTCCATATCCTCAAAAAACATCCCCGGTACAAGCAGCTGTTTAATTCCGCTTTTTGTTCTTCGGATCTGGCTGACGATCCGTTCCCCTTTTCCCGGGATTCTTTTCAATGTATCTTCGACACCTTTTTTTATGTCGGTATATGTGTGTGCTGTCCGGATCCCGTTCAGATATCTGGACATGCCTCCCACATTTTCTGATATCGACATATTGTTGTCATTGAGAACAATGATAAAATTGCTCTTCAGTCTCGAAGCGTTGTTCAATGCTTCATAAGCCATCCCGCCTGTCAGGGATCCGTCCCCGATAACGGATACAACACTATGATCTTCGCCTTTGAGCTCCCGTGCGGCTACATAGCCGAGTCCCGCAGAAATAGAAGTAGAGCTGTGCCCTGTGTCAAAGGCATCACATTCACTTTCTTTCCTTTTGGGGAATCCGCTCATCCCGCCGTATTTACGCAGACTGTCAAAACCGTCCCGGCGTCCTGTGAGCAGCTTGTGCGTATAAGACTGGTGGCCTACATCCCATATCAGTTTGTCTTCAGGGAAATCAAGGGTCAGATGCAGTGCCATCGTAAGTTCGACGACTCCCAGGTTCGATGCCAGATGCCCTCCTGTATGGCTGATCTTCTCGATCAGGAACCGGCGGATCTCATCTGCAAGAAGCTTAAGCTGTTCCCCGTTTAATTTTTTTATATCATTTGCCTGACGGATCATTTCAAGTACCATGACGATCCTCCTTGTCTTCCCTGTTTATTTTTCTCTGTATACGAGCCATTCCAGCAGTTCGTTCAGAAATGCATTCTCGTACTTCAGACCTTTAAGTGTATCGAGAGCCTCTGATGTCAGACGTTTGACTTCTTTCCTCGATTCTTCTATCCCTCTTAAGGTTACATAAGTCGTTTTTTCATTCTTTTCATCACTGTGTATCGGTTTTCCCAGCATTTCCGTGGTACTTGTGACATCAAGAATATCATCCTGGATCTGGAATGCCATCCCGACTTTTCCTGCGATCTCTTCAATCTTCAAAATCTCTTCATCAGATGCTCCCGCAAGAACAGCCCCGATCATGACGGATGCCTCAATGAGCGCTCCGGTCTTCAGCCGGTAGATAAAATCAAGCATATCACCGGTTATTTTATGACCGGACTCTTTGACATCTACTACCTGTCCGCCGATCATTCCATAGATACCGGCCTTATCAGCCAGAATTTTGAGAGCTCGTCCGATCACAAGACTTTTTTCAGGTTCCAGTTCAAATGCAGAACATGCCGTCTCAAATGCGTAGTTCAGAAGAGCGTCCCCTGCAAGGATTCCCATATCCTCCCCATAGACTACATGGGTCGTCTTTCTTCCGCGCCGGTAGTCGTCATTGTCCATTGCAGGAAGGTCATCATGTACCAGGGAATAGGTGTGGATCATCTCGATTGCAGCCATAAACGGCTCGATCACTTTTCCCTTGCCGCCAAATAGTTCAAAAGATTCCCGCATCAGCATGGGGCGAAGGCGCTTTCCTCCTGCCATCAGGCTGTACTCCATGGCTTCCATGATAATTTTCTGATACCCCTGCTGCACGGGCAGATATTTCTGTAATATATCCTCGATCGATTCTATTCTTTTTTGATATTCTTCTTTAAAACTCATGAGTCTCTCCATCTTCGTCCAGAACAAGGACTTTCTTTTCTACTTCATCGATTGTCCGGCTGCATTCCTTTAAAATCTTCATTCCTCTGTTATACATGTCAAAAGACTGCTCCAGCGTCACGCTGCTCTCCTCCATTCCTTTGATCACTTCTTCAAGGCTTTGAAACATCTCTTCCAGGTTCTCTTTCTTCTCCGTTCCCGCTGTATCTTCTGCAGCAGGTTCGATTGCTTTACTCGCAGTATCGCTCACTTTGCGACCTCCTTATCCCGTTTATTTGATTTCTTCTCCTGATCCGGTTACCAGTGCGCGTATCCTGCCGTCACTGACATAGATCTCCAGAGCGGTCCCGTCACTGACCTGCCGGATACTTCTGATATTTTCACCGTTCTGATTCTGTATATAGGAATAACCGTGACTGAGTTTCTCTAAAGGTGACAACCCTTTCATCTTTTCCACGCATAGGGCCAGTCTGTGTTTCTCCCTGTCAAGCCGGTTCTGCATCAGCAGTCGGAGACGGGTTTCCAGATCTGCAGCATATTGCCTGCTCTCGTTCAATTTCTGCCTGGGATGCGCATAATTGAGTCTCATCCGCAGACGTTCAAGTGCAGAACGCTTCTCTGATATTTTCAATGTAACCTGCCTTAGCATCGCTTCCTGATATGTGCGTATCCGTTCTCTTGCTTCCCGGTGATCATAGACCGCAAGCTCCGCAGCCGCCGATGGTGTCGGTGCGCGAAGGTCTGCGACAAAATCTGCGATCGTAGTATCTGTCTCGTGACCGACCGCAGAAATGACCGGTATACTGCACTCAAAAATCGCCCTGGCAACAGGCTCTTCATTAAACGCCCAGAGATCTTCGATACTTCCGCCGCCCCTTCCTACGATCATCACATCTACTTTTTTCTTCTCAAGTGCACGGATTCCCCTGACAATACTTTCCGCGGCACCTTCCCCCTGCACCTGTGCAGGATATAAAATGATCTGTACATATGGATTCCGGCGTCCGGCAATGTTAATGATATCCCGGACAGCAGCTCCTGTTGGCGCTGTGACGACTCCGAGCGTATGGATATACTTAGGGATCGGCTGCTTGTATTCCCGGGCAAACATACCCATTTCAGCCAGCTCTTTCTTCAGCGCCTCAAATTTCTCATAGAGTGCACCGGCACCGTCAAGCATAATCTCCCTTGCGTAGAGCTGATACTGACCACTTCTTTCATACACGCTGACCGAGCCGAGTACGATCACCTGCTGTCCTTCCTGTAACCGAAAAGAAAGCCCTGACCTGTGGCCTGCGAACATGACGCAGGCGATCGTGCCGGACTCATCTTTTAATGAAAAATATATATGCCCTGATGTATGATATTTACAGTTGGAGACTTCGCCCTTGACATAGATGCGGTTCAGCATGAAGTCCTGCGTGAACATATTCTTGATATAAGTATTGACCTGCCTCACAGTGTAGACATTTTTCATTTTCAGGACTCCTGTTTTGCGACTTTACCGAGCACACCGTTGACAAAGGAAGAACTGCTGTCCCCGCCAAATCTTTTGGCCAGTTCCACAGCCTCGTTGATGGCGACGCCTTCCGGCACTTCATCATCCCATTTCATCTCATAGACGGCAAGACGCAGAATCGTAAGATCTACTTTATTCATCCTGGCTGTCTTCCATCCCTTTGAAGCAGTATTGAGAAGACGGTCGATCTCTTCCACGTGGGAGATCACTCCTTCGTACTTTTTCTGTATGTCATTCTTATTTTTTGTGCTGGCGTTCCCGATGGACTCGAAATAATACTGCAGATGCTCCGGCATCTCAGCTTCATCATTAAATTCAATCTGGAAAAGCATCTTAAAAACATGCTCTCTCAGCTCTGATCTTGTCATAATAATTTTCTCCTTCTGTCATAACTATAGAAAAAGGATGTCTTGCGACATCCTCTATTATACAACACAGGGTGCATGATTTGCAATAACACCCGAAACGGATCAGTCCTGTTTCTCCATCTCGACCCCGGCTACTTTAATATTGACATCAGCAACCTCAAGGCCGGTCATATTTTCGACGGCATTTTTCACTTTCTCCTGAACTTTTCCGGTCACATCGACAATGCTGTAATTATATTTGATGTTAAGTGCAAGGGATACAGTTACCACGCCCTCAAGAACATCTACTTTAACACCTTTTGAAAGGTTCTTGATCCCGAGCTTTCCGATCACCTCATTGGTGATATTTCCGGCCATGGAAGCGACCCCTTCAACCTCTGTAGCCGCCAGTGCCGCAATGATCGCAACTACTTCATCGGCAATCTTCACTTCGCCCAGACTCGCCTCGTTCTGTATCGTATAAGTGTTCTTTTCGTCCTTAGCCATCTTCAAAACCTCCCGTTTTGTCTAATCTCTTTTCACATTATAGCAAATATCCGCTCATTTGCAAAGAAAAACCTTTTATGAACGTCCGAATTCAGAGAGGATAAGACCTTCGTTGCGTTCCTGCGTCATGCGGATGCTCCATTCATGCACAAACAGGAGCAGCGGGCGGTCTTTCAAGTCCTTGATCTTCTTCATATCCGAGGTTCCGCTGACGTGATCGAGATCGATATTTTCATTTTCAATCCACCGGATATGTTCATACGGCAGATTCTCCAGGATGATCTCAACATTGTATTCATTTTTCAGTCGATATTTCAGCACGTCAAACTGCAGCACGCCCACAACTCCGACAATGATCTCCTCCATACCGGTGTTATACTCCTGGAAGATCTGTATCGCACCCTCCTGCGCGATCTGATTGATGCCTTTTACGAACTGTTTTCTCTTCATTGTATCCACCTGACGCACTCTTGCGAAATGCTCCGGTGCAAATGTGGGAATTCCCTCAAAGGCAAACTTATCTTTCGCAGTAGTCAGGGTATCTCCAATGGAGAAAATCCCCGGATCGAATACACCGATAACGTCTCCGGCGTAAGCTTTATCAATGATCTTTCGTTCACTTGCCATCATCTGCTGAGGCTGCGAGAGCCTTACGTCTTTGCCGCCCTGTACATGATAGACCGTCATTCCGGCATCAAACTCACCGGAGCATATCCGCATAAAGGCAATCCTGTCTCTGTGTGCTTTATTCATATTAGCCTGTATCTTAAAGACGAATGCCGAAAAATCTTCCTCATCCATCGGATCGATCGCCCCTCTGTCAGACATACGCGGAAGCGGCGATGTAGTCATGGCAAGAAAGTGTTTCAGGAATGTCTCCACGCCGAAGTTTGTCAGCGCTGAGCCGAAAAATACAGGTGAGAGCTGCCCTTTATCCACAAGTTCCTGGTCAAATTCTGCTGATGCGCCGTCCAGGAGCTCGATTTCCTCCTCAAGCGTGACCTTTGCCTCTGTTCCGATCAGCCAGTCCACTTCCGGATTATTAATGGAAACTTTCTTTACCTCGCCCATGGATGTACCCTTCCTGGTATCAGAGAACAGATCCACCTCTTTCTCCTGACGGTCGTAGACGCCTTTAAACGCCTTTCCCGAGCCGATCGGCCAGTTGACCGGACAGGTCGGGATTCCCAGCTCTTTTTCGATATCATCCAGCAAGTCAAATGTGTCTTTTGCATCCCTGTCCATCTTATTAATGAAGGTAAAGATCGGGATATGTCTCATGGCACATACCTTGAACAGCTTTCTTGTCTGTGCCTCCACACCTTTCGATGCATCGATCACCATGACCGCTGAATCTGCCGCCATCAGAGTACGGTACGTATCCTCCGAGAAATCCTGATGTCCCGGAGTATCCAGAATATTGATACAATATCCGTCATAATTAAACTGAAGCACGGATGAAGTTACTGAAATACCTCTTTCTTTCTCGATTTCCATCCAGTCGGAAACAGCATGCTTTGCCGTCGCCTTGCCTTTTACCGATCCTGCCGTATTGATGACACCGCCATAGAGAAGAAATTTCTCTGTAAGTGTTGTCTTACCTGCGTCCGGATGAGAGATGATCGCAAATGTTCTTCTCTTTTTTATTTCACTCTTAATATCAGACATACTAACTCCCTTTCTGACACTATAGCAGCGCCGGCTCTGTAACCGGCGCTCTATGAAGTTCCCGGAGACTGACTCCGGACATGCTTATTCAGTTTAGCATATCTGAA
>ERZ1643250.2046-NODE-2046-length-15861-cov-6.993041_pt1 | contig 15861 bp, 19 predicted proteins | sample MGYA00579262_ERZ1643250 | MGnify/ENA primary metagenome ERZ1643250 (study PRJEB29033, sample SAMEA4952265) | chicken gut metagenome | biome: Broiler Chicken; feature: Gastrointestinal Tract; material: Caecum | place: Ireland | collected 2018 | study: Broiler...
ATAACCTATTTTTTAGATAAATACAAGTACTTTTCTGTATCAAATTTCTATTATTAGAGATGACCATAAGAAAAAGATAATACTTACATTTTTTATCAATTAACAAGGTATATGTTTTAACTTTTATTTTTTATATATTCTTCTATTTTACTTTCTTTTATTTCAGTTGTTACTCCTTCTCCTGTATTAGGATATTTAGAAGAATAATAAAAGTCAAAAACAAATAAACTTACTAATATAATACATAAAATTATTTTTAATTTTTTACTTACCTTATCTAAGATATTTGCTATATTAGGTGCTATTATGTAAGTTACTAAAACTCCTCCTATTGCAAATAATAATAACCCTTCCATACATACTCTTCCATTTATATTTAAGAAATATCCATGATAATCCCACCATGACATATGATGAACTAATTCTAAATACACACTTGTTCCATACTCAATAATACCACTTACTAACATCGCTAGAACAAAATACGCAAAAGGATTTTTTCTTACGGGTTTTAAAAGTACTAGCATGGCTACTCCACCAGCTCCCCAAATAGGTAACCATGGCCCTTGTAATGTTCCTCTTTTTACTATTTCACCATATTGGAATAAGTGTAATAATACTTCAAATATATAGCCAAATATAGCAATAATAAAGAATATTAAGATTATATCTATTATAGAATATTTACGACTGTAGTTAAATTTAAGTAAATGGCCACTTTTGGATTCTTTGAGCATATACTCATAAATTGGATATTCTTCTAAAACCACTTCTCCTTCTAAGTTATTGTCTTTTAATAATTCACTATTTTCTATTCCTTTTGTTTTTGACATATCTCTTATCAACATATAAGCTTCTGCTTTAGTAGCATTCATATAAGGAGTTGTAAAAACTATATTGGAGATATTTAACGTTAAAAGACCTAACAAATAATAACCTATAAAGGACAGATCTAATTTAAACATTTCCCACTTATATCCATTCATCATGTCTCTTGATAGTTTTAAAACATCTTTTGTCTTCATATTGGGATTTTCTGCTAAAATATAAGGAACTAGATAATATGAATAATATTTTATAAATCCCCCAACAATGGTAAAGGCCCAAAGGATAGTATATAAATTTTTTAAAAACATAGTGTAGGCAGTATGAGTAGTTTTTCCTAAGCGATATGGCAATAATAATTTACTCGCTTTTGTTTTGGTAAATCGTCTATTTTCTAAAAAGAATCTATCATTACCAACTTCTATTACTTTACTCACAAATATCCAATAAAATAAAGATAAAGCTGCACCTATAATGATAATTACACTTGCCCATATACGATCTTTAAATAAAGCTTGATTGACAGCATTTAATATTCCGAATAAAAAGCTTCCCGATTTTGAAACATTATTTACTATTGAACCTAATACACCTCTTGATGTATCACTAAAAAACTCTGGGCTTCTTTCTTCTTCAACATTTAGGCCATTCAAAAATTCATTTACTATATCTGAATTGGTATCAGCATCAATATTATTTATATTGATGTTTTTTATATTATCGCGATAATCAAAGTCAAAGGTTTTATTTATACTAATAACAGTTCCTCCAACTAAAATCGTATAAATAAAGCAAATTATAATACATGATTTCCAGTTTCTGTAAAAGGCCTTTTTCCCTCGCCTTTTTAAACTATTTCTGCTAAACATACTACTACCCCAATCACAGAATTATTTTATCATAATTTCGGTTATTCTTCAATTCTTCTGTTTATCTCTTATATTACAATTTTGTTATTTTGCTGTAATATCTCCACTTGTCGTTGTAAGAGTTAAAGTTGGAGTGGCATTTGAATTATTGATGTCAATATCTCCGTTATTGGTTTTGGCATCAATAAATACTTCTTTTTCTAATCCTATTTTTATATTTCCGCTTCTTGCTGTAAGGCTTGAGTCTTCGTTAATGCTAAATTTATTTATTTTGATATCTCCACTTGTTAGGCTAAAGTTTATTTTATTGGTTAAATTATTAATTGTTAGATTACCACTAGTTGCACTTCCTGTTAAATCATTTACTTTTTCTATATCAATATCACCACTCGTAGAAAATACTTCTAGAGAACTTCCTTCATTTAATTCGATATTTCCACTTGTTGAAGCTATACTTCCATTAAGTAATGTAGTAAGTTTAATGTCACCACTTGTTGTTTTAATATTTCCTTTTTGAATTAGAATATCTGATACTATTGAACCAGAACTTGATTCATGATTATATTCTAATTCATAATTTTCGGGAACATATATAGTAATTGTTTCTTCATATAAACACAAGCCAATACAAATTATTGAACCATCTTGTTTAATTGTAAGGTCATTACCATTTGCCTCTACTTTAATTTTATCTTTATTTTTTTCATTACCTGTTATTTCTATTGCTATTTCATTTTTATCATGTTCTTTAATTTCAACATCATAATTAGTGATATTCACATCTATTTTATTAACGTCATTAAATGTAGATTCATATAATACCTCAGTTTTGCCTGATAATACAAACTTCTCTCCTTTAGCAATTCCATAAATCATAAAACCTGCTAAACCTGCAATAATTACTAAAAGAACAATTATACTAATTATTACTTTTTTATTTTTCTTCATTTTCTTTTCCTCCTAAACTTCTTATTAATTTTACTATTTCCATGCTAAGTAAGCCAATAATAAAAATTATCCATGAATAGCTCCAAGCATTCCATATAAAACTTACTAAAAAGTAAATAATCAAAGTAAGTAGAAAGATAATTTTATTAATAATACTTCCTTTTTTATCTTTCTTTTTTTCTTTTGGGGTAGATACAAAATAATAAATTAATAATACCCCAATTAATGTAATGCCAAACATAATAATAGAACCAATTACTCCATCGCTTACTTCTATTTCTTCTAATAGAATGGTTAGTATAATCATGACAGCAAAAATAACTAAACATAAAGAAAATGTTAATGCTTTGTTTTTTGTCTTTTCTTTATTTAGCTTTCTTTCATAAACAATATCTTTTCCTTTTAAAAATTCGTCTGTTGATATTTCAAAAAAGTTGCATAAAGGAACAATCTTGTCTATATCAGGATTAGACTCCCCTGTTTCCCATTTACTAATTGTTTGACGTGATACATTAAGTACACTCGCTAAGTCTTCTTGACTTAAATTTTTCTTCTTTCTTAAATTATAAATTTTTTCTCCTATATTCATTTCCTCACCTCGATGACAATTTTATCAAATCAGTCGGTTGCACTCTACCAACTAGAGTTGGAAAGTTACGCAACTATAGTTTACATCGCTAGTAATATGTCTAATATCATAACTAAATAAGAAAATATTAGAGCATAATACAATAATAAAAGTGAAAGATAAAATGATATTAATTATTAAAAAATCCCTTATAATGGGATAAAATACAATTTGGTGCAGGAAAAGAGATTTGAACTCTCACGAATAAAAATTCACTACCCCCTCAAGGTAGCGCGTCTACCAATTCCGCCATTCCTGCATATTTAAATTATAAAAAAAAAAAAAAAAAAAGTCAAGCAAGACTCGACTTATATACCGCTAGTGATAAACTTAAAGCTTTGTTTCAAATAATCGAAGAATCCAGCACTCTCAATATCCTCTTTTACGATTATTTCTACTTCTTTTATAATATTACCATTATTATCAATAATCTCAGCTGTACCTACTACTGTTCCTGCTTTTACTGGAGATATAATTTTATCTACTTTAATATTAAAAGAATAATCGCTTGGTTTTTCTGTAACACTTAATATTTCCGTAGCATCTTCTTTTAAATATACTTCTATTTCTTCTATTTTTCCTTTTTCAACTCTTACTGTTCCTAATGATTTATCTTTACTATAAATAATATTATTTTTGAAAGAATTAAATCCATAAGATAAAAGAGTTGATGTATCACTGCTTCTTGCCTCTGCACTAGGAGATTTCATCACAACACTAATTAAACGTAAATCACTCTTCTTGGCAGTTGCTGTAAGACAATACCCTGCTTCCGTTGTATAACCTGTTTTTAGGCCATCTACTCCATCATAGAATCTCACTAGTCTATTGGTGTTTACAAGCCATACTTGAGAGCCATCTGGTTTTGTTAAATAATCTTCATATATAGATGTGTATTTTAAAATATCTTCATGTTTTAATAGTTCTCTTGCCATTACCGCCATATCGTAAGCTGTTGAATAATGATTTTCATCATCTAGTCCATGGGGATTGGCAAAATTCGTATTTTCAAGACCTAGTTCTTTAGCACGTTCATTCATCAAAGTAACAAAAGCATCTACACTTCCACTTATTTTTTCAGCCATCGCTACTACTGCATCATTGGCACTTGATACAGCGATACATTTGAGCAGGTCACTAACTGTATATTCTTCTCCTGCTTGTAAGAATACTTGAGATCCTCCCATACCACTAGCATTTTCACTAATTAATACTTTATCTTCATAAGTTAGATTTCCTTCTTCAATATTTTCCATAATCAAAAGCATACTCATAATCTTAGTCATACTAGCCATGGGAAGTTGTTCCTGAGTATTTTTTTCATACAAAATTTTACCACTTTCTGCATCCATTAATATAGCAGCTTCACTACTTAAATTTAAGGAATCTCCTTCAGCTTTTACTGCTGGAATAAATAATGATGCTACTATTAAAGTTAACATTAACTTTTTCAATATTAACACCTCTAATAAAGAGTACGCTTATTATTTTCTTTTATGACTCCTTATTCTTCTTTAGTAATAAGAAATTTGCTAGCTAATGTGTATTTCCTTCTATTTTTAATATAAAAGTAGCCTAATATCGAATAAACTGTAGCACCAATAAAATTGACAAATAAATCTTCCATTGTATCATTTAATCCAATATCTAAATATCCCCCTTCTATTGTCATAATCTCCTCATTATTAGAATTATATAACACTGTATTATTAATATCTTTTATTTTTTTAGCTTTATTACTTTTATTAGGATCAAACTCTACGGAGGTAATGCTAGTTATAATCTCGTCTTTTTGCATATCTACTAATGTAGTTTTATCAAAGGCATACTCAACAAATTCCCAACATACACCAATTGTCATACTAAAACAAAATGATGCTAAAGCAACATAGGCAGGTGATAGTTTAATACTTTTACTGTTATTATTTAATAAATCTATTAAAGATAAACCTATTGCAGCACATAAGAATCCATTTAATGTATGAAGCATTAAATCCCAATTAGGGATGTTTCCATAAAAATTGTAAATCTCACCTAGTATTTCTGCTGCAAAAATAAAGATATAGATAATTACTTCTAAAGTATTGGGTAAAGTAATTTTAAATCTTCTTTGAATAATTATTGGAAGTATAAGTAAAAATAAAGACAATATACATAGTAATGCACTATCAAAATGTCCTAGTATTATTTGTCTTATTAAACATTTTTACTTTTTTTTCGTAAAATAGTGCTTGCTGACTTGATTTTTTTACGATTAAGTCGTATAATTTATTTAAAGGAGGGCTTATGAGCGATTTAGGAAACAAAGAAATTTTTGCAAAAAATCTTAAATATTATATGGATTATTATCAAAAGGATAGAAATGATATTTGTAATGCTTTAAACATTCCATATACAACATTTACAGATTGGTATAATGGAGTTACTTACCCAAGAATTGATAAAATAGAAATGCTAGCAAATTATTTCAATATTAAAAAATCCGACTTAATAGAAAACAAAGATAAAAATGATAATTCTGATGAACTTGATATTTTATTTGACAAAAACAGAGACATACTTACTGAAGCAGATAAAAATATTATGAAGGCTATAATAACTGAAAGAAGGAAACAAATAGATAAGGAGTTGGGAGAAAATGAAGAAGCATAACTACGATGCAATGAAAACTGTAAATATTGTATGTGGAATAATAATAGGTATTATATTATTGGCATCTTTTGTTAATACAGATAGTATTTGTGAAATGCTTGGGATTAACGGGAACATTTTATATTTTATAGGGCATAATATTTTATGGATTATACCTTTAATAATACTGATTAGAAATTTAATAGTTATGTCAAAAGCCAGAAAGAAATAAACTTATGAATGATAATTTAAAAGCCATCATTATTATTGGAGCAATAATTATCTTTGTATTATTATTAAATTACTATAACACTTCTAAAGATAATGACAATGAATATACTGTAACATTAGACGATAATACAATTAACGTATGTGGAGAAGAAATTTATATTACCAATTATACATACAATGATGAAATATTGATTGACGATTTAATAAGAGAACTTGAATATATATGTCAAGAAAAATAAAAGTATGCTAGTATAGGTACTTAATAGAAGAGAGGATTAAGTATTATGTTAGAACAATTACTAGAGGGGGTAATTGGTCAAGAAGATATATTAAGATATTATAATGCCACGCTAACATATATAGAAATTCCTTCTTCGGTCCGAGGTTGCGTGCATTACTACAAAGGTATTTATAATATATTAATTAATAAAAATTTAAGCTATTACAAGCGAAAAAAGACACTATTGCACGAATTAGCTCATATTGAACTAAATCAACTGTGTCAAGCCGATAACGATCTATTTGCTTTCTACATCGAAAAATATGAAGATGAAGCAGATAGATATATAAAAGAATTAAAAGAAAAACTAAGCAAATAAAAAAAGAGCTAGTGCTGTAACACTAACTCCCCTGCTATAAGCAGTACGTAAATAAAAAATCCCACGATAGAATTATTTTTTTACGTACTCTAATTATAGCAAAAATAAATTAATAAAGCAATAATTGGAGGTTAGAAAATGAATTTAAAAGTATATAAAAAAACAAGGTATCAAAACATATATCAACATATAAAAAATAAAAACTATGTTATATCAATTAGTAAGCCTGAAAAGACTAGTATAGCAGAGATTGATGGTGCAAAGATATATGACATAGATGAAGCGTTAAATATTCGTGATAATTCTAGAAAAAAGAAAAAAACAGACATCAAAAGAATTGGTAGCTTTGATGAACTTTTTGAAAAATATATGAATTATTGTAAAAATATAGAAAGATTAGCTTATAATACTAATCAGAAAAAAGAAAAATTATATAATTCCTTTTTTAAAGATAAAATAAGTAAAAATATTAACAAAACTAATGAATTATTTTGGAGTTCTTTTATAGATGATTTAAATACTACAGTAAAACAAAAGAATGAAGTTATTAAAGAATTAAAAGCTTTTTTTAATTGGTGTAAGGATCAAAACTATATAATTGATAACCCTATGGATAACGTGAATAGATATAAAGTTTCAAAATCAGAAATGAAATATTGGACACCAGATGAATTAAAAAATTTTTTAGAGTGTGTAAGATCAGATTTAAATTCTTCTAATAAATCTATAAAAGCTAAAGCTTTTTTAACTAAAACACTTGTAGAAATTACATTCACTTTAGGAGATAGAATTGGAGAAACTAGAGCTTTAACTTTTGGATCTATAGATGTTACAAAAGAAACTTTAAGTATACTCCACTCTATCAATTATGATCGAACATCTGATGATTTTGTGTCTAACACTAAAACATACGAGTCTGAAAGAACAATTGATATTTCCCAAAAACTTATAAATAGTATCAATGATTATAGACTTTTTTTAGAAAAAGAACTTAGATATAATATAACGGATGATACGTTAATATTTTTCAATCATCAAACCAAAAAGCCATATTCTGATGTAACTTTAAGAAAACATTTTTATTATTATTGCAACAAAGCGAATGTTACAAAAATAAGAATGTACGATTTAAGACATACTTATGTTGCAAATATGATGGCAGAAGGTAAAGAAGCTTATCTATTTAGTAAACGTATAGGTCATAAAAATATATCTACTACTATTGATATATATGGACATCTATCAAATAAAACTAGAAAGGAGTTAGCTCAAGCAACGGATAAATACTTATAAAAAAATTACTCCCATTTTACTCCCAAGTACAAAAAATGAGAGTAAAATCGGAGTAATTCAAAAAATATAAAATAAAAATACCCCTTTATTTAAGGGTATTTATAACATTTTATGGTGCCCAAGGCCGGACTTGAACCGGCACGGGCTTTAACACCCGCAGGATTTTCTTACTACTATAGTTTTCACTACCACTTTTGTGTTTGTAGTCTGGACTTTCTCTTTACCATATCAATAATGACTTAGGTATTGCCCGTTAAGTCTCTACACCTTATTTGCGATTTCTGTAGTTATCTGTTAAAGCATGGCAATTTGGACATAGCAACTGCAAATTGCTAAGTGAATTATCTTTATTGTTACCATTAATATGATGAAGTTCTAATGGAATAATTTCATCATTCCAACTTCTTAATCCACATTTTTCACACATATGAGGTTTTATTTTTTCTTTCAATATGCGTTTTTTTAGCTTATAACTAGTAATAGGTATTTCGTTATTAAAATATTTTTCTATCGGTTTTATATCAGCGGGACTATTATTCACATTCCAGCCTTGACCGAGAAAATGTGATGTATTTAATTTGTATACTTCTATATACTTATCAAGAATACGATAATATTCACCATAAGGTTTCAATTTTAGTTTTAATAAGCATTCTCTTTTACTTTTAGAATTAGATACAATATCTTCTAATACATCCTTTGAATATTTTAATTTCAAAGTTACCTCCGCAAATCTTGGCTCGGGATTGCCATCAGCGTTATCTGTAAGGTTTCCCCGAATTTGAGCAAATTCACATAATCTATTTCTAGACTAGTGCTCAAGGCCTTCCATTAATTAGTAAGAGGCCCTAAGTCCTGTGCGTCTACCTATTCCGCCACTTGGGCAGGCACTTGTCTTAATAAATAAGACTTCTTAAGTATAATATGTTTTCTTATCTTTTTCAAGTCTTTTTTTATAAAAAATAGTAAATTTTATGAAATATTTAAAAAAATACGCTTATATTAGTATAGAGAAGTTAAAAAAATGAATAAATATGGTTGACAGGCTAAAATATCTTTGTTATAATTGCTTTGTTAACCGAAAAAAACATGGAGGAATACCCAAGTCTGGTTGAAGGGACCGGTCTTGAAAACCGGGAGGTCGAGCAATCGGCGCAGGGGTTCGAATCCCTTTTCCTCCGCCACTTAATTTTACATCGCGGGATGGAGCAGTCTGGTAGCTCGTCGGGCTCATAACCCGAAGGTCGTTGGTTCAAATCCTTCTCCCGCAACCATGTGGTTCGTTAGTCTAGAGGCCTATGACGTCTGCCTGTCACGCAGAAGATCACGGGTTCGAATCCCGTACGAACCGCCATTTTTTTGGCTTCATAGCTCAGTCGGTAGAGCAGAGGACTGAAAATCCTTGTGTCGCTGGTTCAATTCCCGCTGGAGCCACCATAAAATGTTAGTTAAAAACCTAGGAATTACCTAGGTTTTTTCATGACTTAAAGCTGGGACAAAAATACCACTACCCTCTTTCTGGGACAATTCTGGGACAATAGCGAAGTCCCTCATCATAAAAATAAGTTATTTATCATTATTTATTTCCCTTAACTTTTCATTAATCCATATATTTAAATGTTCTTTTAATGGTAAAAAACCATTTTTGTTACTTTCTTCCATTTCTTTTCCATCAACTTTATAGTTGATATTTTTAATTGATAATTTTAAATGCTTTATTTTATTATCAACTTCTATTATTTTAGCGTAAATCACTTCCCCTACTTCAGCGTAATCACTTACATTGTGAACAAAGCTATTAGATATTTCCGAGATATGAATTAAACCATTATAATCATCACTGGCTGCAACAAAGATACCATATTCTTTAAATCCAGTAACTACACATCTTATTGTGTCTCCTACTTTATACATGTCTGTACCACCTAATAAGTATTATAACATGTTTTTCTTTACTTACAAAACATTTTCTTATATAATAAATTAAGGAGATGTGTTATGGAAGAACAAGTAAAACAAATTATTGAAGAGTTAAGACCATTTTTAATGCAGGATGGTGGAGATATAGAATTTATTCGTTTAGAAGATAATTATGTGTATATAAAACTTACGGGAGCATGTAAAAATTGTATGTTTCAAGATGGAACAATTAGTTATGGAATAGAAGCTTTGCTTAAGGATAAAATTCCCGAGATTGAAGGAGTTATAAATGTTGATTTATAACTTTATTTTTTATCTAAAATCCAAGATATACCTTCGATAGGTGCATATTTATTGATTTCGATATAGGCACTTTTTAAGAATTCTTCATAATCATCAGATGCTTCTATAATTGGAATTAATTTTTCTTCTTCTTCCTCTTCATTCATAATTTTTTCATAAATATCAAAGTAATAAGAAGGATAAAGAAGTCTTGCATATAATAGTTCTAAACTATAAATTGAAAATCTAGTAATTGCTAGTGATTCTTTTAGATAACTTAAAGCGTTTTCTCCTTCAAAAAAGGCACTTTTGATATATTCTGCTATATCTCTAACTTCTAAGTCAAAAATAAAACTTAAAGGATTTAAATAGTTTAATTTATAATTAGGATATTTAATTCTTCTATGGGACAAACATACGCGATCTAATCCTGTTTTTTTATACTTTCTATTTGTGTTGTTGAGATAACTTATAGCATTTTCACCTAGACCAACATAATAACTGAAACTATCTAAGATAATTTCTTTTCCTTTTCCTAATTCATGAACTTGATATTCAAAATAATCTATTTTATCACTCCATAATTTGGCCCATGAATTACGATATAGATTACTTTTATTTGGATTTAATATCAGAGTATTATTCATCTTAAGCATTTTTGGTAAGTCATATTCTTCATAGATGTCTCCAATTGGTTTTATTAAAATATAGTTTGCTTCATATATATTTGTAATTAATTTACCAAATTTATTTAAAATTAAATCATGACATTCAATTCCTCTTATTTTGAGTTCTTTACTTACTTCTATTAAATCCATTAGTTCTCTTTCACTTCTTTTTAAGGGAACAAAATAAAAATTTTCTTTTTGCCACTCAAAAGTGTAGATTGTATCCCAATCTTCTACACTTTCTATATTAAAATTATAGTAATAATTAATCATATCTTTCATATTTCATCACTTATTTAAATGTATGAAAAAACTGATGGTTTAATACATCAGTTAGTTGTATTTTGGTTTGGATTGACTGGCATAAAATTGTTTAAATCCATTACCCTTTTAGCATTATCATGAGCTATATTTGCCACTTGCTCTCTAGCCTCAGCATTTGCTAAATGTTCACTTGCATCATGCATTTTAGCATTTATTTCTGCTTCTTTTTTAGCTAAAGCTTTTTCTCTTTCTTCAAGAGCATTTAATTCTTTTTGATATTTAGAAATTAGAGCATCAAACATATTTTCACAGGCTTTTAAGAAGGTTTCTTTATCACTTTCAAAATTAATTGTAGGCATATTTGCTGTTTCATTAACAGCAGGTGTAGTATTAGGGGTTTGTACACTTACACTAGATACTGCTTGATTAATCTCTGGTACTATATTTATCTTGGGAGTTGATGCTTGCTCCGTTTTAGGAGGTTCCACTACTTTATTTATAACTTGTTCTACTGGTGCCGCAGTTTGTGGCGATGCACTATTCATGTTTGTTGCTTCATTAATTAAATTCATTACTGATTCATTTTCAGTTGGATTAGTTGCTACATTAGGTGTTATGGGACTTACATTTACACTTGTATTGCTAACTGTGTTTACACTTGGCATAACAGGAGATGAGCTAGATGCTGGACTAACTTCAGGAGTAACAACAGGTGAAGCTGGTGTTAAAGCTGGAGAAGCGACACTTTGACTTGGAGCATCTTCTACTACATAACGTGCTTTTATGGCGTCAAATGAGCTTTGAGGTAAAGTAAGTGGTGTATAATATGCTTCATCAGCATTTACTTGATCACTAATTTTTACATATTCAAAATTAGTTCCACTAATAATTCCTTTTAAATAATTTTTAACACTTTGCCATTCATTTGCATCAGTAATTTTCTCTAGTTTTGTTGTGTATTTACTTACATAGATAATGGGTAATCCCATTGATCCTGTCTTTTCTCCATCTAATACCGCATAAGTATTATTCTCTGCTTTAAATACACTAATTAAATTTAAACTCTCTATGTTTCCTGTTGGTTTTGTAATATTTATTTTTGCCATTTTAATCCCTCTCTATTCTTAAAGTATTATATCAAAATATTTTTTATTCTTCAATTCTTTATTTCACTAATCATAAACCATCTGCAGCCATAAGCACAATTCTTTTTAATATATTCTTCTACTTTGTCTACATCATTTAATTCTTTAAAATTTTTGTTGGTTTTGCTGTTAAATCCTTTTAATCTTAATTTTCCATAAGCAATATCCCCTACTATATAATCAAAATCATCAAAGTATTCAGTGATTTTTTGTTCTAATTCTTCTATATTAATTGCGTCTTTATAATTGTTTAATACTTGATATTTTCGATTATTTACTGTTATTACTTCCATAAACCCTCCTAAATTATACTAAAAATAATAATAGATATTACACTTAATGAAGTTACAATTACACTCATCAGTAGCAATATATCGACATAACCATTACCAGTAGTAATCTTTTTACCATATAATTTGTAATAATCTACTGCTTTATTTAAATCTTCTTCCCTATTTGGACTTTCTGCATCTACTTCAAAATATTCATATGCTTTGTTTTGCGATTCTTTAATTTCAGCATTACTCATATTTTTTAAATTTGATAAGTTAATTCCTAATAGATTTAATGCTTCTAAATTTAAATCTCCTGTAATAGTTTTATCTAGCGTTAATTCTTTGGTTACATCCATCTCATTTAATTTAGAATAGTAATATTTTTCAATGAAATTTGGATCATCACTCATAAAATAATTATAGGATATTCGATAATAATTTTTAGTATGAGATGAATAAATTAATTCTAAGAATGTTTCTTCTTCTGATAAAGATACATTTTCTGTTTTCTTTTTAGCTACGAACATGTCAACTAAATATTTTTGAATACTTATAAAATACGGATTTTTTTGTTTAAATTTTCTTTTTTCATTTTCACATTCGAATTCATAAAACCTTAAAAAGTCATCTTTAAATAAAGCAATTTCTCCTTTATTTAAACCAAATTTACTTAAATTATTCATAAAAGCAATACTGTTTTTTAAATAATAGGGATTGATTATATCTAACTTGCCATAAATTAAAGCAAGAAGGCGAATGACTACAACATAGGAAGTGTTGTAAGCTAAGCTTTCTGTGTCACTTTTACTTGCTAAATATTTTTTTATTGATTCTTCAAAAGCCATGTTCACAAAATACTCTTCCCTCATATTATTCACCTAATCTATTATATCAATTAAATTTGTAAAAAACAATTATCAAATTATGTCAAGTGCTTTACATTTTGTTTACTCTTTCCATAAAAAATTTATAGATAGGGATATCTAGAGTGTTAGCTATATCATTAATTACCGTTAAACTAATTACTAATCCCTTTCTTCCTTCTTCAATATTTCTAATTAAATTTAAATTGATACCACTTAATCTTGCTAGTTTTTCTTAGGTTAAATACCCATATTTAAAATTATTCATCCGATAAAAGCAAACATTTTTGCTTATTACATTATATAACTCTTTTATATTCATTTTTTCCACCAAAAAAGCACTTGACCGTTCGAGGGCATATAAGCCAAAAGAGAGTTTGGAAATATGGTCAAGTGCTTAATATGCACAGAAATTAATCTGTACACTACTATTATATATTTACTCTCAGTAATAATCAAGAAAAAGTGTTCGACAATTTTTGCCAATTGCAATTTAACCCTTTTTTATTCTATTCATAAAATATGGTAGGTGATTAATTTATGTGTCCAAATCGTCGTGGAAATAGCTTCTTTACAATACTTGCTATTTTTTGCCTTTGTATATTGATATTTTATCAAATTATTATTACTCTTATTTTGCCTTTTCGTTTTAATATTTTTATTTTGCTTATTGAAGTATTTATTTTGTTTTGGCTTTTATTTCGAATTATCTATCCCCGTTGTTAGGGGGCATCATGCTTTTTACTAGGTTTTCTGTTTTAAACATGTAGTCTAGTTTTTTTCTAATTTCTTTAGTTATATTGAGTTCACTTCCTTCTAAAGTAACAATAGGAGGAATACTTATTACAATAAAAAAAAGTTGTTTTTCGCTTGGACTTAAGGGATAGTTTCTCAAATAGCGTTCTAAGATTGGTTCAAAGTTTAAGTTCATATATTCTTTTTGATAAAAAACAATTAAATCAAGAACGGGTGAATCTATCTTTGAGTTTTCCCAACTAATTAAATATTCTCTTGTATTTTTTATAAAGTGATCTGTTTCTAAGTTATTATGAATAAATGCTACTCTGGTTTTTAAATCAGCACGCACTTGATCAAACCATTCATCTAATTCTTTTGTGCAAAAATCTAGAGCAGCAAAAATTTTGTATATGTTACGTATTAATAAATAATGGCTAGGTGAAGGATATATTTCCTCAATTAACTTTTCATATAAGAAATTATAATAGTTTTCTGTATAGATTATGTTATCTTTTAAATTTTCATATATTTCTTTATATTTATCTTCTGTTACTTCTTTAAAATAAGTAGTCTTGCTATGAAGAAGAGAAACAAGGTCTATCATATCTATTGCTTTTTGTTCTTTAGGGATAGGTACATCTTCTACATATTCAAATACATTTACCTCTTCTCTATCTTCTAAAGCAAGTTTTGGAAAATAATCAAAGTTTCTACTAATTAGGTATTCATAGGCTTGAGCTACTTTGTTATCTTTTTTTTCTTTTACCACAAAAGTTCCACTTGTTGAGTCAATGATAGTTACATTTTTCTTTTTGGTTAATCGATAGGGTCTAAATTCTCTTTTTAAAGTTTCTAAAGCATTATTCATTGGATTCAGGAATAATTAACTTGTCTCCTGTACTAATATTTGATAAATCATTGTAATCTTGTAAAATATTTAAATTGGAATTATACATTGTGCATATTGTTTCTACACTTTCACCATCACTAACCATGTGAATATGATAAGTAGCATATTCATTATCTTCCCCTTTAATATTACTTATTATTGTATCTTCACTCTCTCTTTCTTCTTCTACTTTTTCTGTTTCTGATATATCTTCTTCTTTTCTTTCATCAATAGCTTCTTCTTTTTCTAAAAAGGCATTTTCAGCATCTTGGAACAATGGTTCTTCTTCTGGCTCTTCTTCCCTTTCTTTTAGACTAGCAATTACATTGAAATCGATGTTTACTCTAAGAATGCAGCTTTCTATGATCTCATAGGTAAAGTCTTCAATCATAAATTCAATTGTGTTTTCATCTACATCTTCAGCTAAATCAATTTCAAAAGGTAAAATATAAGAAAATGCTTCTTTGTTAACACTTACTTCGTGACTTTTGAAATCTCCTGATACAATAAAGTTTCCTTTTAACACTCCATCTTCTACTTTAGTTTCATGTTCTAGACTAATAGAAGTAATTTCACTAACTTTTTTTTCAAAATCAATATCTTTTGTAAATGGTATTTTACAATTCAAAAAAATCATCTCCTAAAAAAATGTATGTTTTACAAGCATAAATATACCGAAATTTACGATAATAAATTGACTTTTAACATATTATATGGTAAAGTTTTATAAGTAATGAATTTATGGAGGTGGCAAAATGGCTAAGAAAGTTACAACAAAGAAACCTTTAACAGG
>ERZ1643250.2048-NODE-2048-length-15842-cov-5.837841_pt1 | contig 15842 bp, 18 predicted proteins | sample MGYA00579262_ERZ1643250 | MGnify/ENA primary metagenome ERZ1643250 (study PRJEB29033, sample SAMEA4952265) | chicken gut metagenome | biome: Broiler Chicken; feature: Gastrointestinal Tract; material: Caecum | place: Ireland | collected 2018 | study: Broiler...
ACTTCTCTGTTGGCTCCTACGTTTCCGCCGCCTGCGCCGTATGTACAGGAAATGTATTCCGGATTATATTTGCTCAGATGTTCGATTGTTCCCGGAAGATTTGCCATACCTTTCTCTGTTTTCGGCGGGAAAAGCTCAAAGGAAAGGAGCATTTTCTCTTTCATCGCTTCTGCTAATTTCATAATTGCTACCTCCATTTTGTTTTTTCTTCTTAAATCTATCTAAGGCTTTACAGCCATAGGCTCTTTAATCAACCTCCAGCTTCACAATGCTGTTGGCCAGATCCACCATAAGAATTCTTCCTTCCACCTGGGTTTCCTCCCCCATAATGTCTCTCAGAATAATCTTTGTTCCATCCACATCAATACGGCTGACATTTTTCAGTATCACCGACTGATCGCTTTCTTTATATACTGTAGCCAGACACATGTCTGCTCCCTCCTTTATTTTGCTTACGCCGGCTATTTTTCAAGCTGCTCTTTCACCATACTCAGGGCCAGACTCAGTCTCATATTGCCTTTCTGAAAATCAGAAACCCCTTCCCGAATCATTCTGGCAGCATCGTCCATATTTAACTTCTGAAGGTTTTCCGCCATCTGATCCAGTTCCGCCGCATGATGTTCATTGTGCTGCAGCATATAGGTCAGAAGAGCCACCGTTTCATCCTGGCAGTTCCCTCCGTTCTGGCATCCGCCGCAGTGCTGGTGGGAATGTCCCTGTTCCTGGCTGCATCCATGCTCATGTCCGTGCTGAATGGCGTTGCCATTCTCGTCTTTTATTATGTGCATTTCAAGCTCCTTTCAATCAAAGTACCGGAACACATGCCCCGTGTCTCTGCTTTCTGATAATATTTTATCAATATGTAGTTATTATACAACGTTCCGCCTACTATAGCAAGGAAATATTCTTAATTTTTTATGAAATACGCCAAAATTTTATGCAGTATCGCCATATTTTTTCTATACACGTCTTTATTTTAACATTGTCGTTATTTATTTAACGTTTTAAATTTTAGGATTTTGTAAAAGTTTATATGTTAATCGGACATATTTATGTGGTATACTGGGTAACAGAGTTTAGTTAAGGGAGGAATTTTTTTGAATAGCAAAACTGTTTTTTTAAACACAGACGAGGAAATGCCCTTATTGGGTTTAGGAGTATATAAAGCGGTTGGCGAAAACGAAGTGGAAACAGCAATTCTTCATGCTGCAGATGCAGGTTACAGACTGATTGATACAGCCTCTGCCTATGCCAATGAAGACGGCGTGGGACGGGGAATTGCACAGTGTGGAATCCCCCGTAAAGATCTTTTCATCACTACCAAAATCTGGAACAACGCACAGCGTCTGGGAGATATTACCGGAGCTTTTAACCGCAGCCTGGAACGGCTTCAGCTTGATTATATTGATTTGTATCTGATACACTGGCCTGTCCCCGGCTGTTTCCTGAACACCTGGAAAGAACTGGTAAAGCTGTACGAAAGCGGCCGTGTGCGCTCCATCGGAGTCAGCAATTTCGAAATCCGCCATCTGGAGGAACTGGCCTCTGTATCCGATGTGGTTCCTGCAGTAAATCAGATTGAATTTCATCCTTACTGGTACCAGAAGGAACTGCTGGAATACTGTAAATCAAAAGGAATCCAGGTACAGGCTTATGCACCTCTGGCCAGAGGCGCCTATCTGGATAATGACATTATCTGCGTACTGGCTACAAAATACGGCAAAACTCCCGCCCAGATCGGTCTTCGATGGGCTCTGCAGAAAGGGGTGGCCGTTATTCCCAAATCCACAAACCCTCAGAGAATCGTAAGCAACGGAGATATTTTCGATTTCGAAATCGAAGAAGAGGATATGGCATACATCGACCAGCTTAATCAGAATTTCAGAAGCGCAGGCATTCCTGAAGATTTGCAGGGAACGGCTTTTTAAGAAAAAGGCCGCCGGGTTTCCCTGTCACTACATAGAGATACCGTATCATTGTACGTAATAAAAACGTGTACAATGATACGGTATTTTTTTATATCTCTTATTTCTTATTTTTCCCAGGGAAGCATGGGATTTTCCACTTTTTTGTCCCGCAGCATCAAATCTTTCACCGCTTCTGATGCCGCCTTATCTTCAAACAGGACTTTATTTACTTCATTGATAATCGGCATCTCAACCTGATATTTCTCAGAAAGGCCTTTGGCGGCTTTCGCAGAATAAACGCCTTCCACCACCATCTTCACTTCGTCCATCGCCTCTTTCATGGTATAGCCTTTTCCCATCAGATACCCGGCTTTCCGGTTTCTGCTGTGTACGCTTGCACAGGTTACAATCAGATCGCCGATTCCGGACAGACCGTACAGGGTCTCCAGTCTGGCGCCCATGGCGACTCCCAGTCTGGCGATTTCTGCCATTCCTCTGGTAATTAACGCAGCTTTTGTATTATCTCCGTAACCCAGTCCGTCTGCGGTTCCGGCAGCCAGGGCGATTACATTTTTCAGAGAGCCGCCCAGTTCCACTCCCAGAATATCCGGAGTCGTGTAAATACGAAAGACCGGATTCATAAAAATCCCCTGCAGGTATTCTGCCGTTTCCTGTGTTCTGGCGCTGACGCATACGGTAGTCGGAAGTCCTCTTCCCACTTCTTCTGCATGGCTGGGGCCGGAGAGAACGGCCACATCTGCCTGAGGGATTTCCTGTTCAATAATCTCGCTGAGAGTCATAAAGCTTCCCTCTTCGATGCCTTTTGCCACATTCACAATCTTCTGGCCCTTCCGTACATAAGGGGCCATACTGTGGGACGTGCTTCTTGTAAAAGGAGAAGGCACCGCCAGAACTGCTACGTCCGGATCTTTGAGACATCCTTCCAAATCTGTGGTAATCTCCATTTCTTCCGGCAGTTTCACCCCTGGAAGCTTGGACTCATGCTCCCTTTTTTCTTTCAGCATTTCCACCTCTTGTTCAATTACAGACCAGAGCGTTACCTCATGTCCGTTATTGCTGAGAAGCAGCGCCAGAGCAGTTCCCCAGCTCCCGGCCCCCAATACACTGATTTTTGCCATATTTACCTCTCTCCTTTCCTCTTCTTACTGAGATAAATTTTATTTTCTGTTCCTTTCAGCAGTCTGCCGATGTTTTGTCTGTGCCGGTAAAATGCCAGCACAGTCAGACCAAGCATCACTGCGTCTAATTCCAGGATATGGGCTTTATCCATTCCATACTGTCCCATCTGTCCCAGAATCACAATTCCCGCAAACGCCGCCGCATAAGCACTGAGAGAACACAGAGACACATAATGGGTGAGAAAATAAATGCTAAAGAAGATTACAGCGCAGAGAATAAAAAGCCTCCAGTCAAAAGCAAGCAAAAGTCCCACAGATGCCGCAATCCCTTTTCCTCCCCGAAATTTCAGATAAAACGGGAAATTATGTCCCAGTATACATCCGGCCGCCGCATACAGACTTAAAAGCGGCAGAATTTCCTTCTGAGATTCTCCGAAAACAGTCCTTACAATCAGTACCGAAATCACACATTTTAAACAGTCGCCCAGCAGCGTCAGGGCGCCCGCTTTCTTCCCCAATGTCCTTAAAGCATTGGTTGTTCCTGCATTTCCGCTTCCATGTTCCCGAATATCCATATGATGCATACGGCCGTAAATATAAGATGTCTGAAAGAGGCCGCATACATATCCGATAAGAAGACACAGTAACCGTTCCATTGTTTATTCTTTTTCCCCTCTCTCACGTATAATAAATTTCAGTGACGTTCCTCTGAAACCAAAAGCATCCCGAATCCGGTTTTCCAGATACCGGACATAGGAAAAATGCATCAGCTCTTTGCTGTTAACAAAGACTACAAAGGTTGGCGGCTTCACTGCCACCTGCGTCATATAGTAAATTTTCAGACGTTTTCCTTTATCCGAAGGCGGCTGCTGCAGCGCCATAGCCTCTGTCAGAATTTCATTTAACACCCCGGTCTGGATACGAAGAGTCTGATTTTCAATGACCATATCAATGGTCTCATAAAGTCTCGGAAGCCGCAGTCCCGTTTTCGCTGATATGAAAATCAGCTCCGCATAAGGCATGTAGGCCAGAACTTCCCGGACTTTCGCCGTATGCTTATATATGGTCTTGTCATCCTTTTCGATGGCGTCCCATTTATTTACGGCAATAATTACGCCTTTTCCTTTTTCATGGGCGATTCCCGCGATTTTTGCATCCTGTTCCGTAACGCCTTCCGTGGCGTCAATCATAATCAGCACCACATCTGCCCGTTCCACAGCCGTCACCGTACGGATGACGCTGTATCTTTCAATATCTTCTTTGACTTTTCCCTTTCTTCTCAGTCCGGCTGTGTCAATAAAGATATATTCTTTTCCCTGCCATTTCACCCTGGTGTCAATGGCGTCTCTGGTGGTTCCGGCAATATCGGATACGATCACACGGTCTTCCCCGATTAATTTATTCACCAGGGAGGATTTTCCCACATTGGGTTTCCCCACAATTGCAATTTTCGGAATCTCTTCCTCCTCTTCCTGTTCCTTCTGCTGCGGGAAATGACGGACGATTTCGTCCAGCATGTCCCCGATTCCCAGACGGGACGCGGCTGAAACCGGCACCGGATCCCCGATTCCCAGATTATAAAACTCATAGACGTCTACCATAAATTTCTCGAAACTGTCTACCTTATTTACTACCAGTACCACCGGTTTCTTACTTCGGCGCAGCATGTCCGCAACCTTCGCGTCGGCGTCTACCAGTCCCTGGCGGACGTCGGTAATAAACACGATTACGTCTGCCGTGTCTATGGCAATCTGCGCCTGTTCTCTCATCTGCGACAGAATCACATCACTGCTGTCCGGTTCGATACCACCGGTATCAATCATGGTAAAAGTCTTATCCAGCCAGGATACGTCTGCGTAAATTCTGTCTCTGGTTACTCCCGGCGTATCTTTTACAATAGATATTTTTTCTCCGGCTAATGCGTTAAACAGAGTGGATTTCCCCACATTCGGTCTTCCCACAATAGCCACTATTGGTTTGCTCATAAATTTGTCTCCTTCTTAATTTGGCATTTTCCCGGGGAGATTCTAAAACTGCTTTTACAAAATCCTCTCCCCTGGTATCCACAATTACAATAGGAACTTTCAGTTCCTCCTTTAATTGAGCGACTGTCAAGTCATCTAAAAAGACATCTTCTCCGCTGCGCAGCATATTGCAGGGGAGCAGAAGCTTTTCTCCCAGTTTTTGTCCCTGTAACTGTTCTATTAAATCTTTCCCGGTTATCAGTCCGGAAACTGTTATTTCCTCTCCGAAGTAAAAATTGGTAATGGGAAACACCTGAATGTCCACCTGGGGATATTTCTCCTGAATTCTCTTTATATGAGACTCCATAAAGGGAGCGGCCAGTTTCCCGGTAGCAATGGATGCTTTTATCTTTCGGCTGTCCCCTTCTCTCTTCTTCATCTCTTCCTTAATCTCTTCTTCCAGAAGGCGCAGCATTCCTACTCCGTTTTCATACTGGGGGTAACCGTCGTATCTGTCATCTGAGGGCAGTTCCTGCCCGGCCAGAATATACCATTCATCGGAAGCGTGAACAAAGTGAATCCCCCACTTTTTCTTCATTGCTTTCTGGAAACGGTGAATCGTCTCTAAAACTTCCCGTGCATCTTCTTTTGTAAAAGGCTCCAGTGGATACAATCCCTCACGGAATCTGGTCAGTCCTACCGGAACCACCGAAACGCTTTCCATTACCGGGGCAAATGCCGATAAATCCGTCAGGCTTCTCTCCAGCTCTTCCTTATCATTTATCCCTTTACACAGAACAATCTGCCCGTTTAACTCAATTCCCGCCTCATAAAGTCTGCGGATTTTCTCTAAAATATCTCCGGCAAACCGGTTGTGCAGCATCTGACACCGAAGCCTGGGGCTGGTGGTATGAACAGAAATATTAATAGGCGACAAATGGTACTGAATCACCCGATCCAGATCCTCATCTTTCATATTGGTAAGAGTCACATAATTCCCCTGAAGGAAAGAAAGTCTGGAGTCATCGTCCTTAAAGTACAGAGTTTCTCTCATTCCCGGAGGCATCTGATCAATAAAACAGAAGATACACCGATTGGAACAGGAACGGTACTCGTCCATCAGCCCGTTCTCAAATTCAATTCCCAGGTCTTCTTCATATTCTTTTTCCACTTCCAGGAGCCACTCTTCCCCGTCTTCTTTTTCTATCAGAAGCTCTACATATTCTTCATTCATTAAATAATGATAATCAAAAACATCTCTGACCGGCGTATCATTCACCGCAAGAAGCTTATCCTTTGGCTGTAAACCCAGTTCTTCACCAATACTTCCCGGCTTTACACAGGCGATGATGTGCTTTTTTATTTTCATTGAGGCATTATCTCCGTCATATTGATTTTTCCCTGTTTTCTCTCTTCATCCTTAGTATACAAGGATGCGTTTCTAAGGGCAAGACTTAATTCATACAGAGACTATCATACCAATTTCAGACGTAAAAAGCAATAAATTCCTTGACGGGGGTAGGGGCAAATGTTATAAATGTATTAGGATTCATAAATAAACAATAAGGGGCTGTTACAGAAATTCCATTTCTTTAACAGCCTTAATATACGGAGGACTCTTATGCCAAATATTGAATTATTGGAAAAATCAATGCCTGTTGCCCCAATAAAGATTGCCGCCCTGGCAGGATGTCAGGATTTAGCAAAGGAAGTCGATAAAAAATTAGTAAAATTTCGTAAAGAGCTGGTTACCCATAATCAAATTGGAATTACGCCTCAGGGATACAGTGAAAAAACTTTTCTGGTTGACTGCGAATGCCCGCGTTTCGGAACTGGAGAAGGAAAAGGATACATCAAAGAATCCGTCCGCGGTGTGGACCTGTTTATTATGGTAGATATTACAAACTACAGCCTTACTTATAAAGTATGCGGACATGTGAACCACATGTCTCCTGATAACCACTACCAGGATTTAAAACGTATTATTTCCGCTGCAACGGGTAAGGCCCACAGAATTAATGTAATTATGCCTTTCCTGTATGAAGGACGCCAGCACAAACGCTCCAAGAGAGAATCTCTGGACTGCGCCCTTGCCCTGCGGGAACTCAGCGACATGGGAGTCTCCAATATTATCACCTTTGACGCCCACGATCCCCGGGTACAGAATGCCATCCCTCTGAAAGGGTTTGATAACTTCTTCCCCACCTATCAGTTCCTGAAAGCTCTGCTGCGCAGCGTACCGGATTTCAAACCGGACAACGATCATCTCATGATCATCAGCCCGGATGAAGGCGCTATGTCCAGAGCCGTATATTTCTCCAACATTCTGGGTGTGGATATGGGGATGTTCTATAAAAGAAGGGACTACTCCACCATCGTAAACGGAAAGAACCCCATCGTTGCCCATGAGTTCCTGGGAGATTCCGTAAACGGAAAAGACGTTATTATCATTGACGATATGATTTCTTCTGGTGAAAGTATGCTGGATGTGGCAAAACAGATTAAAGAACGCCACGCAAACCGTGTCTTTGTCTGCACCACCTATGGCCTTTTCACAGACGGTCTTGCAAAATTCGATGAATATTATGAGAAAGGGTATCTGGATAAAGTCATTACCACCAACTTAAATTACCGGGATCCGGAACTTCTGACACGCCCTTATTATGTGGAAGCCAATATGAGCAAATATCTGGCAAGTATCATGGATATTATTAACCACGACGTCTCCGTGGAAAAAGTCCGCTCCAGCAATACCAAGATTATTGATTTGATGAACAAAGTAAGAAATAATTAAGATGCAACAAACAAAGAGTACAAGTCCTTCCTGAGTGAGGGACTTGTACTCTTTGCGTTTTTACCGGATTCCCAGAAAAGCTCCCAGGTTTCCTCTCTTCCCCTTTGAAGCTCTGTGAGAGAACAGAAAGTCGGGGTTACAGCAGGTGCAGATTCCCGGCATCTGAATATGTTCCGGAAGGATTCCCGCCTCCAGAAATACAAATTCATTGGCTTTCCATAAATCAAGCTGGTATTTCCCGTTTTCTTTTCTATAATACAGGGCTTTCTGCTGTTTTTCTGTGAAATGCTCCTGAAACTGCCTGATTACATCTTCGCTGACTTCATAACACTTCTGACAGATGGACGGCCCCACAGCCGCCAGCAGTTCTTCCGGTCTGGTGCCAAACTCTCTCTCCATGGCCTCTACAGTAACCTTTCCGATTTTCCCCACAGTTCCCTTCCAGCCGGAATGGGAAAGTCCCACGGCTTTGTGGACAGGATCTATGAAAAACAGAGGAACACAGTCTGCATAGAAGGTAGCCAGAACCACACCCGGCTCATTAGTAATCAGACCGTCCACATCCGTGAAATTTTTCGGCCTTGTTATTCCCTTTCCCCGATCCTGCTTTCCCACTCTCCTTACATTGGTGGTATGGGTCTGATCGGAGCAGACCAAATCCTCTTTTAAAAAGCCTATGGCTTCCGAAATTCTTCTGAAATTCTCCTGGACTGCTGTCTCTTCATCTCCTCTGGTAAAGCTTAAATTCATGGAGGAATACATTCCCTGACTGACTCCTCCCAGACGGGTACTAAACCCATGGACATACTCCTTCTGATCCTTCCAGCCAGGGTAAACCAGATAGATCAGGTCTCCTTTTTTCTCAGGAACCATGTGCTGCCCTTCCGGCAGACTCCAGATAATCTCCATCTTCATTCTCCTTTCACCTGCGGTAATCAAAGGCGTTACGCAGCAGCGTAATCTTCCGTCCGTCAACCCCTACCACATCAAAACGGCAGGGAACGTCTTCTCTGTATTGTTTCTGCATGAGATAGTGCAAAGCGGCTTTTGAAATTCTTCTCTGTTTTTGCGGGGTTACTGCTTCGATAGATCCTCCCCGGCTGTCTCCCGAACGGTACTTCACTTCCACAAAGACCAGATACTCTCCTTCTTTTGCAATCAGGTCAATTTCCCCCTGCCTGCACCGGTAATTGCGTTCTATAATCTCATAGCCCCGGCTTTCCAGAAACCGGGCCGCCGCTTCCTCATACCGGCTTCCAAGTTCCCGTTTATTCATATAAAATTCCCGATAAAGGACTGCCGGTGAATCGGAGAAGGACCGTACTTCTTTAACGCCTCAATATGGGCTGCCGCTCCGTATCCTTTATTGGAGGCAAATCCATACTCCGGCATCTGTTTATCGTATTCCACCATCATCCGATCTCTGGTTACCTTAGCTACAATGCTGGCTGCTGCAATGGAAATGCTCTTTGCATCGCCTTTTATGATAGGCACCTGGGGAATCTCCACCTGAGGGATTGTTACCGCATCATTTAATAAGATCTGAGGTCTTACCGGCAGTTTGGAAATGGCCATCCGCATAGCTTCGTAGGTAGCATTCAGGATATTGATTTCATCAATTCTGGCCGGACTTGCCATTCCAATTCCAATTCCTACCGCTTCCTTTTCTATCTCCTGATACAGCTCTTCTCTTTTGGCTGCAGAAAGCTTTTTGGAATCGTTAATGTAGAGAATCTGACAGTCTTTCGGAAGAATTACCGCGCAGGCCACCACCGGTCCTGCCAGAGGACCCCTTCCTACTTCGTCAATTCCGCAGACGTATCCCAGGTGTTCATATTCTCTTTCATACTGCTTCATCTGCTCTGTCCGCTGCCGTTCCAGCTCCAGTTTTTCTTCCTGCTTTTTATACTTTTCCAGCAGGTTTTTTACGCCTTTTCTCTCATCCGAAGCGTACTTTTCATACAGTTTTTTCCACCCCGCCGCAGGCATATTTTCAAACTCTTTTTTAATACTTCCAATGGTAATCATCATGCCTTCTCCTGATTCAGAGGAACGTCTTCCAGGGTGATTCTTCCCAGTTTTCCGCTTCTGAAATCGTCTAACAAAATCCCTGCTGCCTTGCTGTAGTCCAGTTCCTGTCCTTTCAAAATACAGTTTCTGCTCTCTGCAACAGCCTCCAAAACGGCAACCGGCTTTCCTTCTTCTGAGATTCCATAACGCTCTGTGAGAGCTCCCGGATAACGGGTGCACAGATTCTCAATAAGCAGAAGAGAAAGTTCATCTATATTCAGTATATCATCTTTAATAGAACCGATAAAGGCCAGCCTCACACCCACAGCCTGGTCTTCAAACTTGGGCCATAAAATCCCCGGCGTGTCCAGAAGTTCCACGTTTTTATTGAGGCGGATCCACTGTTTTCCTTTGGTTACTCCCGGCTTGTTTCCGGTTTTCGCACAGGCTCTTCCTGCAAAGGTGTTGATAAAAGTGGATTTCCCCACATTGGGAATTCCCACTACCATGGCACGGATAGGACGGTTTTTAATTCCCCGGCGTCTGTCTCTTTCTATTTTCTCCTTGCAGGCCTCCAGAATAATTCCCTGCAGGCTTTTCACCCCTGCTCCTGATTTGGAATTTATTTTCGCCACAAAAAAACCTTTCTCCTGGAAATACCTGGCCCATTTTTCATTTGCAGCATCGTCTGATAAGTCTGATTTATTCAGTAAAATTAATCTCGCTTTGTTCTTTCCCAGCTCATCAATATCCGGATTCCGGCTGGATAACGGAACTCTGGCGTCAACCAGTTCAATTACCAGATCGATTAATTTCATATCTTCCTGCATCATCCGTCTGGCCTTTGTCATATGGCCGGGATACCACTGTACGTTCATTTTTCTACCTCTATTTCTTCATAAATCCAATTTCTTTCAAGGGAGAGATCTGAAACCAGATTTTCCCTTCTATGTATGCCTTCTTTACAATTCCAATGTCTCCGTGACGGCTGTCTTCGCTGTTATTGCGATTGTCTCCCAGGACGAAATATTCCCCGGTTCCCAGAGAAATGGGATCCTGCGCATTCCCTCCGTGATTCATAGAAGGAAAACTCTTTTCTTCCACATATACTTCGCCGTCAATCAGGATTTGTCCGTCTTTAATCTGAACCGTTTCTCCGGGAAGTCCAATGACTCTCCGAATATGAAGAGCCGCTTCATCGCTGGCATTCGTTTTAAAAACAATCAGATCTTCCCGTTGGGGATCTCCTATTTTATACGACATCCGGTTCATAAAAAATCGTTCCCCTGTTGAAATCGTAGGTTCCATCGATCCTTCCTGCATGGTCACGGTCTGAAAGAAGAGAATTGCCGTTACAGCCCCGAAAAACAGAACCACCAGAATTTGAAAGACCCATTTTAAAATTTTTTTCACTGCTTCCTGTTCGCAGAAATGCTTTAAATTCTGTAATTTCTCACTTTGTATTTTCTTCATGACTTCCTCTGCCTCATGATTGAAAAAGAGAGTGTTGCAACAACTACAACACTCTCCGTTTGTCAAAACTTATTTTACTATTTCTTTTACTTTGGCTGCTTTACCAACACGATCTCTTAAGTAATTTAATTTTGCACGTCTTACTTTACCGCGTCTTACAACCTCTACTTTTACAACATGTGGAGAATGTAACGGCCATGTTTTTTCCACACCTACACCATTGGATGTTTTTCTTACAGTAAATGTGGCACGGTTGCTTCCACCCTGTTTCTTTAATACAGTTCCTTCAAATACCTGAATTCTTTCACGGTTACCTTCTTTGATTAAAGCGTGTACTCTTACCGTATCTCCTGTTTTAAATTCCGGTACTTCTTTTTTCAGCTGTTCTGCTTCAATGTTTTTAATGATGTCGTTCATTTTATTCTCTCCTATTCTTCTGGATGTTCTTAATACAGTATCTGTAACAGAGGACCATCTTTTTATTCACAACGTAAATCATTATACAATAAAACCCGTCTATTGACAAGTGTTTTTTACTGCTTTTCAAGTTTTTGCGCCATTTCCCAAATTCCCTTTCCCACATCTTCGGGACAATGGGCGTCTGAAGCCGTTTCAATGGGGACCTGTTCTCTCTGGAAAACGGCCAGCATCTGAGGATTCATTCCCATGTAAGCATATCCGTAATTATTGAACAGACCGCTGCTTTGTTCCGCATACATTCCCTGCTCCTTTAATTTTCCTGCCAGTCTGCCATAAGTTTCCTCCAAATCCCGGGAGGACTCCCGTCCAAAACATTTAATGGAATCGGGATGGGCCAGGCCGGTAAAAAGGCCGCTGTCAATCAGCTCCTCCATGAGTTCATAATATCTTTCATACTCCTGATCCGTATCTTTTCCTTCCCAGAGTTCTTTCTTATGGTCAAAGCCAAAGCCGTCTATCCAGTGAATGGAACCAGTGAGAAAATCAAGGGGCAGATCTTGGGTCTCTCTTTTTATAAACTCCTCCCAGTCCGGGAAATAGCAAACCTCCAGTCCCCAGCGGACTTTCACCGGGAAGGACTCTTTCCTCATCTCTTCTGCCAGCTTCAGATAATCGGAGAGTCTCTGGCTCCCTCTCCCATCCAGCCAGGAATCAAAGTACCCATTCGTACCGTACAGATGGCGGTACATAGGCAGAAACTCCCGGAAACGGTGGGTATGTTCCAGTAAATAAATTTCATCCAGCCCCTTCTTTTGGGCCTGGGAAATAAATTTCATCACCCAGTCCTTCGTATATGTGCCTCTCTCCAGATGAATATGGACGTCCTTTAACATTTCTTAACGCTCCTTCTTTAAGTTCTTCGCAAGCCGAATCATCTTTCTGTAAATAAAAAACCCTCTTCCAAGCTGCACTGCTACCGTAACACTCATAATGCCCACAGCAATGCTTCCGGCAAACAAAAGGGTATACGTTCCCTCCTGCACAAATCCATGCCAGTCATACCGCATCGCAGCGCTCATGGTTCTGTATAGCCCTCCTCCTGGTATCAGAGGAATGGAGGAGGCCACTAAAAAGACAGTAACCGGCGTTTTTCTCTTTCTGGCCATAATTTCCGAATATACAGTCATAGCAAAAGACGCTCCGATGGCGCATAAATAAATGTTGGAAGTCCCTTTCCCCAGCCCCAGGTAAACACCCCAGGCCAGCAGTCCTCCCAGAGAAGCAAACCACAGATTTCTTCCCCGCATCTGAAATAACATGGCAAATCCCAGAGATCCCAGAAAAGCCATGACAAGCTGAATCATCTCTCCCATTTTTTCTTATGAAAACCTTTCTTTTCTTCTCTAAAATAAATATCCGGATAACAGAAATCCCAGCGCTATGGTAATTGCCAGCAAAATAGATTCTGAAAATTTTATCAGACCGGTTACCATATCTCCTTTAAACATATCCCTAATGGCATTGGTAAAGGCAAGCCCCGGAATAAACAGCATAATATTTCCAATGCTGATCTTATCTACGTAATCCCCGATTCCCAGGGAAACGAAAAGATTGGCGCATAATCCTCCTATCACCGAACACAGCATGGCAAGAACGAAAAAATTAATATGCAGTTTCTTCAGCGCAGCTTCCTCACATTTTAAAATAAGCCCGATGATGGCGGAAGCAATCATATCCTTCCAGGTCCCTCCGAAAAAAACGGCAAAAGACCCGGAGATTAAAGCATAAGTAACAAGCTGCATGGGAAAGGAATAGCCCGGTGTTTTTAAAATAGCATCCAGTTCCTCCTGGATTCTGGAAAACTCCGGTTTCTCCGCACAGATCCTTCTGGATAAATCATTGAGTTTCTCCAGCAAAGTAAAATCCGTCCTTACTGACTGGATTCTCCGCGTCTGTGTGCAGGTTCCAAAATCCTTTCCATAGATGGTTGCAACAATACAGGCGGTTATGGTAAATACATCTACCCGTTCCGCCCCGTATGCTTTGCAGATTCTGATAATCGTATCTTCCACCCTGCTTACCTCTGCTCCCCCGGTAAGCAGATATTCGCCGATAATCATGGCGCAATATAGATATTCTTCCTCATAAGTCCTCATGTTCTCTCCTGCCCCTGTAAACGGACCTTAGCCAAGAGCTACGTCCAATATCATCATTACAATAAATCCCGCCGCAAAGCCGATAGTTGCCAGGTTGCTGTGAGCTCCCTGGGAGGCTTCCGGTATCAGTTCTTCCACTACCACATAAATCATCGCTCCTGCCGCAAACGCCAGAAAATACGGAAGAAAGGCGGCTAACTGACTGGAAAGCAGGATCATAATCAAAGCTCCCACCGGTTCAACCGCTCCTGATAAAGTTCCATAAAAGAACGCCTTCCCTTTGCTCATCTGATCCTCTGACTTTAACGGCATAGATATAATCGCTCCTTCCGGGAAATTCTGAATGGCAATTCCCAGAGTCAGTGCAAGGGCCCCCGCATACGTAATCTCATGATTTCCCGTAAGCATTCCCGCAAAAGCAACCCCTACTGCCATTCCTTCCGGAATATTGTGAAGGGTTACTGCAAGGACAAGCATGGTCGTTTTTTTTAGTGTGCATTTTACACCCTCCGGACAGGAACTTCCCATATGCAGATGGGGAATCAGTTTATCCATCAGAAGCAGAAATCCGATGCCCGCGGCAAATCCCACGGCCGCAGGAACAAAGGCAAACCGCCCCATATCTTCCGCCATATCCATAGCCGGTATCAGCAAAGACCACACCGAAGCGGCCACCATAATCCCCGATGCAAAACCCAGAAGGCTCTTCTGCATGTAGGATTTCATCTCATTCTTCAGGAAAAAGACGCAGGCAGCGCCGGCTGAAGTTCCTATAAACGGCAGCATAATTCCTAATAATATTTTCATAAATTCATCTCCTTACTGTATTTATAATATCAGATTTCCCTGGAAAAGGATACAAAAATCTGGGTTAAAATATTCCTTTCGTGCCTGCAAACGTTTGCGCTTTTTCCTGCATATTTGCCCTTTCATTTTTCGTATAATAAGGATACATAAGGAGGAAACTACATGACTTTAAAGGACATTGCCAAAGAAGCCGGCGTATCCATTTCAACGGTATCCCGCGTCATAAACAACAAAGCATGCAACGCTGCCAGCAAAGATACTCAGGATAAAATCTGGTCCATTGTAAGAAAAACAGGCTACACGCCCAACCCGGCAGCTCAGACCCTGAAAAAAGGAAACGCCCTCGTAAACTCTGACAAACCTACCCGCTTCATCGACTGTCTTCAGGCCAGAAGCACAAACATCGACGCCGATCCCTTTTTCTTCGAACTGGAAAGGGCCATCGAACAGGAGGCATTTAATCACAATTGTATTGTAAAACGCTCCTTTGCTCCGGCTGACATTCGGGATATGAAAGAAATCACCAGTCTCCAGGGAAATCTCGCCGACGGGGTGGTGATTTTAGGCCGATTCGGTTTTTCTCAGGCACAGATGAACTTCCTGAATGATACTTATAAAAACGTCATTTACGTGGGACTCAATCCCACCGACCTGAAATGTGATCAGGTCATCTGTAACGGATATGACGCCTCTGTTTCCGCTGTAAAATACCTCTTTGAACTGCGCCATAAGAAAATCGGATATATCGGAGAACAGAAAAATGAATGCCGCTTTCTGGGCTATAAAGACGCTCTTACCAAACTTAACCTCCCCTTTAGTATAACCAACACTGCCAATGTGATTCAGACCATCGACGGAGGGTATCAGGGGGCAAAGCAACTGATTCAGCGGGGCGTGGATATTTCCGCCGTATTCTGTGCAAACGACTTAACCGCCATCGGCGCCATTAAAGGATTCTCCGAAAGTAAAAGAAATGTCCCGAAGGACATTTCCGTAATCAGTATCGATGATATTTCCATGGCTCAGTATCTGTCTCCCATGCTGACCACCATTCACGTTCCCATTGAAGAACTGGGAAAGATTGCCACTAAGACTCTGTTGGATCGGATTCAGTACGGCCACCGCCTGCCCTTAAAAATCGAACTGCCCTATTATATTGCCAAACGGGACAG
>ERZ1643250.2050-NODE-2050-length-15833-cov-6.071365_pt1 | contig 15833 bp, 14 predicted proteins | sample MGYA00579262_ERZ1643250 | MGnify/ENA primary metagenome ERZ1643250 (study PRJEB29033, sample SAMEA4952265) | chicken gut metagenome | biome: Broiler Chicken; feature: Gastrointestinal Tract; material: Caecum | place: Ireland | collected 2018 | study: Broiler...
CTGCCGTCATGCTGGAAGCAGTTTCAAAGCCTGCCGGGGGAGGAGGAACAGAAAGCGGATTTTAAGGTCAGTGTGCTGCATCAGGAGAAAATGGCCCATGGAATGGAGTGCTATTCTCTGGAGCACAGGCCGGTTCATCTGTGGAAAATGGATCGCTCCATTCTCCTGACAGATGAAAAGTGGAAGGAGGGGAAATTGTTTTCCGCCTCCGATGAATATGGAACCCTCCAGCTATTGCTGCAGATGTTTTATACCCATGCAGTGGCGCGGGGGATGATACAGGTACACAGTTCCCTGATTGACTACCGGGGAAAGGGGGTGCTGTTTCTGGGGCCTTCCGGAATCGGAAAGACAACCCAGGCAGAACTCTGGAACCAGTACCGAGAGGCCCGGATCATTAACGGTGACGTGGTCTTCGTTCAGAAAACCCGGGAGAATTTCCTGGGGTGGGGGACTCCCTGGCATGGTTCTTCTCCCTACTGCATAAACGACCGGGTTCCTCTTAGAGCGCTGGTAGTTTTAAAGCAGGATGAAAAGAACCGGATTCGCAGACTGGAAGGATTTGAGAAAGTAGCGGCGGTTTCCCGGAGCATTTTCTATCCCCGGTGGATGGAGGAGGGAACTGCGCTATGTCTGGATATTTTGGATCAGTTATTAACGGCTCTTCCGGTTTATGAGCTGAGCTGCCGGCCGGAGGAAGAGGCAGTGGCCCTTACGGAAAAGACAATATTTGGAGATTAGAAGTTCTCATTCCTGTGTTCGGGGGAAAATACAGAATAGAGGAATGGGAATTTTTTTGTCCGGGGGAAGAGAATGAAGGAGTTAAAAAGGATTGTTCAGAAAATCCGGGAAGGAAAACTAAAGAGACTGCTGGGCGAACTGCTCTGGATGTATACGTATGTGCGCCGCTACTGGGCGCTCATCGGCGTCTATATTCTGCTGGGGGCCTCGGGTTCTCTGCTGGGACTTGGAACCTCCATGGTCAGCCGGGATCTGGTGGACGCCATTACCGGGGTAAATTCAAAAAGAATTCTTCAGGTGGCTCTGACCTACATAGGGGTGGGGGTTTTTCAGATTGTTGTCAGCGCTGTAAAGACGCGGCTGTCTTTGCGGGTGAGACTGAAGGTAAACAATGAAATCCGGGCGGATATTTACGAGCAGGTGCTGAATACGGACTGGCCGTCTCTGTCTGCCTACCGATCCGGAGATTTGCTCTACCGGGTCAACGGGGATTCCAATGTGGTGGCCAACAGTATTTTAACCTTCATTCCCAGTGTGGTCAGCTCCTGTGTCAGTCTGGGCGGCGCCTTTCTGGTGGTCATAAGAAATGACCCCATGATGGCTCTTCTGGCTCTGGCAGGGGCGCCCGTTTCCTTTTTTACCACCAGATACAGCGCCAGAAAGATGCGGCAGTTTCAGAGAGAAAATCAGGAGATGGCCAGTAACCGGACGGTTTTCGATCAGGAAACCTTTCAGAATTTACAGTTTATCAAAGCTTTCGGTATTCTGGATCAGATAACCGAAAGATTCCATACCATACAAAATGAAACCGTAGAGATTGCCCTCCGCCAGAATAAAGTCCAGTCCGTCAGCATGATTCTGACGTCCCTGGTAGGACAGGCCATCGGCTATGCCTGCTATGGATTTGCCGCCTTTCGGCTCTGGCAGGGGGAGATCAGCTACGGAACCATGACCATGTTTGTCTCCATGGCAGGATCCTTAAGAAGTTCTTTCAGCGGGATTTTAAATCTGATTCCCACGGCGGTGCGGGCAGGGGCCAGCGCCAGCCGGATTATGGAAGTGGTGGAACTGCCCAGGGAGAAAAAGGAAGATCAAAAAGAAGCAGAAGCCCTGAAAGAAACAGGAAAAAACACAGGGGTGTATGTACATATGGAACAGGTAGATTTTGCCTATGAAGAGGAAAAATGGGTTTATAAAGACGCAGATTTTCGGGCAGAGCCAGGAGAGATTGTGGCTCTAATCGGGCCTTCCGGCCAGGGTAAGACCACCACGCTGAACCTGCTTTTAGGGCTTTACCATCCTCAGAGGGGCAGGATTGTGACAGGAAACCCGGGAGGAAATTCTCTGGAAGTTTCTTCTTCTACCCGCTGTCTGTTCAGCTATATCCCCCAGGGCAACGCCCTGTTTTCGGGAACCATTGCGGAAAATATGCGGATGGTAAAACCGGAGGCAACCGACGGGGAAATCCGGGCAGCTCTGGAGGCCGCCTGCGCCTGGGAGTTTATAGAGAACCTAAAGGAGGGAATCCATACCCAGGTAAGAGAGCGGGGACAGCGTTTCTCGGAAGGACAAAAGCAGAGGATTTCCATTGCCAGAGCCCTTCTGGCAGATGCGCCCGTTATGATACTGGATGAGGCAACCAGCGCCCTGGATGTGGCCACGGAGAAAAGGGTTCTCAAAAGAATCATACGAAGAGAGCCGCAGCGTACAGTGATTGTGGCGGCGCACCGGCCAAGTGTATTTTCTCTCTGCAGCCGGGTTTATAAGGTGCAGCAGGGACAGATGCAGGAAGCAGATGAACAGGAGGTCAAACGTTTCCTGGAGTCTTCTTAAGCGTATACAGCAAAAAGAAACGAGGTAGAAAATGAAGTACGTAAAAGTTGCAGTTATCATACTTTTTATATTGTCAGTGGGGATTTTTGCAGCGGGAATGGAAAAGGAGAGACGGGCGGAGGATCCCACGAAGCCTGTGCTGACCAGCGACCGGGAGATCCTGGAGATTTCCACCTCCTATGAGGAAGCTGATTTGCTGCAGGGATTGACGGCACAGGATGGAAAGGACGGGGATCTGACTTCCGAAATTCTGGTGGGAGAGTTTTCCCAGTTTGTGGAAAAAGGCGTCTGTAATCTCAGCTATGTGGTATTCGACAGCTCCAATCAGGCAGCCACTCTTACCAGGAAGGTGAAGTTCACCGATTATGAATCCCCCAGGCTGACCCTGACGGAACCTCTGGTATTCCCTGCAGGAAAGACAGAAAACGCCATGGAATTCATCGGGGCTTCAGATATGATAGATGCCAGCCTGTCCGCCCTGGTGAAACAGACGGAATCCACCATTGATTATAAAAATGTGGGAGATTATTATATCCACGTGGAAGTGACCAACAGCTTCGGAGATGTGGAAGAGCAGCAGCTTCCTGTTCATGTGATCGAAGCGTCTCATCAGGCTCTGGAAATCCAGTTAAGTTCCAGTCTGGTTTACCTGAAGCAGGGAGAGGCCTTTGACCCTAACAGTTACGTGGAAGCTTTAAATGATACATACGGAGAAGCGCTGGATCCGGCCCTGGTACAGGCAGAGTCCAATGTGAATACAGGACAGCCGGGCTGTTATGAAGTTCATTATCAGGCGACCAGTGAGAAAGGACAGATCGGGGAAACCTGGCTGACGGTCATTGTACGGGGATAAAGGAGAAAATAAATGGGAGAAATAAGAGAATTTAATTTGGATGAAGTCAGCATCCGAAGTGTCTGTGTGGATGTCCTGCGGCACATCTGGGTGATTTTACTGGCAGCGGCGGCCGCCTGGTTTGCGGTAACCGGAACAGAGAAGCTGATTTACGAGCCGGAGTACACGGCTACGGCGACCCTGGTGGTAAACGCGAAAGGAAGCAACAGCAATGCATTTACCTCCCTGTCTCTGACCAGTCAGATGGCCGGAGTATTCAGTGAGGTATTTGACAGCAATACTCTCCGGGAGAAAATAGCACAAGATTTGGGGATGGAGACAGTGGAAGGGGAGATTTCCTCCAGCATTATTGAAGAGACCAATCTGATCCTTCTGAAAGTAACCTCCGTAAATCCCAGACAGACGTATCTGATGATCCGTTCTGCTCTGGATAATTACGATTCCGTATCCGACTATCTGTTTTCCAATGCGGTTTTAAGGATTGTCCAGGAACCTACCATTCCCTACAGTCCCTCCAATGTGCCCAATGTGGCGCGCATCCGCAGACTGGCGATGCTGGGGACAGCCCTGGCTGTGACGGCTCTTCTGGTGGTTCTTTCCGTCCTGCGCTTTACGGTAAAGACTAAAGAAGGGGCCAGGAGAAACCTGGACGGAAAGATTCTGGGAAGTATTCCCTTTGAGAAAAAACGCCTGTCTCTGTCAGACAGGATGAGACGGAAAAATAAATCCCTGCTGATTTCCTCCTCTATGGTGAGTATGAAGTTTGCAGAGTCATCCCGGAAGATTGCTACCCGTCTGAGCCATCATATGAACCGGAGAGGGGAAAAAGTTCTGATGGTGACCAGCGTATCCGAAAATGAGGGAAAATCTTCTGTGGCAGCCAATCTGGCCCTGGCTCTGGCAGAAAAAGGGAAAAATGTGGTACTCATTGACGCGGATTTAAAGAAACCGGCCCAGTACCGGATCTTCAGCCGTGAAAAAAACGGGCAGATCCGTCTGTCTTCTTATCTGTCTGGAAAAGTTTCTGCCTATGATGTGTTAGAGTATGAGAAAAAGACAAATCTTTTCCACATCTATCAGGATGCGGGAGTGAGAAACTCCAGTGTGCTGCTGGATTCTGAGAAAATGAGAACCCTGCTGAAGGCCTGCCGCAAGAGTATGGACTATGTGATTCTGGACTCTTCGCCTATGGCCCTTTCCAGTGATACGGAACTGATGATGCGCCAGGTGGATATTCTGCTGATGATTGTGCGGCAGGACTGGACAGACATCCGTGTCATCAATGACGCCGCGGATGTGGCCCGAAAGAGCGGGGTAGACTTTGCAGGTTTTGTTTTAAATGCATTTCATAAAGATCTTTCTCTTCAGGAAGGAAGAGAGAGCAGTCACTATTACGGACGAAGAAATTCACAGACAGCGGAGGAATAAACATGGAAGAACAAAGAGAAATGGAAATTGATCTCGGAACCCTTATATGGAATTTCCTTCGGGGACTGAAGAAAACCTGGTATCTGATTCCGCTGCTGGCTCTGCTGGGAGGAGCCTTCGGATATGGAAAAGCGGCAGGCTTTTATGTACCTATGTATCAGGCTTCCGCCTCTTTTACAGTTCTGACAGGAGGAACCAGCGAAGATACCGGATCAGAGAGCTATAATTTTTACTATGACAGTTCCACAGCCGGACAGATGGCAAAGACATTTCCCTATATTCTGGGAAGTAATCTTTTACAGGAGGCTATCTTAGGGGATCTGGGTGTGGATGCTCTTAATGGAAGTATCTCGGCAAAGGCTGTTTCGGATTCCAACTTAATTACTATGACAGTGACCAGCAGCAGTCCCCAGGATGCAAAAGACATACTGGAATCCGCCATTAAAGTTTATCCGGATGTGGCCCGTTTTGTTATTGGGAATACCCGGTTTAATATGATTGATATGCCTTCCGTATCTTCTGTGCCCTATAACCAGCCAAACTATACCAGAACGGTACAGAAATGGGCGCTTGTGGGAGCGGCAGGAGCCCTCTTACTGATTGCTCTGTTTGCTCTTTTGCGAAAGACGATACAGAAACCGGAAGAAATAAAGACCATTATGAGCCTTCCCTGTCTGGGAAATATCCCGGAAGTGCGGTTTAAGGCCAGGGGAAAGCAGAATCATCAGGAAGTCTCTTTTTTCAATTCCAGGATCCCACAGGGCTTTAAGGAGAGTATTATGAGCCTGCAGGTGAGGCTGGAAAGGGAGATGGGAGACAGAAATGCCAAAGTCCTTCTGATTACAAGTACGGTTTCTTCGGAAGGGAAATCGGCCACAGCGTTGAATCTGGCTTATGCCTTTGCTTCCCATGGGAAAAAGGTCCTTCTAATCGACGGAGATCTCCGCAAACAGAAGTTAAGAAGTATGATGACCGAGAAGCAGGGCAAAGGACTGGAAAGTGTAATCAAAGGGAATGTCCCTCTGGAAGAGGCCCTGGAACAGGAAGAGAGGAGCAGTATCTGGATGCTGTGCGGAGATAAACCCGCATCTTGGATTCCCAAAATTCTTAATCATAAGAAAATGAAAGAGTTGATAGATAGCTGCCGGGAAACCATGGACTTGATTCTCATTGATGCGCCTCCCTGTGATTTATTCGAGGATGCAGGAATCCTTTCAGAATACGCAGATTGTATTTTGTACCTGATTCGTCATGACTTTGTCACAAAGAGGAGGGTGCTCGAGGGCGTTTCTGCCCTGGAGGAGGGAAACGCGCAGCTTCTGGGCTATGCTTTTAACCGGGTTCCGGTTCACCGGGGCGGATACGGCTATTACGGATACGGCAGATATGGCTATGGATACTATGGCTACGGAAAGTACGGGTATGGAAAATACGGCTATGGAGAAAAGAAAACACAATAGACGGGTCATTCTGGGAATCGTCTCCGTTCTCCTTCTGACGGGACTGCTGGGAGCAGCTTATATTCAGGACAAAAAGAAACAGGCAGAGCCCCAGACAGGCAGAGAACCGGAAGAAATTCAGTTTCTTTTTGAACCGGAAGTGCTTACTTATGGAGGAGAGGGAAACTTTGATTTCATGGAGGGCGTCTCAGCCAGGACCCGGGACGGAACCGATGTGACTGATACGGTACAGGCAGTATTAACAGCGGACGGGACACAAAATGAAAAGGTGATTCGTTATACCGCTTTTGACTCTCAGGGAAAGGAAGCAACACAGACCAGAACTCTGAAAATGGAAGATTATAAAGGGCCTCAGTTATCGGTGAAAGACCCCTTGCGGATCGACTCAGGTGAGCTTGACAATCTGGCGGAAACCCTGGGGGAAAAGGGAGAACTGACAGCTCAGGACGGTTTCGGCAACGATTGTATCAGTCAGGTGACCTGGGTGCGGACACGGCTGTCTAAGGGGAAATACTCCGTTACCTTTACTTTAAATAATTCTTTTCTGGATACTGCCCGACAGACGGTGGAGGCAGATATTACCGGGGAGGTATCGGATATTGAACTTCATTTAACAGAAACCAGCATTACCATTCCACCAGGAAGTGAGTTCTATCCTCTGGATTATGTGCAGGAAGCCCTGGATCCCCGGCAGGGAAGTCTTCTGTCCCGGGTGCAGGTAAATAATCTGGTGGATGTGACTCAGCCGGGACGCTATCAGGTGATTTATACGGTATATTCTCTGGATGGCACACAGAAAGCAGAGGCAGTTCTTGCCGTTACGGTAACAGGAGAAAACTGAGATGATTGATCTTCATATACACATTCTGCCCGGGATCGACGACGGCGCCCAGTCCTGGGACGATGCAGTTGAGATGGCGGAGATGGCCGCAGAGTCCGGAGTGGATACAGTTGCGGCAACGGTTCACAGCAATCTTCCGGGAAAGCCGGATCCCCGGGAAGCTGCTCTTTATTTAAAACAGTTAAAAGAGTTCCGGAAGATACTGGAAGAAGAAAAAATTTCCCTTACTGTTCTTCCCGGAATGGAAATTTTCGCGGGGGAAGAGTTTCTGAAACGGCTGCAGAAAGGTCAGCTCCTGTCTTTGAATCAGACCCGGTATGTGCTGATGGAATTTCCCATGGATGTGCCGGCGGCAGAAATTTACCGGGTTCTGTTTGAAACCACAGAAGCAGGATACCTTCCTGTGTTAGCCCATCCGGAACGGTATTTCTGTGTGCAGAAAGTACCCGCCCACGTATACGAATGGTATCAGATGGGGATAGTAATACAGATAAATAAAGGAAGTATTCTGGGCAGATTCGGAAAGAAGGTGCAAAGGACGGCAGATTCCCTGCTGAGACATAAAATTGTCACAGTGGCTGCTTCCGATGCACACAGCCCTTATATTCGTACGCCGGATATGGTAGAATTAAAAGAAGTTTTAAGAGAAAACTACGGGGAATCCGTCCGGCAGCGGCTGCTTACGGAAAATCCCCGGCGGATTTTAAGAGGAGAAAAAACACTCCGTACCAATCCGGTTCCGTATGATTATTCCTGAGGAAACCCAGGCCAAAAGCCTGGCAGAAAGAGGTGATGAGATGAAAAGAAAGAGAAAAGTACCCTTAGCGATAAAAATTCTGCTGATTATCCTGGCCCTTCTGGTTCTCACAGCCGGAATTCTGTACGGCTATGTCTTTTACAAGGTGGGATCCATTGAAAAAGTAGATACCAGCCAGGAAGAAAGAATTGATCCTTCTAAGGAATCTTTTGAGACAGACGAGGATATTCCTGAGAATGTCACAGAGATGGAAGAGTCCCAGATTACCTGGGAAGGCGCCGATCCGGATGTGATGAAAGACAAGGAAGTGGTTAATATCCTTCTCATTGGGCAGGACAGACGGGAGGGCGAGAGCCGGCAGCGTTCCGACTCCATGATCCTTGTGACCATTAATAAAGAGACAAAGAAATTATCTATGACCTCTTTTATGCGTGATTTGTATGTGCAGATTCCCGGCTACAGTGATAACCGGCTGAACGCGGCCTATGCCTTTGGCGGAATGTCGCTGTTGGATGAAACCCTGCAGAAAAATTTCGGAATATCCGTAGATGGAAATGTGGAAGTGGATTTTGAAGGATTTGTGGGATGCATCGATACTTTGGGCGGAGTAGACATTACGCTGAACCAGGCGGAGGCAGCTTATTTAAACGATCCTTCTTTAAAGGAGGGAGCAAACCACTTAAACGGGGAACAGGCCCTGAGATACAGCCGGATCCGTTCTGTGGGAAATGCAGACTATGAGCGGACAGAACGCCAGAGAAGGGTGCTGACAGCAGTATTTGATAAATTCAAGAATGCGGATATTGCAACTATTATGAATACGGTGAACAGCCTGATTCCTTATCTGACCACAGATATGAGTACTTCCCAGATTCTGGGATATGCGTTGGAAGTATTTCAGACAGGTGCCCGTTCTGTAGAAAGTTACCGGGTTCCTGTAGACGGAGGTTATACCCCTGCCGTGATACGGGGAATGATGGTATTGGTACCGGATTTGAAGGTAAACCAGGACTATCTGAAAAATCAGTTGTATGGAAATTAAAAAATGAAATATTTTAATCTGGTTTTAATTTTCCTTTTTTATAATAGCCTTAACAAAAAACAAAGAGAAATGTTAAGGAGGAAATGAATATGAAAAATAGAAAATTAAAAGCAATGGCAGGGATTTTAGCAGCAGCATTGGTTCTGACAGCAGCGGGAGGCGTTTCCGTAAACGCGGCAAAAATCAGGAACATTCAGAAAGAGGCAGAGCTGACAGAGGAAAAAGCCCTGGAGGCAGCCAGAAAAGACGCTGATCTGAAAGAAAAAGAGATTGACAAATCCAGAGTTAAACTGGACTATGACGACGGACAGCTTTATTACGAAGTGGAATTCTATGCCGGTGAAAAGGAATACGATTACGAAATTGACGCAAAAACCGGGAAGATTTTATCTAAAGATTTTGAAATCGAAGATGATTTTCTGACCTCAAAGGAAGTCAGAGAGGAAATTCTTTCAGAGTCAGAAGTACAGAAAATTGTATTAAAGAAAGTTCCGGGAGCATCGGAGAAGAAACTTTACGTGAAGTTAGACCGTGATGACGGAAAGTGGATTTACGAGGGAGATATTTTATATAAGAATATGGAATACGAATTTGAAATTGATGCAGAAACAGGAAAGATTTTAAGCTGGGAAGAAGAGGATATGGACGATTGAAGGAAACAGTCCGCTGCGGGGAAAGTGCTCCGCAGCGGTTTTCTTTTACCTGAAGTAAAAGTTTAAACCGGCAGTAAATGGAAATAAGCTTTGCTGAAAAATAATGCATAAAATAAAATCAAAAATTTTGTAAGATTTAAATCTTGATTTTTGTCGAAATCTGGTAGTATTATACGTATAAGAAAGGTGTCACATATCAGACAAGTGAAAACAAAAGACACTATCAGAAGGAGATACCAGATGAAATACAGTTCATGGAATTCAGTTGCTTCTTATTTAGTTGAGAATCTGAAAAAAAGAATAGAAAATGGAGAATATGAGGCCGGTGGGAAACTTCCCAGTGAGAAAATGCTGGCCGCAGAGTATTCGGTGGGGCGTTCTTCTGTAAGGGAGGCGTTAAAAATGCTTCAGGCAGAGAATTTAATCCAGATTGTGAAAGGAAAAGGGAGTTTTGTTTTATCTGGAGAAGCCCAGACAAAAAAAATGGAGCAATGGTATCATTCTCAGACAGAAACTTTTGAAAATCTGGTAGAAATCAGGGAAGCGCTGGAGTGTCTGGCTGTCCGGAAAGCTGCGGTAAAGGCTACAGAAGACACGATTACAAAATTAACTGCAATTAATCAGGCATATGAATCCACAAGCTCAACCGATCTTTCCGCAAGACTGGAATATGACGAAGCATTTCACCGGCTCATTGTGGAAACTGCCGATATGGTCTTGCTGGAGGATATGTACCGGAAATTTGAAAGTACTTATACGGAATACAGGATTAAGGGCTTTGTTTTTACCAAATATTTCGAGAAAGCGGCTGAAGGGCACAGAAGAATTATAGAGGCGATGAAGGAGCAGGATGCAGAGCTTGCACAGGAGGTAATGAGAGAGCACATTTATGAAGTGGTGGCAGATATAGAGAAACTGCTGCAGATTGCGAAATAAAAGGGAACAGGATGGAAATCTCCAGACATAGGAGATTTCCATTAATGGAATATTTTATTACATTAACATGTCTGACATCAGACAGAAAGGAGAGGGTTTATGAGCAAAGTTTTCAGAAACCGGTTAATATCGTTTCTTGTGGGGGCTGTACTTGCAGCAGTATGTGCCATACCAGTGGGAGCAGCAAAAGAGGAACCCAGGTATTCCATTCGTCTGGCCTGCAGTTCCACAGAGTATACTGCGATTGGCCAAAATACAGTTATGAATTTCAACTATGCAGCCCAGTTAGCTTTTAAGAATTATGTGGAATCTGCATCTAATGGACAGATTGAAGTAAACATTTATACGAACAGTTCTTTGGGAAATGCATCAGAAATTTTGCTGCAGTGTATGCAGGGAGTGATTGAATGCAGTACTGCAGGTGATTCCGATTTGTCTAATTATTATCCGGAGATTCAAATGTTTTCTCTTCCATATGCCTTTGACGACCGGGCAGAATTTTATGATTTTCTGGATGGACCTTATATGGAGAAGATGTATGAAGAGATTGCTGCCAAAACAGGCGTAAGAATAATCGCCGGATTTGATAATGGAGGCTTTCGGAATTTTTCCAATAACATACGGCAGATTCATACAGCGGAAGATTTAAAAGGATTAAAAATCCGTTGTATGCAAAGCGCGGCTTATATTACAACCCTGGAAACATTTGGTGCAGTGCCCACAGGAATGGCCTTCAGTGAATTATATTCCGCCCTCCAGACAGGAGTTGTGGATGGCCAGGAAAATGCCCCTCTGGTTATGCTGGATAATTCTATCTATGAACAGCAGAAGTATTACAGTCTGGACGGCCATTCAATTTCCCCGGCATTTTTAATCGTAAACGAGAAGTGGCTCCGCTCTCTGCCGGAAGATTTGCAGGCTGTTGTACTGGAAGGAGGAGAAATGGCGCAGACAGCAGCCAGAGGAACGATTACATCCACAGAAGGGATTGCCCTTGAATTTTTAGAGGAGAAGGGAGTGGAGATTTATACTCCCAATGATTCGGAAAGAGAGAGCTTTAAAATTGCACAGGAACCAGTTACAAAATGGCTGATAAGTGAACTGGGGGAAGAGGATGTGGCAGAATTTCAGGAAGCGCTGACAAAGACAGCAGAGTCGTCGGAAGATACCGGAGAAGAAACACAGAATCTGAAAGTCAGTCAGGCAAATGTGGTGCCTTATCTGGTAATTATTGTTTTGCTGGTACTGACCGTGCTGGTAATTGGGAAAAAATATCAAAGAGATATGAAAAAAGTGAAGGAGAAAAGGGAACCCTGATCAGGGAAGGAAAGAAATGGGGGATGTTTATGAAGCCTGCATCATTTAGAACAAAACTGGATGAAATATCGGAAATTATTGATGAGATAGTCGGAACCATTTGCTGCATATTAACGATCCTGATGTTTCTGTCGGTTTTCTATCAGGTTCTGGGACGTTACGTTTTTTCTGGTTCGATTGCCTGGACGGAGGAGACGGCCAGATATTGCATGATTTGGCTGGCATTTTTAGGGGCAAGCATGTTAATTCGAAGCGGGGAGAACTCATCCGTCACTTTTCTGATTGACCGATTACCGAAGAAAACAAGATGGGGGCTGGATTTGCTGATACAGGCAATTATGCTTTTGTTTATGCTGATTGTTTTTGCAGTTTCAGTGACTCAGTTACAGTATAGTCTGAGTGAATTTTCGCCGGCACTTCGTATTCGTATGTTTATTCCCAAATCCAGTATTTTATTTGGAAGCCTGATGATTTCTATTCAGCTTCTCTGGAAAATCACAGATACATTGCTGGCGGTGAAAGCAGAACAGAAAGGAGGATGACAGGATGGGACAGTTTTTGGGAATTATGCTTCTTTTAGTAGTTCTGATTCTGGCAGGAATTCCTATTTCTTATTCTATGGGGATTACATCGTTTATTTATATTTTAATTACCAATGTTTCTTATATATCTGTAATACCAAATCGTCTGTATGAGGGATTGAATCAGTTTCAGCTTCTTGCTATCCCGTTTTTCCTTCTGGCTGCAGATATTATGGTTCATGCAGATATATCCGGTAAACTGTTTCGTTTTGTAAAATTATTTGTAGGCAGATTCCGCGGAGGGCTGGCTTATGTAAATGTGATTGTAAGTATGGTATTCGGAAGTGTTTCCGGTACGGCTCTGGGAGATATTGCAGCGTTGGGAAAAGTGGAGATGGATGCCATGGATGAAGAAGGGTATGAACCTAATTTTTCATGTGCCCTTACGGCAGCTTCTTCCCTGCAAAGTCCGCTGATTCCGCCAAGTAATATTGCAGTGCTTTATGCAAGCGTTATGGGACTTTCTGTGGGAGCACTGTTTCTGGCAGGTCTGCTTCCCGGAGTTATGCTAGGGCTGGCGCAGATTTTATATATTATTTCTGTAAGGGATAAGAAGAATTTTCCGGCATGTCAGGAAAAAACAGGCTGGAAAGAGAAAAAATCAATTCTTTTAAACGGAATAATCACGTTGGGAATGCCTCTTATTATTATCGGAGGCGTATTGGGCGGATGGTTTACGGCCACAGAATCTGCGAATATTGCCTGCGTATATTCCCTGATTCTGGGAATCTTTGTGTACCGTAATTATCATTTGAAAGATTTTAAGAAGGCACTTGGAGGAGTGGCGCATCAGATGGCGAATATTTTTCTGATTATTTCTTTTGCTTCGGTGTTTGCATGGATTATGGGGATGGAACGGGTACCGGAACAGATTGCATCGATGCTGCTGGAAATTTCAGATAACAAATATCTGCTTTTGTTTTTAATTAATCTATTTCTGCTGGCTGTTGGGATGTTCATGGATACAGGAGCTGCTATTATTCTTTTTGCACCGATTCTGGCGCCTATTATGTACGAGGTTGGAATACATCCCGTACACTTTGCCGTAATTATGCTGATGAATCTGACGCTTGGCTTAATTACTCCGCCTGTAGGAGTAGTCCTCTATTCCGCAACGGCTGTGGGAAAACGAAAATTCGAAGAAGTGGTGAAAGCTTTAGTTCCGTTTTTAATTCTCTCTTTTGCAGCGCTTGCTTTGGTTTGTCTGTTTCCGGCAATTACTCTGATTCTGCCGGAGACATTTGGATTTTTGTAAAGAAGGGAGGAAGAATGTTGAAAGTACTGATTTCTTTGGGGAAAAGTTTTTATCAGGCTTTTCCGGATTTAGGAGGCTGGCTGAGAGAAGAAGGTATCCAGGTGACAGAACAGGTGTCCGCAGATCAGGAGCCTTCCCGGGAACAGAGAAAGAGTCTGTTGAGGGATGTTCAAATCTATATTGTGGGAGTTGACCGTGTGGATGAAGAGATTATGGACGCAGCCCCAGACCTGAAACTGATTATTAAACATGGAGCCGGTTATGACAATATTGATTTAGAGGCGGCAAAAAAAAGGGGAATCGCAGTAACTTACGCAAAGGGAGAGAATGCGCAGAGTGTGGCGGAACTTACAATGGGTCTGATACTGGCAGCATGCAGAGGAATTGCCAGAGGAGACAGGGAAGTACATAACCAGGTCTGGAACCTTTTTATGGGCTGTGAGCTTTCCGGAAAAAATCTGGGCCTGATAGGATATGGAAACATCGGAAGGCGTGTGGCAAAGATTGCCCGTGGATTCGGAATGAAGGTGTATGCCTGCGATCCATGGGTTTCCGGGGAAGAACTGAAAAGGGAAGAAGTTTATCCGGCAGACTTTGAAACTCTGTTAGAAACAGCGGACTTTCTGTCTCTTCATATTCCGGTTACAGAAACCACCAGACATCTGATAAACGAAGAAGCATTTCAGAGAATGAAAACCTCTGCCTATCTTATCAATACAGCAAGAGGAGAGCTGGTAGATGAAACGGCTCTGAAGAAAGCGCTGAAAGAAGGGCAGATTCGGGGAGCGGCTGTAGATGTATTTCAAAAAGAACCTCCGGATCCCAGTCTGGCTCTTTTAAAAGAGGCCGTATTTACTCCCCATCTGGGCGCCTGTACGGTAGACAGTGCCAGACGGTTGTCTTTCATCTCATTTGAAAATGTAATGAATTTTATAAATCAACGACCATTGAAGAACCGTTTAGTATAAGAAAAAAAGGAGGAATAGAAAATGTCAATGAATCCACAGGAAATGAAAAAGCATATCAAAGGAATCTTCCATCTGTCTCTGACACCGTTTGATTCTGCCGGAAATCTGGACATTCCGGCCTTAAAAACCAGTATCCGGATGGTCACGCAAAATCCGGTACTGGAGGGGGAAGATGTGGTATTTCTTGCTCTTGGAACTACAGGAGAGTTTTACGCGATGTCTGAAGAGGAGAACAGACAGGTAATTGATGTGGTGACCCAGGAAGTAAATGGCAGATTTCCAGTCATGATAGGAACCGGAAGAGCCGGAACGAAAAACACAATTGAAATGTCAAAATATGCACAGAGTGCAGGGGCAGATGCGCTTTTAGTGATTCCCCCATACTATACCATGCCGACAGAGGAAGGGGTTATCCGGCACTTTGAATCCGTTGCAGATGCCGTAGAGATAGGAATAACAATTTATAATAATCCTGCGGCCAGTAAACTCTGGCTTCCTATGCCTGTGATAAAGAGACTGGCAAAAGTGGAAAATATTATTGGATTAAAAGAAAACACCAATAATCCTATGGCTTTTTTAACGATGCTCCAGAATATTCCAAAGGAGGATATGGCGATCTTTGCCGGCCTGGGACATTTCATGTATCAGTTTATGTGTTTTTGTGACTGCCGGGGATTTGTGACAGAAATGCTGAATTATGCGCCTCATCTGGCGGTAGAATTATATCATGCAGGTCTTGAAAAAGATGCCGGGAAAGTTCGGGCAGCGGCGGATAAGATGAATCTGTTCTGGAACTGGGTCTTCCGTCTGGCGGCAAAACATTCCGGGATTCCTTCAGCTTTACATCCCGCCAGTCAGATTCCGGGAGATATGCCCTATTATCAGGCGGCAAATAAAATGGCGGCGCAGTTATGCGGTATGCCGGCAGGGATTGCAAGGGGACCAATGGAAAATATCCCGGAAGAAGAGATTGCAGAACTAAAGGAAATACTAAAAGAAATGGGATGTAATGTGGAATAATAAGCGGCCTGTTCTTTTCTTCCGTGCTGTGGTATGCTAAGAAAAAACAAAGGAGCACATTTTTTATGGAAGCAAATTCAGAAAAGAACTGCGCGTTACTTGTGATTGATATTCAGCAGGAAGACTTTATGGAGTTAAGGGAAGAAAA
>ERZ1643250.2053-NODE-2053-length-15807-cov-7.149124_pt1 | contig 15807 bp, 19 predicted proteins | sample MGYA00579262_ERZ1643250 | MGnify/ENA primary metagenome ERZ1643250 (study PRJEB29033, sample SAMEA4952265) | chicken gut metagenome | biome: Broiler Chicken; feature: Gastrointestinal Tract; material: Caecum | place: Ireland | collected 2018 | study: Broiler...
GCCGGAACCGTGATGACCGCCTGCGTTACCGGCTGGCCGAGGTAGGCTTCCGCGTCCGCCTTCAGCTTCTGGAGGATCATTGCGGAGATCTCCTGCGGGGAATAGGGCTTGCCGTCGATGTTTACACGGTAGTCAGAGCCCATGTGGCGCTTGATGGAAATGATGGTGCGGTCCGCGTTGGTAACAGCCTGGCGCTTTGCCACCTGGCCGACCATACGCTCGCCGTCCTTGGAGAACGCGACAACAGACGGGGTCGTGCGCGCGCCTTCCGCGTTAGGGATGACGACGGCTTCGCCGCCCTCCATAACGGATACGCAAGAGTTTGTCGTACCGAGGTCAATACCAATGATTTTGCCCATGATTGATTGCACTCCTTTATATGATTCAGATACTTTGTTACCATTTATCATCGCGCCGACCGGCGCGTATCTATCAGGAAATTTCAGCTTTCTGAAATTTCCATAAAATCCGGGAGCATGTATCACGGATTTTATTCCTTAAGAGCGGCGCGGTTTCGTTTATCGGAACCGCAAAGCGACCCCAGATCTGTCCGGACATCTGTCCGGCAGATCTGCTTCGATCGAAAGCGTGCTTTCGATCGAGACGCAGTTAGTTTGCGACCTTCACCATCGCGTGACGGATCACCTTGTCGCCGATCTGGAAGCCCTGCTGGAACACCTCAGCGATCACATTCTCGCCCAGCGACTCATCCTCCACGTGCATCACTGCATTGTGAAAGTTGGGGTCAAAGGTGGTGCCCGCAGAAGCCTCGATCACCGTGACGTTCAGCCCCTTAAGGCTTTCGGTCAGCTGGGTCATGGTCATCTCCACGCCCTTTTTATATTCGGCATCCGCCGTCTCCGCCTTGATCGCACGCTCGAGATTGTCGTAAGTCGGGAGCAGCGCGGTCACCGCGCGGCTGACCGCGTCGGTATACGCCTGCTCGCGCTCACGCTGGCTGCGCTTGCGGAAATTGTCATATTCCGCTGCCATGCGAAGATAGCGGTCGTTTAACTCATCGAACTTGGCCTTCCACTCGTCGTCCGGCTGCGCAGCGGTTTCCGCCGAAGCCGCCTGCTGTTCGGCAGCGTCTGCGGCCTGCTCTGCAGCCTTCTGTTCGGCCTCGGTGGCTTCCGTCTGTTTCTTCTTGCTCATGTCGTTTCATGCCTCCATTTGCCCGGGAATCATCGGTCCCCGTCTTTATCGTCCAAAAAGGTTTCGGCGATCAGCTTGTTCAGCCCCTTTGCAAAGCGGCTGAGCCGCGCAGACAGCTTGGCATAATCCATGCGGGTGGGCCCTACAATACCGATCATACCCTGCCCGATCTTGCCGATATCGTATTTTGCGTAAATCGCTGAGGTTTCACTCAGCGGGTTCTCGCCGTTCTCCGGCCCGATGAAGAACTGGATGCCGTCGATCTTACGCGTCGCCGGCAATAAATGCCTGCGGTCGTCCTCCATATAATCGAGCAGCGCCTGCGCCTTGTGGGTATCCCGGTATTCCGGAAAGCGCAGAAGCTTATTGGTACCTTCCAGAAATACCTCCTGATCGCTCAGTTCCTCGATCAGCTCGGCCACATACTCGGCAACCGGTGCGAGAAGTGCGGTCAGCCCCGCAGCACGGCGCACGATATCGAAGCGCTCGGCTGTGATATGGCTGAGCGGCAGGCCGGTCAGTGTCTGGTTGAGCACATAGGTCAGCAGCTCCGCCTCATCTTTGGATACGTCAGTCATGGTGCGGACCATTTTGTTTTTGACTGTACCCGAATCTGTGACCACCACGATGACAAAATTCATTTTATCTACCGCGATGATCTCAAACTGCCGGATCGAAATCTGTGTCATTGTTGGCGTGACTGCAACCGACGCGTAATTGGTCAGGCTGGAAATAATCCGTCCTGCTTCCTGGATCAGCCGGTCCAGTTCGCGTACTTTGGTATGCATGATTTCGTGAAGATCATCGTCCTCACCGGTATCCGGCGGCTGCTCCATCAGTTCGTCAACATACAGGCGGTACCCCTGTGGTGAGGGGATTCTTCCTGCCGAGGTGTGCGGCTTTTCCAGGTAACCCATTTCCTCCAACTCACTCATCTCATTGCGGATGGTGGCGGAAGAAAACGGGAGGGAATGTCCTTCGGTCAGCGCTCTGGAGCCGACCGGTTCAGCTGTCCGGATATAGTCGCCGATAATAGCCTTCAATATTTGTTTTTTTCGTTCTGAAAGCTCCACTGAAGCAGACTCCTTTCTCGCCGCTTAGCACTCCACTCCCCCGAGTGCTAAATTAAATTTACCACTGCTCGCCTGCAAAGTCAAGTATCGTTTATGAATATTTTGTTAAATGATTGGGAGCATTTTATCACCCTTATGCTGAGACTGCTAAACTGACCAAAAAATGTGCGGAAACCCGATTCTGTTTGGTTGTTTTGGCTTGCATACTATTGCGTGCAGTGGTATTATTATAAATAGAGAGAAAGGCGGTATTCTGACCGCTATGAGAGAGAAAATTATTCCATTTTGAGAAGGAGAAAAATTATGAAGGAAGTCAAAGTCGGTATTGTCGGTCTGGGCCGTCTGGGTTCGGTTCACGCCGAAAACCTGGCGTTCAAAATCCCGGGCTGCAAGCTGGTTGCTGCCTGCTCGCTCGAACAGAAGGAGCTCGACTGGGCAAAAGATTATCTCAAGGTCGACTATGTCACAACCGACTACAAAAAAATGGTGGACGAAGCGGATATCGAGGCAGTTGTGATCGTATCCTCGTCTCCCGAGCACTGCTGGATGATCGAATACGCGCTTGACGCAGGCAAACATGTATTCACCGACAAGCCGCTCGGCTGCTCGCTCGAAGAGTGCAAGCGTGCGGAAGCCGCTGTCGAGCGTCATCCGGACAAGGTCTTTTTCCTCGGCTTCATGCGCCGGTATGACCCCTCCTACGCAGACGCCAAGGCACAGCTCGATGCCGGTAAGATCGGTAAGCCCTATCTGGTCAAGGCGACTGGCCTGGATCCGGAAGCACTTGTCGAGAGCTGCATCAAGTTCTCCAAGACTTCGGGCGGTATTTTCATCGATGCTGCCTCGCATGATATCGACCTGATGCGCTGGTTCCTCGGCGGCGAGGTGACTGAGGTTTATGCCGCCGGCACCACGTTCAAGCATCCCGAATTTGCGGAAAACGGCGACACCGAGACCGGTATGGCTATGCTCAAGTTCGACAACGGCACCGTAGCATTCCTGCATGTCGGCCGTACCGCTCCGCACGGCTATCACACTGAGACCGAAATCGTCGGCACAGAGGGCCATCTGCGCGTAGCCGGCGTGCCGTGGAAGGACCGTGTGATGGTATACGACCAGTACGGAGCGCGGCAAGAGATTGTCGAAAACTTCCCGCAGCGCTTTGCGGAAGCTTATCTGCTTGAGATGGTCGATTTTATCGACTGCGTGCAGAAGGACCGCAAGCCTGAGCTGACCGTATACGACGGCACCAAAGCAACCATCGTTACCTACGCGATCACGGATTCCTTCCACTCCGGCAAGGCCGTTAAGGTTGAGTATTGATCCTGCAAGCAAAGCAAACAGAAAACCAGGCCGCGGACGATAGTCCGCGGCCTGGTTTTTTATTGCCGGCGGCTGCCGAATGGCGCGGCAAGCAGCAGCACCATAACCACCAGATAGACAAAATAGATGCCGTATGTCACCTCATTGCTCCACGGAAAGCTCGCCTGCGGATTCTGGAATGCAAAAACGATGAACAGAGCCGCAAACAGCAGCATCGCTGCTCCAACCAGACGGCAGACCGTTTTTCTGCCCATATCCGCCTCACTCTCCCCGGTAATGCCGGATGAGAGCCTGCGTGCCGAGGTCACCCATGCCTTCGGCCTCAAGGTCACCGTACATCGCGCACACCCGCTCGAGGATGGGCAGCGAGCCCTCCTGCGAAAGGGCGATCTTCATGTCCTTGATAAAGTGTTTGAGGAAAAAGCCGGGGGCATAGTCCTGCTTTACCATTTTAGGCATCAGATTTTCCATCTGCCACGAACCTGCTGCTCCCTTGGAAATGCTGGCCAGCAGCTTATCCGGATCGAGCCCCGCGCGCTCGGCATAAGACAGCGCCTCGCACACGCCCGCGATCGTACCCGCAATCGCAACCTGATTGGCCATTTTGGTGTGCTGACCCGCTCCTGCCGGTCCCTCGTAAACGATCTGCGAGCCCATTGCCTGAAATACTGGCAGGCAGGCTGCAAAATCCGCCTCATCACCGCCTACCATGATGGACAGCGTACCGTTTTTCGCACCTGTATCGCCGCCCGAAACCGGCGCGTCCAGCACATGCAGGCCGCCCGCCTTCCCCTGCTCTGCAATACGCACGGAAAGCTCCGGATCGGTGGTCGTCATGTCGATCAGATAGGCGCCCGCCTGCGCAGCGGAAAGAATGCCCTTCTCCCCGAAGTATACCTGCTCCACATCTTTGGGATAGCCGACCATGGTGATCACCGCGTCGCGCCCGGCCGCGCAGTCCGCCGCCGTATCGCACCACCGCACCCCGGTCTCCGCCAGAAAATCCGTGAGCTTGGACCTGGTGCGCGAGTAGACCGCCACATCATAGCCTGCTTTCAGCAGATTCTTCACCATAGAACGCCCCATTACGCCCACACCGATAAAACCGATCGTTTGCATTGCTTTTCCTCCTCATATTCCTGTCTGCAAATATGCTGCAAAGCGCAGGCCTTGCCTGCGCTCTGTTCCTTATTAACGGTCGCCCAGCGGTACATACGGCGCAGCAGGCTGCACGCAGCGGTATGCCGGACGGATGATCTTGTCCGTATTGATCAGTTCCTCCAGCCGGTGCGCACTCCAGCCGACAATACGCGCAATGGCAAAGACCGGTGTATACAGCTCAGGCGGCAGCCCAAGCATGGAATACACAAACCCCGAATAGAAATCCACATTGGCGGAAACACCCTTGTAAATATGCCGCTCTTTCGCAATCACCTCGGGTGCAAGACGGGCCACCAGCGAATACAGTTCGAAATCCGCATCCCTGCCCTTTTCGTGCGCCAGCTGGCCGACAAAGGACTTGAACACCTGCGCACGCGGATCGGAAATCGAGTATACTGCGTGGCCGAGGCCATAGATCAGTCCCTTGTGGTCAAACGCCTCACGGCGCAGCAACTGTCCCAAATAATCCGCAACTGCTTCTGCGTCGGTCGGATCGGTCACGTTCTTTTTCAGGTCTTCAAACATCTGCACAACCTTGTAATTGGCACCGCCGTGCTTCGGCCCCTTGAGTGAGCCGAGGGCTGCGGAAATGGCGGAATAAGTATCCGTACCTGATGAAGTGACAACATGCGTTGTAAACGACGAGTTATTGCCGCCGCCGTGCTCCATGTGCAGCACAAGCGCGAGATCGAGCACCGCGGATTCCAGCGGCGTATATTTCATGTCCGGCCGCAAGATGCGCAGAAAGTTGGATGCCGTGGACAAGCTGTCCGACGGATAATGGATATACATGCTGCCGCCGCATTCGTAATGGTTGTATGCATGGTAAGAATAAACAGCCAGCATCGGGAACACCGAAATCAGCATCAGACACTGGCGCAGCACATTCGGCAGGCTGATATCGTCCGCGCGGTCGTCGTAGGAAGCAAGTGTCAGTACGCTGCGGGACAGGCTGTTCATCATATCTCTTGTCGGCGCTTTCATGATCACGTCACGCGTAAAGTTGGTCGGCAGCGTGCGCCCCTGGGCGAGCAGGTTTTTGAATTCACTCAGCCGCTTTGCGTCCGGCAGTTCGCCGAACAAAAGCAAATAAGCAACTTCCTCATATCCCCGGCGGCCGTCTTTCATAAAACCCTGTACCAGATCATTGATCCGGATCCCACGGTAATACAGCTCACCATCGCACGGAACCAGCTTACCGTCCACTTCTTTTTTGGAGATGATATCAGAAATATTGGTCAGCCCCGCCAGTACACCTTCACCATTCAAGTCTCTCAGGCCGCGTTTGACGTCGTATAATTTATAAAGCTGCGCATCGATCTGATCATGCCGGCGGCAAAGATCCGCCAGTGCTTCTACGCGCGGCGTTACCTGCAGGATATCCTGTTCTGTCGTCATCTTGTGTCCTCCTTTTCCGGGGTATACTGCTCCATATATTTATTTTATCCGGAAAAGCGCAAGGCTTCAACGACAAAACGGTAACATCCTGTTAAAAATCTGTGAACAATTAAATTGTCAGCATGGTAAATCGGCGCATCATTCCTCGTCATCCCCAATCGCCTGCTCGGTTTTCCGGCGGCGCTCACGGGCATAGCGGAACGAAACCCAAGTGATCAGCAGCAGAAGAATGGTCACCGCAGGCACCATGAAAATCAGCTGGGATGCAAAAGCCAGCAGGATATACGGCACGCTCATGGACGCCCAAGCCGCACCGCTGAAGAACTGTATTATACACACCACGGCAGCTGCTCCTGCGCCCGCCAGCAAGCCCTGCACCAGGTAGTGCTTCCATGGGTAACGGTCGGCCTCGGCATAGGCGTTGTCATCCATCAGGCCCTTGCGGCTCATCAGGAACAGGGATACCGCCCACGCCAGCATCAGCACCGCAAATTCGATCAGGTTGATCGACGAATCGACCACTGTCGAACCCTCCAGCCGGACGCCGATCGCCTGCAGCAGGATATCCGCCAGGATTCCGAAGCTCAGCAGATGGAACCCGATTTTATAGATGCGGTTGATCTCAGCGACCACCCGCTCGTCTTTCGCTTTGCAAAACAGTTTCATTGTGTTCCCCCTCCTTACCAAAGCAGCAGTATAATGGCTGCAGCCGTGCCAGCCAGCAGCAGTATCTGCTCCTGCCGCTCACAGCTGATGTGCTCAATCCACGTTCTGATCTGTTTCATCTCAGCTATCCTCCCAAAACAGTTGATCCAGTGTTTTGTCCAGCGCCTTGCAGATCGCAATGCACAGGTTCAGCGTCGGGTTATAGCCGCCCGCTTCGATCAGGCCTATGGTCTGGCGCGTCACGCCGACCTTTTCAGCCAGCTCGGCTTGTGACAGCTCTTTTTCCACCCGCGCGAGTTTGAGCTTTTTGTTTTTCATGCGCTCACCTCTCTTCGCGTTTACAGTACACGATATCTCTTCCATTATGTCAAGTATATATTGCATTTAGGAAAATAAATTTTCCATGTTGCAATTCCTATTTTATATTGACCTCCTTTCATCGCCTTGCGTGGCAGTTCAATGGAGGGGACAGGTCCGGCCGTTCCCGACGAAAAAGGCCGAGCTCTGCCCGGTCTTTTTCAACAAACAGCAAACCGCACCGAAAATCGTAATTTTCGGTGCGGTTTGCTGCAATAGGCGTTCCCAGCCAATGGCTGGCGACGCCGTTTTTCATTTGGAAGCGCATTGCGCTTCCAAATGAAGGTGTCAGCCTCTTATGTAGTTAAACATCGTCCGGTGATGGGTCTCCGGCGGCTCGATACCCGCCTTGTCGATCACTTTGAGCATCCACGCGATATTGCGGCCAAGCTTCTCGATGACCTCCACGCCTTCGACATCCTTCTGTACCTCTCCGGGATCTGCGCCGTGCACAGCGTTCCAGTAATCCGAGGTAACCAATACCATCTCCATGCAGTTCATCGTTGCGAGCAGCTGCTGATAGGTCTCCAGGCCGCCCGTACGGCGCAGCGTACACAGCGCAGCGCCGACCTTATGGTGCAGCTGGTTATCGCCGCATCCCGCCGCAAGCATCAGGCGGTCGAGTACGCACTTCATGCTGCCCGCAATGCCGCCGTGATAAACCGGCGAGGCAAGCACAATGCCATCCGCTGCGATGCACTTTTCGATAATCTCGTTGACACCGTCATCATTCTGTACGCAGCGCAGCGTATTGTTGTCCAGGCAGTGATAGCATGCCATGCACGGATGCACTTTTGCGCCGGGCTGGCATACCTCAAATTCGATACCCTCCTGCTCAAGCACCTTGCCGAGCACCTCGAGCATCTGCGCGCAGTTGCCGTCCTTGCGCGGCGAACCATTGATCGCTACAACCTTCATCCTTCTTATCCTCCTGTATGTTTATTATTCATCCCTGCGGATGGGAACAGCAACAATAATATCAGTTTCAGTCAAAATGCTTCTGGTTTTCCAGACGGTACAGGCGCATCACCACCAGTGTGTGGTTAAGCTGCGGCCCCATCAACAGGAGCATGCTGACGATATACAACCACAGCATCAGCACAATAATCGTACCGAGCGAACCATACAGCACGGAGTACCTCGCCATATTGTCCACATAAAACGAAAACGCCCACGAAACCAAGATCCAAGCCACCAGCGAAAACAGAGCTCCCGGCCAAACTTCCCGGAATTTCAGATGCAGGTTGGGTACAATGCGGTTAAACAGCATCAGGAACGCGAAAATAAAGGCAATCATCACCCAAAAGCTCGCGTCATGCGTGACATCGAGCGCAGCCTGCGGGATCGGGAATGCCTGCGGCAGCAGGCGGAGCAGCGTCCTGCCCGCAACGACCAGCACAAAACTGCAGACGACCGATATCAGGAACCCAGCTGTAATACCAAGGGAAATGAGCACATCCTTCACCATGCCGCGCGTCACTTCCACGTGGTAAATATCGTTTACCGTGCGCATCATAGACCGGACGGCACGCGAGAGAAAGTACAAGGTCAGTCCGATGCCAATCAGCATCGGGCTGAAAGACGGAGTACCCGACAACTGCGCCAGATAACCCGTGATCAAGCGCTGCAGGCTTTTGGGCAGCATTTCAAGCACCGGGGTGATCCCTTCAAGCGTAATATCCAGCTGCGCCAAGATTGAGTTGACAAACATCAACAGCGGAAACATTGAAAACAGCAGGAAGTAAGACAGCTCAGCCGCCGCCTGTGGAATCCCGTCCGAAAAATAGCGGTATATCATGCGCTTGACCAGATAAAACAGCCGATTCTGTCCGTTCATGGCGCTCTTCCTTCCGCGATTTCTGTTATCATATTGTACCAGCTTTTTGGACGATTTACAACTTGCGTTTTCCGTTTTGCAGGTGTATACTAAACAAAATAGAACATTTGTTCTGATTGGAGGTGGACTGATGCAGGACTATCGCAGCAAAACATGCTGCTTTTCCGGCTACCGCATCGAAAAAATGCCCTTTGGCGCGGACGATTTGCGCGCCGTGCAGGCGCTTGAAGCCATGCTGGACAGCGCGGTCCATGCGGCGGCGGCGCGCGGCTATACGCGGTTTTTGTCCGGTATGTCCACCGGGTTTGATCTGTGGGCAGCCGAGGCTGTGCTGCGCGCACGGGAACAGGCACCTGTGCAGCTGCTGTGCGCCGTGCCCTTTGACAAGCAGGCCGACCATTATCCCGCGGACTGGAAGCGCCGTTTTAACCACTGCCTGCTTGCTGCGGATCAGGTCTATGCACTGTCGCGCCGGTATTATGCGGGCTGTTACGCAGCGCGCAACCGCTTTATGGTGGACGCCTCTTCCCTGCTGATCTGTTATTTTGACGGCCGCCCCGGCGGCACGGCACAAACCGTCCATATGGCAGAACAGAGCGGCCTTGAAGTCATCAATCTGGCGATGCATCAGCTAAAGCTCTTCTGAAACACAACCCCGTCTTTTTCAGATGGTGAAAGAACCTCCCTCTGGGTATACCGGAAGGAGGTTTTTCTCATCGAATATCGGATGCACCGTTGATCGGCGTTGTGCTCAGCGTAATACGTGATGAAGGGATACCCTGGCGGGACATGTAAGCGGTCAGTGACTGCACGGTCTGCGCGGTCGCACGGCTGTGATGCAGCCGGACCACAAGCGTCGCACTGGTCGAGGCAAAATACTGCGCGGTCGTGGCATAGGCGCGGGCGGCAGACTGCGTTTCATCCCCGCTGTCAAGCGCTGCATCCCACAGCCGGTATCCAGCCCCGACCAGGGCATCGCGCTGCGCTTCGGTCAACGCTGTACAACCATCTTTATTGGAGACAATGCGCGCGGACACACCGGTCAGCAGTGTCAGGCGGTCGTTTGCTGCCGCAAGGCTGGCTGTGAGCGTTTCCGGATCCGTCTGGCTGTCTGCATCAAGCAGCAATGCCGGCGTATGCCCTTCAGCCACAATCCGGCGCACCGTGTCATCCACCCACGTCGAAGTATCCACCGGCAGGAAGAAGGTCGCCTGCCGGCCCGCGCTCTGCAACGCATCCAGAATATCCGGCGTATTGGTATTCGGCGCCCCGTAAAACGCCAAATAAACGTTTGCCGGCTTTTGTTCCGGCTCCTCCTCCACCTCCGGGATGGGCGGCTCGGCCGGTGTCTCCGGCGTTTGCTGGTTGGACGGCGCATTGGGATTGGAAGGATCAGACTGTCCCGAATCAGATATCCCAAGGTATGTATTGATCGCACTTTCGATCTCTCCCGACTTGGAAGCCGCAAAACTGGAATCACTCTGCGCAGATCCGTCGGTCACACGCAGGACGGTTTCCCCCGCGACCGATATGGTGGAATAGCCAAGTCCGAACTTGCCGCAGCACAGTCTGACCGGAACATAGACCGTGCCGTTCAGGCTGTAGGCCGGCGTATCATAGCTGTTCAGGTTCTGGTCATAGACATATCCCTCATTCAGGGAAAAGCTGAGCGTTTCCCCGTTCGCACTCATACTGAGCACGCTTTCCTCGCTGGAGGCGGATACGCCAAGCGTGGAAAACACACTGTAAGGAACATAGTACTCGCCGCCCATGCGGGTGGGCATGGTGCTGTCCTCCAGCGGCAGGAGCGTATCATTCACTGCAGTCAGTGTCACCGCTCCGGCAGGCATAGGCATCAGCTGAATCACAAGCGCCGCGCATACCAGTGCGCTGAACAGTTTTTTCAGTGTGCTTTTAATATGCAGACGCCTCCTTTCAGCAAATCATACGAACATATTATAGCAAACTGCGGCGGGTTTGTCACCCTTAATGCGTAAAAACGCCTTGCTTTATCGTGGCAAAGTGCTATAATAAATAAGGAAATGGCCGGATGGCATGCCGGATCCAGGCAGCCTAAATGCCGTTTTCCGAACAAATTAAAAAGGAAAGAGTGAATCCTCCATGCTGCAGATCAAGACACAGCTTACGAACAACAAAAAGCCCAAGCCGGACGAATCCAGCCTCGGCTTCGGCGTATATTATACCGACCACATGCTGATTATCGATCACGATGAGGAACAGGGCTGGCATGACGCGCGCATCGTACCCTATGCGCCGCTGTCGCTTGATCCTGCAGCAATGGTATTTCATTACGCGATGGAGTCGTTTGAAGGCCTGAAGGCCTACCGTACGCCGGACGGCTCGATCCAGCTGTTCCGCCCGGACAAAAACGCCCAGCGCATGATCAACACCAACCACCGCATGTGCCTGCCCAGCCTGCCGGTTGAGGACTTCGTGCAGGCGGTCAAGGCGCTGGTTTCCGTGGACAGCGACTGGGTGCCTCACGCGGAGGGCACCAGCCTGTATATCCGCCCGTTCGTGATCGCGACCGAGCCTCACCTCGGCGTGCGCCCGTCCAGAACGCACCAGTTCATCATTGTGTGCTCGCCGGTCGGCGCGTATTACTCCACCGGCATCAATCCGGTCAAGATTTTTGTTGAGGACGAATATACCCGCGCCTGCCCGGGCGGCACCGGCTTTACCAAGTGCGGCGGCAACTACGCAGCCAGCCTGATCAGCCAGGTCAAGGCGCACGACCTCGGCTACGAGCAGACCCTGTGGCTGGACGGCGTGGAGCACAAGTATGTAGAAGAGGTTGGCTCAATGAACTGCTTCTTCAAGATCGACGGCACGGTCTACACTGCCCCCTGCGTGGGCACTGTCCTGCCGGGCGTCACCCGCATGAGCTGCATCGACCTTTTAAAACACTGGGGCGTACCGGTCTCTGAGGAGCGCCTGCCGATCGTCGATGTCATGCAGGCTGCCAAGGACGGCAAGCTCGAAGAAGTGTTCGGTACTGGCACGGCGGCGGTCATCTCCCCGGTCGGTGAGCTGCGCTACGAAAACGACGTTGCCTATATCAACAACGGCGAGATCGGCGAACTTACCCACAAGCTGTACAACACCCTGACTGGCATCCAGTGGGGCACCCTGCCGGATGAGCTCGGCTGGACGGTCAAAGTCGACTGACAGCTTTCATCCGGAAGCGCAGGACGCTGCCATCTGTAAAAACGCAAAAGGGACTTGGGATTTCTCCCAGGTCCCTTTTCTGTTTTCAGATCTGCTTACGGATATGCTCAAGTGCGCCTTTCTCCAAGCGGGATACCTGCGCCTGTGAGATGTGGATCTCCTCCGCCACCTCCATCTGCGTGCGCCCCTCGAAAAAGCGCAGACGGATGATCTTCTTCTCACGGTCATTCAGGCTGTCGATCGCCTCGCGCAGGGCGATGCTTGCAAGCCACTGCTCGTCCGTATTCTTGTTGTCCCCCACCTGATCCATAACGCATACGGTGTCCGTGCCGTCATGAAATACAGGCTCAAACAGCGATACCGGGTCGAGGATCGCGTCCAGCGCAAACACGACCTCCTCCTTGGGGACATCCATCGCCTTGGCCAGCTCCATGATGTCAGGCTCGCGCTGGTGCTCGCGTATAAACGCTTCCTTGGCCTGCATGGCCTTGTACGCCGTATCGCGCAGGCTGCGGGATACGCGCAGCGCGCTGTTGTCCCGCAGATAACGCCGGATTTCCCCAATGATCATCGGCATGAACGTGCAAAGTCGAAAAACAGCTATCCCGCGTCCGCAGCGCACGGCTGCGCGCCTTCGATCGCATAGTATATTTCTATTTTCCCGTTTTGCAGCACGATTTTCTGCACACAGGCGCGTACCAGCGCCTGCCGCTCGTGTGCAGTCAGCCTGTCCCAGCTGGAGCCTATCGTTTGCAGCGCGCTGTATGCTTCGGTATTGTCCTGCTGCTGCGCTGCCTGCCTTGCATCCTCCAGCGCCTGCTCTGCACGGATGCGCTCGCGCCTGGCCTGTTCGATCGATTCGCGCAGGGTGTCGTCCTCCCCCTCGGCGTACAGCTCGTATAACCGCCGCAGCTTGCGCTGCGCGCGGTCGAGCGCGCGGCGGCATGCCTTCTCGTCCCCTGCCCCGCTGCGCGGCGGCGCAGGCGCAGCCGCGAGCCGCGACAGGTCGCGCGCCACGGCCGCTTCGACCTCGCACGCCATCACACCCCGATTCGGACAGTTTGCATCGTGCACCAGATGGGGCTTGGATTTGTCCCGCGAGTAGCAGACCAGCTTATCGCCCGCCCTCCCCCATTTCTGGTAGCGCATCTTTGCCCCGCAGTGGCCGCAGACCAGCAGGCCGGTGAGCAGCTTGCCGCCCTCCGCTGCGCGCGGCTTATCCGGCTTTTGCAGGCGGCGCATAGCGCGCGCGAAGGTCTGCTTGTCAACCAGCGGCTCATGCCGTCCTGGGTAGCGTTCACCCTTGTAGACGATCACGCCTGTGTTGCTCTCCCGCAGGAGGATCTGCCGCACCAGATGCTCGTATTTCAGCCCCAGCTCGCGGGCGATCCGCCCGGTGGACTGCCCCTCCAGATAGCGCGCATAGATCTCTCGCACGGTATCCGCCTCTCCGTTCGGCACCAAGATGCCCTTGGCGGCGTCGTAGTCATAGCCAAAGGGGATCTTACCGCCGCCCGGCCAGAAGCCCTGTTTGACGCGCTCGACCATGCCCATGCGTGTACGCAGAAAGATGTTCTCGCGCTCGAGCTGGGCAAAGGCGGACAGAATGCCGATCATCGCGCGGCCGTATGGGCTGCCGGTGTCAATATTCTCGTTGATTGAGACAAAGTCCACGCCGTGCGGCAGGAACACGTCCTCGATCAGATAGAGCGTATCCTTCTGGCTGCGGCTCAGGCGGTCGAGCTTGTAAACCACCACCCGCTCGACCGCGCCGCCCCGGATCGCCTCCACCAGCTCGGTCACCGCCGGGCGGGACAGATTGGAGCCGGAAAAGCCGCCGTCCACATAGCGCCGGAACTGCATGATGCCTTTCATGCGGCAGTATGCCTCCAGCTTTTCCGCCTGCGCGGCGAGCGAGTAGCCCTCGTCCGCCTGCGCCTCAGTGGATACGCGCAGATATAATGCTGTGTGTTTCATGTCTGGTCCTTTCCAAGACCGCGTCCCTCCGCCTCCAGTATAGCAGAGGGGGCCGTGTCCGGCAATGGAAGCTGCTGCCGGTACCGCGCCGCGCCGAGCAGCGCGCCCACGCCGTCCCGGTCGAGCAGCAGCGGCGGCATGGCGCCGTGCAGGCGTTTGCCGTTGAGATAGCGGATCACTTGCATATGAATGCACTTCCTTTCCGCTTTTATTGTGCCCGGTTTGGCGGGCCGGCAATCATGTGCGCCCAACTTCTGAATGAATGCACAATTTACCCAAAAGCTGACCGAAATAATACTTGTGATGTTGCATGCGGCGGGTGTATAATGAGGTTGATAAAGTTTGCCTGCCGCACTGCCGGCGGACGAGAGAAAATTGGAGGAGAGTGCAACAATGTTTGAAAATCTGATTGCAACGCTCAAGGCTGAAAAGCGCACGATCGTATTCACCGAGGGTCCGGATCCCCGCATCCTCGAGGCGGCTTCCCGCCTGAAGAAGGACGGCCTGCTGGATTCCATCCTGGTCGGCAATGTGGACGAGGTCAAGGCAGCGGCGCAGGCCGGCGGCTTTGACATCGAAGGCATGGAGATCATCGACCCCGCAACCTATCCGGAGATGGACGCAATGGTCGCCAAGATGGTCGAGCTGCGCAAGGGCAAGATGACCGAGGAACAGTGCCGCGCGGCGCTGGCCAAGGGCAACTACTTCGGCACCATGCTGGTTAAGATGGGCAAGGCAGACGCCCTGCTCGGCGGCGCTACTTACTCGACTGCGGACACCGTCCGTCCCGCGCTGCAGATCATCAAAACCAAGCCGGGCAACAAGATCGTAAGCTCCTGCTTCATTCTGCGCCGCGACGCAAAGGACGGCGGCGACGAAATGTACGCGATGGGCGACTGCGCGATCAACATCAACCCGGGCGAGGACGATCTGGTTGAGATCGCGATCGAGACCGCCAAGACTGCCAAGGCTTTCGGCATCGATCCCAAGGTTGCCATGCTGTCCTACTCGACCAAGGGCTCCGGCAAGGGCGACACGGTCGATATGATGCGTAATGCGACCGAAAAGACCAAGGCTGCTGCGCCCGATCTCGCGGTAGACGGCGAACTGCAGTTTGACGCGGCGTTCTCCCCGGTCGTTGCAGCGACCAAGTGCAAGGGTTCCCCGGTGGCCGGTCAGGCGAACACCTTCATCTTCCCGGACATCAACGCCGGCAACATCGGCTACAAGATCGCCCAGCGTCTGGGCGGCTTTGAAGCGTACGGCCCGATCCTCCAGGGTCTGAACGCGCCAATTAACGACCTGTCCCGCGGCTGCAACGCGGACGAGGTTTACCAGATGGCGATCATCACCGCGGGTCTGAAGTAATCCTCTTACAGACCGAAACCAAAAGCGAACAAGGGCCGAAGCAATTTCGGCCCTTGTTTTATTCTCCATCCATGTCAACTCCAAAGGAGCGTGCCGCCATGAAACGTAAGCTTGTTCTTATTCTGCTGTGCGCTGTCATCCTGCTCGGCGGCGCAGGGATCTATCTGCTGACGCCGTATCCGGTCGCGCCGGAGCTGGAGCAGCTGGAAATTTCGATGGTTATGCGTCCGGACTGGGATGCGGAGGCCGCTCCGCTATACGAAGTGGTCACCGACCAGGTCGATCTGGATGCGCTGGCGCAGC
>ERZ1643250.2055-NODE-2055-length-15794-cov-8.334075_pt1 | contig 15794 bp, 20 predicted proteins | sample MGYA00579262_ERZ1643250 | MGnify/ENA primary metagenome ERZ1643250 (study PRJEB29033, sample SAMEA4952265) | chicken gut metagenome | biome: Broiler Chicken; feature: Gastrointestinal Tract; material: Caecum | place: Ireland | collected 2018 | study: Broiler...
GACAGATTCATGAAAGAAAATTGAAGTTTGTTCGTTTTGTTCGCACTGTTCGTTTATTTAATGTTATAGTATATGCTGAAAGAAATGGATAGAGATGTCAGAATGATTGTTCTCCTCAGTTTCAAAAATAAAAAAGCGCCCCTGCATGAGTGGGGAGCTTTTTTATTTTTTCAGGAAGTAAAATGTAAATGGTTGATATTTGTCAAAATTTGGTATATTATACGAGTATGATGTTTGGGAGCGGGAGGAGAGGTAATGAAGACGATTAAAGAAAAGATGGAAAACATTCCATATGGAGTATATGATGGACTATCAATTATTTCTTCGGTGATTACTTTAATTACTGCTGCGTGGTGTATCGTAAAGGCAGTTGTAACAATAAAGGAAGTGGATGGACAATTTGTAGTAGATTTTAATACTTTTTTATTGCTATTATGTTTTTTAGTAGTAATGTTTTCAATTGTTGTAACAGTAAAATTATGCAAGTATGCAAGAATTTACAGAGCACTACGGAAGTCATTCACATATAATTATTATAATGCAGCGCATGACTTGCGTAATGTATATTTTGATATATTAAAACAACATAAAAAAGAGCAATCAGAAGATTCAATTGAAATTTTGACAACAATTACACGAACTTTTTTAGGAGATACATTGGATTATCTCTGTGAAATATTAGAATCGATAACTGGAAAAGAAATTCATGGATGTATTAAATTAATAGAGAATCTCCATGAGCAGGCTGATGGGATTGACCCGAAGGTTGCAACGGTTAAGACTTTTTGTCGATCTAAAAACACACAACCGCAAAGAGTGAGTAACGATCAAGTAGATAATAAGTCGATAAAAATTTGTGATAACACAGATTTTTATGATATACTAGATCCTGATAATACAAGTTGTAATTCGTGCTTTTATTGTTCTAATTTGAAAGAGTTAGAAAAGCAGCTTAAAAAAAGCGGAAAAAGATATAAGAATACGACGTTAGATTGGGAAGATTATTATAGAAGCACGATTGTGGCGCCTATCAGAGTTGCGAATAAACGGCTATTTTTTAACCAACTTACAGAGGGATATAACGTAGTGGGTTTTTTGTGTGTAGATTCCATGTCAACAGAAGCTTTTAGAAATACTGCATTTGAAAAAGAAAATTATTCATATATTGTAAAATCATTTGCTGCGGAGATATATATTATATTAAATATGTATAGCTACTATCTTGTACAAATCAAAAAGGAGAATGTATAATGATAAAAATTTTGGAAAAATTAGTGAATGTGGTGTCAGGTTTTGTCTTCGATAGTGCTGTTGAGAAAAAAAATGAAAAGGATACGAAAAAGGAGGGCTATGTGTTATCTTCAGTTTTTCCAAGCACACAAATTATGAAAGAAGTGGAAAAACATTTGTGAAGTGTTGAGACCTAAAGTTGGCCTAGAAAAGAGACATTCTAAGCAAGTAATTAATCCAGAGAGCTTTTCTCATGCTGGAGCATATTGTCGATGGAAGATTTGGGTTCGAATCCTGCCCGCGCAAGCTCTCCATATGGAGAAAAATCCCCCGTATTACATTTTAGAGACTCCCTGTAGAAATACAGGGGGTTTTACTGTATTTGAATAAATAGTTAAGGCTAAATTATTACGTTGAATGTGGACTTTTTTTGAAAATAGTATATAATATAACAGTAAATGGAGGTAGAATATGAAATTTGAATTTTCAACTAATAATCAACAAGTTGTGCAAAGTGGTTCTGTTATATTATACGATTATAATTCTGATTGGGTGGTTGACGTAGAAGCAAGTGATAAGTTCAAATTTAGAATAATAGTAAAGTTTGAGTTTGATGCGAATGAAAAACAACACATAAAAAGAAAAGTAATAAAAGATAACAAGGTAGAGCTGGTATGTGTAAATTTTGGTAATACACTAGGGTCAGGAACTGTACTTCCGATGGAAATAGCAACTATTCAAGGTAAAAAATTAAACTTGCATCTTTGGGTATATGTTTTGGGAGACAATGAAGGAAGAAGATTGGAATATACATTTTTATTGGAGGAATAGATGGATAGATTAAATACGGATTCCACTTTTGAGACAAGTACAAGTATTAATGGTATTCCAGAAAAAAGTTTTTCCAGTTTAAACGATGAACAAAAAAATATAGTACTAACAGGAAATAATTCTGTACAAGATAAAGGTATAGATGGTGGAAAAGTTGGAAAGATAATAGGGGCCAATACCCAAAATGCATCTATAAATGTTGCATTGATTTTGTGTTGTATTATGTTGATATTTTGTGGATTGGATATGCTACATTCTTTTTGCAAAGGTGTAGAGCTTACAACATATATTTGGGATAAAAGTATACCAATCATAACATTATCTTTGGGCTACATATTTGGTAAAGGTGGAAATAAGAAAAATGATTGAAAGGCACCCAACCCGGGTGTTTTTCTTTTAACAAAAATCCTGGACCTTTAGCTCAGTTGGTTAGAGCAACCGGCTCATAACCGGTCGGCCCCTGGTTCAAATCCAGGAAGGTCCACTGACATCAAAACGACGAAAAAGGAAGGTGGTGAAGTGAGTGGATATGAGAACATAAAAAACGCAAATTCGAATCGAACTCCGGACGAACGCCGGGAATTAGCGAAAATTGCAGGTAAAGCAAGCGGTGAAGCCCGACGTCGGAAGGCAGACTTCCGGAAGACACTGAATATGCTGCTCACCGTTGAAATAGATAACGAAGAATGGAAGCCGATTCTGGAGGCACTGGGAGTTGAGTGCACTCTGGAATCGGCTTTAAATATGGCCATGATCAAGGAAGGGCTGGCTGGTAATGTAAAAGCTTATGAGGCGATCGCCAAATATTCAGGTCAGAGCGCTCAGACAGAAGCGGATCTGGAAGAACAGCAGATACGGACAGACCGTGCCAGAAGAGCCAGGGAGCAGGAAGTTGGGGATACGGATGGAGCAGAGGAGAATATACAGAGTTTCCTGAAAGCTATGCATCCGACAGCAGAAGACCTGGAGAACTTGTTTGCGGAAGAGGCTGCCGAGGAGGAAACGGGAGAAGATGGCGAAGAAAAAGAAGAGACCGGCGAAGTTTGAGTTTAAGCCGTTTTCAGACCAGCAGCGGCGTCTGATCCATTGGTGGCGGCCAATTGCCAGAACATCGGAAAATAATTATGTAGTTGCTGACGGTTCTATCCGGTCAGGGAAAACGATTGCCTGTATCATTGGTTTCCTGACGTGGTCGCAGGAGATGCATTCCGGACAATCATTTATCATGGCAGGAAAAACAATGGGCGCATTGAAAAAGAACGTGATCCGACCGATGCTGCAGATTCTGGAAGCGTGGGGCTGGCCGTATGAATATGTCCGGTCGGGATCCGAACCGCATATCAGCATAGGAAGCAACGTTTATTATTTATTTGGAGCCAATACAGAGGCGGCGCAGGATTCCCTGCAGGGTCTGACAGCTGCAGGGGCTTATTTGGATGAAGCGGCTTTGTTTCCGAAGTCATTTGTGGATCAGGCAGTAGCCCGTTGTTCTGTGGATGGATGGAAATTCTGGATGAACTGCAATCCTGAAGGACCGCACCATTTCATTTGCGAAGAATATCTGAATCCGGAAGAAAAAAAGAAGAAAAAGGTATATCATCTGCACTTTACGATGGATGACAATTTGTCTATTTCACCTAGACGTAAAGCAGAGTACAAAAACGCATGGGCACATGGAAGCGTATTTTATAAAAGATTCATTCTTGGAATGTGGGTATCAGCAGACGGCCTGATCTACCAGCAATTTGCCGATCATGTAGAAGATTACCTGATTACACCTTCCTGGCTTGCGGAGCAGGACGAAAACGGAAACCAGAAGCATGAAATTTTATACGCAGTAATAGGAGTCGATTTCGGTGGAACGAAGTCGGCTCATTCTTTTACCCTGACGGGATTTACGAAAGGATATAAGCAGGTAGTTGTTTTGGATGAGTATTACTGTAAGAAACGGATCAACCCGAAGCAGCTTCAGAAAGCCTTTGTGGATTTTGTAAAGCGGGCGCAGACACAGTATAAGGTTTATGAGGCATATTGCGACAGCGCCGAGCAGACGTTGATTGCTGGTCTGGAAATGGCCTGCATCCAGGAACATCTGACAATCGATATTAAGAACGCGATCAAAGGGCCGATCAATGACCGGATTGCATTTTATAACAGCTTGATTGCCCAGAACCGATGGAAAGTGATGAAACACTGCGAGCATATCATCGAGGCGTTTGAACAGGCGGTGTATGATGATGCGAAAAAGAATCAGGATGTCCGGCTGGATGATGGGTTGATGAATGTGGACAGCCTGGATTCTACGGAGTATTCCACAGAATCGGTGCAGGATGAGATTATGTATATTGCAGCATAGGAGAGAGGAACATGGGAAGTGCGACAGGAAACACGATCAGGAAGTATCTGACGGAGCAGAAGTATAATACAGCTTCAGATGAAACCTACAGCCATATTGACGAATGGCTGGACTGGTATCAGGGAGATGTGCCAAACTTCCACACATATCAGATTTATAATGGCGTGCGAACCAGTAAGCAGAAGAGATATCGATTAGGGATGGCGAAAAAAGTATGTGAAGACTGGGCGAATCTTCTGTTGAATGAAAAAGTGTCTATCAAAGCAGGTGAGTATGAGCAGCGGCTGAACCAGATCCTTATGGACAATAATTTCAGAGTACGTGGAAACCAGCTGGTGGAGCAGACGTTTGCATTGGGAAGCGGGGCATTTGTGGAATATAAGGATGCGACCGGAAATGTGATTGTGGATTTTATCCGTGCAGATATGATCTATCCTTTATCCTGGGATAATGGGGACATTACGGAATGTGCGTTCGGCAGCACAAGAGTACTTGATGGGAAAGAGGCTGTTTATCTGCAGATTCACCGGAGAGGAAAACCGGATCCGGAGGAGCAGGAGACAGAAACCGAAGATTCGGATTACTATTATATTGAAAACAAGTATATAGATGCAGAATCCGGAAAAGAGATTGACGCGCCGGAGGCGGTGCTTCCACTGATTGCCACAGGCTACGAAAAACCCTTGTTCCAGATCCTTACGCCAAATATCTGCAATAACATTGACCTGGACAGTCCGATGGGAATTTCTGTATTTGCCAACAGCATCAGCCAGCTGAAAGGCTGCGATCTGGTATACGACAGCTATATGAATGAGTTTGTGCTGGGGCGTAAGCGGATTCTTGTTCCGATCACAATGGCAAAGCGGATGATGGAGAAAGATGGAGTCACAGAGCCGGTCTTCGATCCGAATGATACTGTCTATTATCTGATGCCGGGAGACAGCCGGGAAGAAAGCAAAGCAGAGCAGGTAGATATGTCCATCCGCGCCCAGGAACATGAACTGGGAATTCAAAGAAGCCTTGACATTTTGAGCATGAAAGCCGGAATGGGAACCGGTCGGTATAAATTTGACTCTTCTGGAGGAGTGAAGACGGCGACGGAAGTAATCTCGGACAAATCTGATCTCTACCAGAACCGTCAGAAAAATGCGATCATCATCGAAGCCGCGCTGATCAGAATGGCTCAGGCAATCGCTTTTCTGGATACAGGAAATATGGCACTGAAGGTAACTGTGGATTTTGATGATTCCATCATCGAAGATACAAATACAACGATTGACAGGAACATCAAGCTGGTGCAGGCAGGTCTTCGGTCAAAGCTGAAGGCGATCATGGAGATTAATAAGTGCGATGAAAAAGCTGCGAAGTTAGAATTGAAACGAATCGCAGAGGAAGGGCAGATCACCGGACAGGATATTGATTGGACCGGCGGGGATGAAGAAGAGGACGAAGAATCCGATCAGACAGAGGAAGAGGATACAGGGGATCAGGAAACATCCGGAGAACGTAGCAGGGATAGGTGATAACAGATGAACCTTTTGGAAAATCAGAGGGCTGCGGATCAGGTGGCCGGGCTGTATCAGGATCTGGAAGAACTGTTGATGTCCAATATCATCCGGCATTGCCAGAACTGGGATCAGCCGATCGCTTCCGATACCTGGCTGCTGCAGAAGCTTGCCGAGATCGGAAAACTGGATAAAGAAAATATCCAGATTATTGCTAAGCATACAGGATTGTCCATGACGGCAATGGAACGGATGCTGCAGGAGGCAGCGGAGGGCGCGATCGGGCAGCTGGAGCCTGGAATGCAGGAACTGGCACGGAGAAAGTTGGTAGGAGAAGCGGTTGATGCAAAGAAAAGCAGGAATGTCCGCCAGACAATGAATGCGCTCCGGGAGCAGGCCAGGGATACTTTGAATCTGTGTAATACGACAATGCTTTATAAAGCCAGGGAAGCGTATCAGAATCTGGTAAAGAACATTGTCACGGAGTCACAGGAAATCGCAGAAAAGCAGTCGTTTCTTGACATCCTGAATAAGCATGCGTCTGCAGCGGTTATCGGTGCAGAGTCCAGACATCAGGCGATGACAAAGTGCATCCGGGAATTTTCTGAGAGAGGGATTCCTGCGTTCGTGGATAAGAAAGGGCGAGAGTGGACGCCGGAAGCATATGTGAATATGGCTATGAGAAATACAGTCAAAAACGTAGCCGACGAAGTGCAGAATGAGCGCCTGAAGGATTTCGGACAGGATCTGATAGAAATTGACAGCCATGAAGGTGCAAGACCAAAGTGTGCAAAGGATCAGGGCAAAATATACAGCCTTTCAGGAAAAACTGGATATACGACGGACGCGAAAGGAAACCGAGTGAAATATTATTCCTGGAAGGACACCAGCTATGGTGAGCCGGACGGAATCCTGGGAATCAACTGTACACACCATAAGTGGCTGTTTCTCCCTGGCATGAGCATCCGCAGATATTTTCCTACAGAGGATATGGATGCGAACAATAAGCTGTACCGGCAGACACAGGTGCAGAGAGCGCTGGAACGCAGCGTGAGGAAGCAGAAAAGGGAGTGCATGCTTCAGCATCAGGCAGGGAATGAAGAGGGGTTTGAAAAAGCTTCTGTAAAGCTGAAAGAAAAGGAAGCTGCATTAAAGAAATATGTGGATGGGAACCCGAAACTTCATCGCAGAAAAGACCGGGAGCAGGTGGTTGGCTTCGACAAAAGTGTCAGTGCAAAGGCGGTAGCTGTCAATAAAAGGGTTCAGAAGGAACTTGAACAGCCGCCTTCAGAGAGGAGGTGAACGGGAAATTTGATTGCGGTGAAGGTTACACAGAATGGGATTACGGTGAATGGCCATGCAGGATATGCAGAAACCGGGAATGATATTGTCTGCGCAGCTGTTTCTGCACTTGCACAGAATCTGATCCAGTCGATAGAAGCGCTTACACAGGATCGGATCAGTTACCAGATACAGGAAGGGCACATAGGGATTCAGTATAAGAATTTATCAGAACAGGGAAAGCTGCTGGTAGATTCTTTTTTTATTGGGATATGTGCAGTGGCAAATACCTATGGAGAAAACTATGTGCATGTTCTCTGAGACCAGAATATGCGGAAGTCTTTAAACTCTGCATGAGAAAGTCGGCGGACGTTAAACGGGAGGTTGAGATGCCTAAATTTATGAATATGGAAAAGATGTACTTTACAATGAACCTTCAGCTTTTTTCAGAAGGAGACGATGCCGGAGATCATACCGGGGATGGTGACGACCAGGACGAGGATCAGGAAGAGGACTCGGACGAAGACGGGGAGGATACGCCGAAATATACGCAGGCTGACCTCGATAAAGCAGTGGCAAGGACGATTGCAAAGGAGCGGGCAAAAGCAGAACGAGCAGCCCGCAGAAAAGCGCAGAAGGAAAAGGAGACCGGAAGCGCGTCTGCGGAGGAGAGCGAAGATGCAAAGGCAAGAAAAGCGGCAGAAGATAAGGCATCCAGGATGGAAGTAAAACTTGCGTGCTTTGAGGCAGACGTATCCAAAGATGCCGTGGAGGATGTGGCCGCGCTGGCACACGCTTACATGGAAGCCGATGAATCGCTGGATCTTGAGGATGCAATCGGGAAAGTTGTGAAGAAATATCCGCACTTCAAAAAAGGAAATACAGGAGTGCAGGAGGAAAAAGATGAGACTAGAGGTAAGGCATGGGGAGAACGCCAGAGAGGAAGCGGCAAGAAACTGACAGGTGTGGAAGCTGCATTCCTGGCAAAGAATCCCGGCCTGAAATATTAAGGAGGCAGAGTATGAGATTAAAAATGTTTTTCTTACAGCTGTTTGCACATGAGCATCAGGAACGCTGGTCGAAGCTGGTACTGGCGAAGCTGAGAGACACGCTGGTGCTGAAGGACGGCGTAGTGTTTAACAATGATTATGAAGGAAAACCTTCCGCCGGTGTGGTAAAGATTCCGGTTCGCGATGAGGAAGTGGTTGTAAGTGATTACGACAAAGCAAACGGCATTGATGGTACGCATGGATCTACGGCGTACATGAATATGCCAATCACAAAAGATAAGGCGGTCAATGAGATCATTGATGGTTATGACGCGGAATCTGTACCGGACAACCTGGTGGCTGACCGTCTGGATTCCGCAGCTTACAGCATGGCGAAACAGATTGACACAGACGGCGGAACAACGCTGCTGGCGGCGGCAACTGTCGACAATGAAACGCAGCTTACAAAGGATAACATCTATGAAAAGATCGTGGATCTTCGTACCAGGATGAACAAAGCGAATATTCCAAACGATGGTAAACGCTATCTTCTGGCTCTGCCGGATGCAATGGCGCTGATCCTCAAATCCCCGGAATTTATTTCGGCTTCCAGCCTGGGCGATGAAGTAAAGGTGACCGGAGCAGTGGGAAAGATTGCCGGATTCCTGGTAATCGAATGGAATGATACGACGGCAAACCTGCAGCTTCTGGCGGGCCATCCGAGGTTTGCGACCCGTGCGATGGACTTTGCGGTGAATATCCATCTGCAGGATTTATCTGGTTCCGGAAAATACATCGGCGCATCCGCGGTGCAGGGACGTAAAGTGTACGATCATAAGGTGCTGCGGTCAGTGGCGATCCGTGCGGTTTACAGTCCTGGCTCTCTGACGCTTACGGCGGCAAAAGGTGCGGAGGGAAAGACGAAGCTTACCGTTACCGGAGGTTCCGGAAGTACGTTCCAGTATAAGAAGAATCCGGGAGCGCGGGCGACATACAATATGACGACTTCGGCATACAGCGGCACCGCGCTGGAGAGCGGTACAACGGAAATTGACGTGGCAGAAGGCGATGTGATTGAAGTTGTCAATCTGGTTTCTTCGAAAGTAGCCAGTGTTGGATATTATACTGTGAAAGCAGGAGATGTCGGAACAGCTACGTAAAGGAGGCAGTGATGTCTTACGTTGATGAGAAGTATTATAAGGAGACTTATAAAGGGGAGGCGGTGGACAGCGCCGACTTCCCCGGACTGCTGGAACGGGCGGAAGAACTGGTAGAAGAAATGTGTATGTATCGGATTTCGGAAAGGTGTTTGGCAGAATATCCTCCGGAGGTTCAGGAAAGAGTGAAAAAGGCCGTTTGTGCGCAGATTGAATATTTGGATGCGAACGGAGGCTCTGATCTGGATAATGGAGCAGATCTGCAGAGCGTTGGGCTTGGAAAATTTTCGTATACCAGAGCTTCCGGTTCCGCCGGCGAAACTCAGTCTTCCTATTCTCCGCGGGCGCAGCGGATTCTGGCGCCGACGGGGCTGCTGTATCGGGGCGGTGGATGCTTATGAAACCGATTCCGAAAAAACTGCTGATCCATAAGGTGATACATTACCGGACGACAAGCGACTGTTGGGGGAAGGAAACGCCAGGAGAAAAGGTTACATTGCAGTATGTCCGGATGGAACCTTCCAGCAGGATCATACGTAACAAGAATAATGCCGAGTTGCAGCTTGCGGCTATATTGTTTTTTGACTGCAGAAACAGCCGGCCGGTCAATACAGAGTTTGCGGAAGACGATATCATAGAATTTAACGGCCAGAAACATCAGATAAAGACCATCGAACCGCTGTATGATGACAGGAAGCTGCACCACTACGAGATAGGTATGGTGAGAAAAGCATGACGGTCAAAGCAAAAGTGAACTTTGATAAGAGAGCAGCGCTTGCCCGCCTGCATGCACAGGCAAATGATGCATTAACGATTCTGGGACAGCAGGCGCTGAAGGATATTAATAAGCATGTTCCGAAAGACCAGGGCGGTCTGCAGAGCAGCGGCATCAGCCATAGTGATCACTCAGCACATGATTTGGAATATGTCCTTCGCTGGGACGAACCGTATTCACAGTATCTTTTTCACGGGGAAGTAATGCATGGAAATCCGACAGAGCGTACCTATGGCCCGGAAAAGCTGAAATTTACCGCTGCACTTGCCCGGATGGAGTGGACCAAATATGCTGAGAAGGTATATGGAAAAGATTGGCAGATGGTCTTTCAGGCTGCGTTGAAAGGAGGCCGGTGATGACGCCACAGTCAGAATTTTTGTACCTTATTGCCAAGACGGCAAAAGAAAATTGTAATCTGGGATGTGAGATATCTTTGAAAGAACTTCCGAAAGAGGGAGGAGTTTATGCAGAACTGGGAGAAGGGTTTATCACGACGCAGTATTACGATAAACGGACTATCCGCACATTGCCGGTGCTGTTTCTGTGCAGGAATGCAGATCAGCAGACATGCCTGGATCAGCTGGGAGCGATTTGCAATTACTTTCAGGGTTTGAAGGAATATCCAAAGGGGCAACTGTTCCGGTGGCTGGATACAACGATTGCTAAGGATGTGAGCAAGATTGGACGGGATGAAGACGGAACCTACCATTATTCCTGCATTCTGAACAGTGAAATATATTTTTAGAAGGAGGGACGCAAGGTGAAAAAGATGGAATTGCAGATTTTTGCCGAGGTCTTGCCGGAGAATACTACGACTCCGGAAATGAACTGGGAAACAAAAGGTTATATCAATACGACTCCGGGGGAAGATACCGCGACATGGGCGGATATTGGGAATCTGACAAAAAACATGGCGCAGAGCCTGAATGAAGTGCTGTACCAGGCAACCTATTGGGCTGACCAAGGATGGGGAAGCACGGAAGTAACAGGTGCGCAGCTGACCCTGACGCTTACCGGGGACGTAAAGCCGGGAGACGAAGCCTGTGATTACCTTATGGGTGATGATGTACTTTATGGAATTGGAGACAAGAGAAAAACGCATCTGAAGCTTCAGAAGGGTACAAAGGTGATCATCTGGCCGGTGACGCTGGCAAATATTACTCCTGCCTATGGAGATTCGGGAGCGGTAAATGCACTGACAGTAACGATTCATGGAAATGGGCGGCCGTCCATTCAGAATGCGGAAGCATAAATAATTTGGAGGCGGTAATATGGCATATCGTGCAAAAAGAAGTAAGCGTTTTGTAGAAGAATTTGAACTTGCAGATGAGAATGGAAATGTGGTGAAAACCCTGCAGGTTTCTCTGGATGCCGATGATATGGTAGCCAAACTGAATCGCAAACGCACTGCTCTGTTAAAGGCTTTGAATGATACGACGGAGTTGAAACGTCAGACAGAAGATGCAGAAGTCGTGGAAGGCTGTGTGGAGACACTTGGCAGAACAGTGGTGGATATGCTGGAAGCTGTATTTGGCGCAGAGGATGCAAAAGTGATCGTAGACTTTTATGAAGGCAGGTATCTTGAAATGTGTAAAGAAGTCCTGCCGTTTATTACACAGTGTGTGATCCCGCGGTGCAATGAGATCAAGAAGGAAAACCAGAAGAGTATCCTTCAGTCATATAACAGGAAGCAGAGAAGGGCTTTGTTTAGGAAGGTGTGAGGATGGGATTTCTGACGGAACAGATGGAAACAGAAATCTGCCAGGGACGCTGCAGATTCAGGGTAAATCCGGCATTTGATACGGTTCTGGAAGTCCAGCGCCTTTTCAGGGAACAGCTTCCTGAGACAGTAAAGGTGGAGCAGGCGCTTAAAATGTTTCTGATCAACCGTCGGCGACTCCCATGCCTGGAATTCCAGGAGAAAGTCGAACTGTTACAGAAAATCTATAAAGAGTGTGTCAAAATCAAACAGCGTCCTGCGGTGCGCCAGAGTATGCCTGTGCTGGATTTTGAAGAAGATGGCGAATACATTTATTCTTCCTTCCTGTTGGATTATGGAATTGATCTGATTGATATGCAGGGGATTTTGCCGTGGAAAAAGTTCATTGCGCTTTTCCAGGGGCTTTCTGAGCGCACCAAAATTCGTGAAGTGATGCGGATCCGCGGTATGGAGATACCGAAGTATAACGGAAAAAATGCAAAGCAGATCCAGGAAATCCAGGAACTGAAATCATATTATGCGCTTCCCGTGAAGGGCGGAGGGGGACGGAAAGGCCTGGACGCTCTGTTTTGCGCATTGGAATCACAGGCGGTGAAAAATGGATAAGCCAATCAAAAATATGAAAAAAGTATTGTGCCCGTACTGCGGTACGCCGGTCAATACTTTTTATCGGAAGGACGCCAGCTGCAGGGGTGTCTTTTTTAAGTGCAAAAACAAAGCCTGCAGAAAGCAATTTGAACTGAGAATCTAAGACGCTGTGCCAATGTGCCTGTCTGAATCAAAGGCAGGTGAACATTATGGCAAACAGCGCCAAAGACGGAGAAGTTCTTTATACGATTCGTGCCGATGACAGTCAGCTGGATTCTGATCTGGATGCGGCGGAGAAAAAGGTCCGAAAATCATCAGAAGAAACTGCAGAAAAGTCAGAACAGGAAGAAAAAAAATCAGCCAATGTAAAGAAGAAAGTAAAAGAAGATGTTACAGAACATCATCGGAAGGAGAATGAGAAACAGGAACAAAGCGACGAAGAGTCTCATGACAAAAGAGAAGAGTCTGCTAAGAGCCATGGCGAAACCCTGAAAAATATAGCAAGCGGGACGGCGAAAGCGATTGGTACCGGAATGCTTGCGGCAGGTGCGGCGGTCGTTGGAATTGGCGTTTCGGCAGTAAGCAGCGCCAATGACATGGACAAAGCCATGAATCAGTTCGTGGCAAGCACTGGAAAGAGAACCGAGGAGACTGAACGCTATAAAAAAGTTATGGAGGAGATATACTCCAATAACTACGGCGACAGTTTTGAAGATATTGGCCAGGCAATGGCCGATGTAACCCAGAAACTTGGAGATCTGGATGATGTAACGCTTCAAAATGTCACCGAATCGGCGTTTGCTCTCAGAGATACGTTCGGATATGAGATTCCGGAGTCCACCAGGGCAGCGAAAGCCATGATGGACAATTTTGGCATATCGGGAGAGCAGGCAATGAATCTGATCGCCGCCGGCGCGCAGAATGGTCTTGATTATTCCGGGGAACTTCTGGACAGTATCAGTGAATATTCCGTACAGTTTGCAAAAGTCGGGCTGGATGCGGATGATATGTTCAAGATCTTCCAGAAAGGCGCGGAGTCTGGTGCATTTAACCTGGATAAGGTCGGCGATGCGGTTAAGGAAATGGCAATCCGTGTTGTGGATGGCTCAGACACTACCGCACAGGGATTCGAACTGATCGGACTGAATGCTGACGAAATGGCTGCAAAGTTCGCCGCTGGCGGAGACAGTGCAAAGGAAGCATTCAACCAGACAATCGAAGCACTGGCAGGGCTGGAAGACCCGCTGGCACAGAATACAGCCGGTGTGGATCTGTTTGGGACGATGTGGGAGGATCTGGGACCGGAAGCGGTGACAGCGCTGGCGGATATCCAGGAAGGCGCCTATGATACCGCAGGCGCTATGGAACAGATCAAAGATATCAAGTACGACGATATCGGTTCTGTATTCGAGGGATTGAAGCGAAGCATAGAGGTTCTGATTGTTCCGCTTGGGGAGCAGCTGATCCCTTTGCTGGCAGAATTGATCGACGAGGTGCTTCCGCTGATAGAAGAGAGCCTTCCGCCGCTGGTCGAATTGATTGCGCAATTTGCAGAGCAATTGATTCCGATCGCGGAGGAAATTCTTCCTGTTTTGTTGGAGACGATCACTGCACTGGGGGAACCTCTGATGCAGATAATCGAAGCAATCCTCCCAGTACTTCTGGAGTTGTTTACGCAGATTGCTCCTTTGTTGGGAGAGTTGATTGAAGCGGTTCTTCCCATCCTTTTGGAACTGTTCCAGGCTTTGATTCCACCGCTGATTGAAATCATAAGTGCCGCACTGCCGCCTTTGATCGAATTGGTTACTGCGTTGCTGCCAATTTTCCAGACGCTGATTGATTTGCTGATACCGATCATAGAGCTCTTTATCCAGTTGATGGGACCGATCGTAAGCCTGATCAGTGATGCGCTGGTACCGTTATTAGAGGCATTGCAGCCGATTGTAGAGTTTATTACGTCTATGATGATTCCGATTCTGGAGATGCTTTTATCCGTATTCCAGAGCGTTTTCGAAGGAATTGTCACGGATGTTATGGAGCATATTGATCGAATTACTGATCTTTTCAACAATCTCGTTGATTTTGTAAAAAATGTCTTTGCGGGAAACTGGGAGGCTGCGCTGGAAAATCTCGGGAGTATTCTTGGGGATGTGTTTGGTGGGTTCGCATCAATCATCAAAAGACCTATTAATTCCTGCATCGACATAATCAATGGTTTTATCGGCGGAATTAACCGTATTCGTATTCCTGACTGGGTACCGGGGATCGGAGGAGCAAGTCCTAATATTCCAAAGATACCAAGGTTAAAAATTGGTATGGACTATGTGCCGAGTGACTTTTATCCAGCGTATCTGGATGAAGGGGAGGCAGTGCTGACAAAAGAAGAGAACAGGATGTATCGGGATCTTGGCGGACTACAGGGAATGTATTCTATGAAACAGGTCCGGGATACGGGAAATCCTGTAGAGATTCCGGGGTTGGAGGGACTTGATGAGAAAATAGCTGAAGCCATCCATGAAGAATTAGAAGGACTTGGAATTTATATGGACAGCAAACCGGTCGGCAAACTGGTAACACCGACAGTAAACGAAGAACTTGGAAAGCTGGATAGGAGAAAAACATAATGAGCATTGGAGTAACGTTTGCGGACAAGATACATACAGCGAGAGATTGGAAGCTCAGACTTCTGAGTATCTATATTCCGATGCCGGAGCCTAAAACGCAGGCCATAGACATTCCCGGTGGCGATGGGACCATTGATCTGACGGAGATCAATGGCCGCCCATCCTACAGCGACAGAGACGGGATGGAACTTGTCTTTGACCTTATGGATGGAGATTATCAGACCTGGTTTATGAAATATTCTGAGTTTGCAGCATCGGTGCATGGAAGAAAAATAAAGATGGTCCTGGATGATGATCCGGATCATTATTATATGGTGCGCCTGAAACTCGACGGGAAGAAAACCAATCCGGTATATGGACAGATCACTTTTTCCGGGACAGCGGAACCTTTCAAATACGATATCTGCGCCAGTAACGAGGACTGGCTTTGGGATACTTTCAATTTTGAAACAGGAGTGATCCGGGAACTGAAGGATCTGTCCATTACGGAAGAAAATAATACGATAACCATTACCGGCGGCGGAATCGATACTGCGCCGGTTTTCATTGTTTCGGCGGCCGATAACCTGCAGTTTTCCTATGGCGGGCGGATGTATACACTAAAAGTCGGCCGTAACCGTTTCCCGGCAGTAAGGGTCGGAAAAAGTGATGTTACGCTGACCTTCTCAGGAACAGGTAAGCTATCAGTGGAATACAGAGGGAGGTATCTGTGATGTACCAGGTGTTGATTGACGGGCG
>ERZ1643250.2056-NODE-2056-length-15789-cov-5.716156_pt1 | contig 15789 bp, 16 predicted proteins | sample MGYA00579262_ERZ1643250 | MGnify/ENA primary metagenome ERZ1643250 (study PRJEB29033, sample SAMEA4952265) | chicken gut metagenome | biome: Broiler Chicken; feature: Gastrointestinal Tract; material: Caecum | place: Ireland | collected 2018 | study: Broiler...
GGTACAGAATCCGGCATTTTAATCTTGATTTTCTCGATGCTGGTCAGTTTCTGAAAAAGATTTGTAATCAACACAGCCACCAGCATTCCGATGAACAGCCCCTGGGCTCCCAGCACACCGCTTCCAAGTCCGGAAGCGCTTCCGGTGGCTTCCTCGATGGTCACAGTCACCACATTGGGTACCATGCAGAGATAGGAAATCACACAGAGAATGGCTGTGATAAAGGGCTGCATTTTCTTTGCCTTTGCCAGATGCAGGGCAATCAGAAAGATAATTGGTATGGTCATACAGGAGATGGCCGCAAAACTCATGGCTGAAAATGCCGGAGCCAGATTGGCCAGCGCCGGTATCCACTGCGCCAGACCTGTGGTCGTACTGGAAATCAGCGAGCTTAACAGCGTACCAAAAGAACCTACGATGATAAACGGCACATAGTCTGTAAACGCCCCCTTAATGCTGCTCAGATATACGTTATTGTCCACGAAGTCCGCGATATCCATCAGACGGTCTTCAAATTTTGCTCGAAATCCCATCTTTATTTTCTCCCCTCGTAAAGTGCTTCTGCCTGTTTCAACACTGCCGCTCCGTCACAGCGTCCGTAAGCGGAGCTTTCAATTACATCTACTGCCGCCTGATCGCCCACCAGCTTTGTCACTCTTCTTAATATATGGCGCACCTGGGGTCCCAGCAGAAGGACATCGAAGTTTCCAAGCTCATCCTGAATCTCGCCCTGCTCTACGGCCCAGATCTTATAATCCTTTCCTTCGGCCTTTGCGGCATCCTGCATCTTTGCCACTACCAGACTTGTGGACATTCCTGCGTTGCATGCTAACATGATTCTCATTTACTTTTCCTCCTTCAGCTCTCTGATCAGTTTGTAAAGATTGATAAATTCCTCTGCATTGTCATGGGCCATGATCGCCATGGTCAGATGATCCTGGGCGTGTACCAGAATGATGTTCACATCAGCCGGCGTTCCGCTCGCTTCCTTCTGCATCATATCCAGCTGAGCATCATGAGCTTCCTTCAGTCCCTGCTCCGCTTCCTTCAGATATTTTTCAGCCTCTTCAAATTCGAACTCCCGGGCCGCCTCAATGGCCATCATGGCTTTGGATTTGGCGTCCCCTGCCTTTGTAATCAGCTCAAAGGCTACCGTATACTTATCGTCATCCATCTGCTTCCTCCTTCTCCCTTCCTACTGTCAGCAGCAGTTTTTTCAGGGTCTCATAATTTCTTTCTTTTATCAGCGTTTTTATTTTTTCTTCATCCAGAAGAAGACGCGCCGTAGTCGAATAAAAATTCTGGATTTTCTTCTGCTTCTTCTTGGACACGGATACCAGAAATACCGCCTGCACCCACTGGCTTTCATCCCATTTGACCGGCTTTTCCAGAATCCCGACGCTCACAAAGGTATCCTCGGTCATCACCCGGTACGGATGAGGCATCGCCACCTGGTTTCCCATACAGGTTCTGGCCAGATCTTCTCTTTTTAAAACCGCCTGGTAGAATTCTTTTGGCAGGGGACGCACTTCCTGGATTTTCTCCGTCATCGTCTTCAGGATTTCTTCCTTCGTCTCTCCCTGCAGATGCGGGAAAAACAGCTTTTCCGGATAGTATTCCAGAATATCCCGTTCCTGAGCTCCGTCCAGGAAATGCCGGATGCCTGAAATATCGCCGAACTCCAGAATCTTCTGCACCTCATAGATCGGCACCGGAACCTTTTCCCTGATTGGAACCGTCGTAAACAGATAGTCAATCCGGGAAAAATCCTGTTTCCCGATACTGAACTGATCGCAGGTCACGATTTCTTCTATGTAATCCCGGAAAGCTTCCTGCATCCGGTAGGCCATAAGTTTTGCCGTGCCTGCCCCGGAGGCGCAGACGAAGAGAACTCTCTTTTTCTCTATCTGCTTTCTGTGCCGTTCCAGCGAAAGCTCCAGTGCCAGAGCGATATAAGCAGTCTCATTGGAATCCAGCAGCGTCTGATAATGGCGTTCCAGAACCGCGCAGGCCTGCATGGCCATGGTGTATGCCAGGCTGTAACGCTTTTTCACTTCCTGAAGCAGCGGGTTGCGGAGCTTCATTCCGTATTTCAGCCGGATGACCAGCGGCACCAGATGGCGTCCCAGAGAGGCGAAGAGCTCCAGGTCATCCCGCAGATCAATCTGAAACACCTCATAGATCTCCTGAAGCATTTCCTGTACCAGCTTCTGTATCTCACTGTCGATAACCAGGTTCTGGTTTGATTCCTTTCCAGCCAGGTGAATGGCCAGGTACCGGATTTCTTCTTCGGGAAACACGACGCCCATGGGCTGTTCCAGCTTCGCGGTACATTCCCTGGCTATCCGCGCTTCCGTCTCTCCGATAAGCTGGGCATAATCCGCATTTCCGACTGATACATACTGGCCGGCCCGGATTCGTTTCACCGATATGGCGATATGCAGCACCAGGCTGTGGAAACCCACGTCGGAAATATGGTATTCTTCCTTTTCCAGCGCCTCCAGAAGTGCATCCGCGATAAGCTGTTCCTCCGAAATGTCCTCCGGAGCGTTTTTGATTTCCGCTCCCTGCACAACTCCTTTTCCGCTCTGCTTCTGCATATACTGCGCCATGCAGAGTCTTCTTGAAAATTCGCCGCCTGTCAGGCGCATTCCGTAATGAGGCTTTCTCTCCAGCTCCAGATGAAACTCCTCGAAAAACTCTTCCGCTTTCCGGATGTCCGCCGCCAGCGTCTTTCTGCTTACATACAGCTGCTCACACAGCTCATCCATTTTCATATAATCGTCATTTTTCAAGAACTGCTCTATCAGGAAGCGGACCCGCTGGGCGGAATCAGAGGGCGTCTGTCCGGCCCCGGAGAGAAACAGGGACTGAAAGGCTTCCAGATCAGTTACCTCCAGCATAAATCCCTCTCCCCGTTTTGATACAACGTGCGCACCATTGTCCTGCAGGGCTTCGTTTAGCTCTTTTACAAGATTTCTGACTGTCTTTGTGCTCAGATTCATTTTTGCCGCCAGTTTAGAGAGCGGCCTTGGCTCATTCTGAGTCAGAAGGCTTAAAAGATTCGTCAATCTTTCTCCTAACATCCTGTTCCCCCACCCTTCCATCGTCCTTCCTCCGGAAGGTCCTGCTTCATCGTTCCTGTTCCTGATGGTGTTATCTTAACATGAAAGAGTTTTAAGTTCCACGACCACTCTTTCCACTTTCCGATGGAAAAAAGGTTCCCGAAAATTCCACAAAGAAAGACCGGAAACAGCAGTATGATCTTCCGCTGTCTCCGGTCTTTCCCGTATCTGTTTTCCTTTCTTAACCTCTTATTCCTGCCGCGTCTCCTTCTCCGGCAGAGCGACCGCGTCCTCCAGAATATCCATGACAAGATTCCGGAAATCCATTGCGTTCTGCGAAGTAATCACCGGGGTGCCTTCACCTCGCTTCCAGCATTTCACAATACTCTGCCAGCCTGTCATTGATGGCAGAAAACACTCTGTAAAAGGCCGCCTCCTGTTCTGTCGTGAGGTCGCCTCTTATTTTTGTTACAATATCCTCTATGAGCTCATCTACTCCTTTGGCAATCTCTCTGCCTTTGTCAGTGAGCGTGACCTTGGTGCGCCACCGGCGCTTCGCTTCCGTCTCTTCGTAGGCGACATATCCTTTTTCCGCAAGATTGTCCACTGTCCTGGAAATGGCGGCCTTATCTTCGCAGCACCTGGCAGAAAGCTCTGTTACAGTGAGCCCTTCTTCGCTCTTTCCCAGAGCCACCATGCACATCACATGGATTCCCTTGATCCCAAAGGTGGCGCTCTCATGCTTTTTGATCTGCTGAACATACTTGTAAGCGCGCGTAACTGCCATCGTAAAAAGCTCAAACCTGTCTCTCATACTGCAAATGCACCTTCCTGTTTTCACAAAGCGGTCCTTTCCATTCCGTCCGGAGCCGCAGACCCCTCCATAGCGTCAGTGTACAAGGAGCAGTTTTATTATAACACCCTTTTCCCGGCTCTTCAACCGGCTGCTTTCGCGCTTTCCTCACGAAGCTTCGCCTTCCGAATCTTGCCGCTGATGGTCTTCGGCATCTCATCCACAAACTCAATCAGCCGCACCCATTTGTACTCGGCCAGCTCCGAATTGCAGAATTCCCGGATTTCCTTATCCAGCTGTCTGGATGGCGCATAACCGGAGGCAGGAACGATGATCGCCTTGATGGCCTGCCCGCGGAGCTTGTCGGGAACGCCGATGACGCTGCACTCGGCCACAGCCGGATGCTTCATCAGTACATTTTCCACTTCATAAGGCCCAATGCGGAATCCGCCGCTCTTGATGATATCATCAAAGCGTCCGTGAAACCAGAAATATCCATCTTCATCCCGCCAGACCGCGTCGCCTGTGTGGTACACGCCGCCTCTCCAGACCTCGCGGTATTTCTCTTCATTGTCCAGGTATGCGCAGAAAATTCCAAGGGGCCGCTTTCCATCCTTGGGAACCACGCACACTTCCCCGATTTCTCCATCCGGAACGGGCTTTCCGTCTTTTCCCAGCAGCGCAATCTCGTACATGGGCGAGGGCTTTCCCAGGGAGCCGGCCCTGGAATCCTCTCCGCGGAAATTGGCCAGCAGAAGCGTGGTCTCCGTCTGTCCGTAGCCCTCCCGGAGAGTGAGTCCCGTCTGATCCCGGAATTTTTCGAATACTTCGGGACTCAGATATTCGCCTGCAGTCACAGCCTGCTTCAGACCCGGAACGGCAGGGGCGTCCTTTCTCGTCAGATAACGGTAAACCGTGGGCGGAGCGCAAAAAGATGTTACCCCATAACGGTTGATGACGGATGCCAGCTGCTTCGGCTCAAAATTGTCAAAGTCATAAACCATGACCGCCGCGCCTGCAAGCCACTGTCCGTACAGCTTTCCCCAGGAGGCTTTTGCCCATCCTGTCTCGGAAATGGTAAAATGAAGGCCTCCGTCCTCGGCCTGCTGCCAGTAGCGGGCCGTCACATAATGGGCCAGCGGATACGTAAAGTCGTGAATGACTCCCTTGGGATAGCCAGAGGTTCCGGAAGTGAAGTACATCACCATATGGTCTGTTGCTTTTGTCTCCTGTCTTTCCAGCTCTGGGGAGGCTGTCCTGCAGGCCTCTGAAAAGTTTTCAAAGCCGGGAACCGTCTCCTTCACTGTCCACAGCAGACAGTCCGCGTTCAATTCCTCCACAGCCGCTTTTACCTTTTCCGGCACCTCATCCATCGGAGTGCAGATCACAGCCTTTACCTTCGCGCTGCGAATCCGGTAGATAAAGTCTTCCGTGGTCAGCATATGGGTCACCGGTATCATCACGGCCCCTATCTTGTGAAGGGCTATGGAGATAAACCAGTATTCGTAATGACGCTTCAGCGCCAGCATCACCCGGTCGCCTCTTTTCACTCCCGCTTTCAAAAGCGCATTAGCAGCGCGGCTGCTCTGCTCCCGGATATCTCCGAATGTGAAAATATGCTCCTCATTCTCCGTATTGCACCAGACCAGGGCGCGCTTATCCGGCGTCTCCTGCGCAATCGCATCCACCACGTCATAGCCGAAATTGAAATTATCCGGCCAGTGCGCCTGAATGTCTATCAGGCAGCCGTTTTCATCTATCGTTTCCTTAAAAAAGTTCTGTGCAATACTCATAAACTGCTCCTTCCAAAAGCCCGGAATCTCTCATAGCGCTGTTCTTTTAAGCCGGACACCTCCAGCTCAGACAGCTTTCCAAGCTCTTCCTTCAGTTTCCGGCCAAGATCCGCGTAGAAAAGCGGCTGTCCAAGCTGTTCCTCTGAAATAACTTCTTCCACAAATCCGAATTTCTGCGCGTCCTGAGCCGTCAGCTTCAGGCAGGCCGCGGCTTCCCCTGCTTTCTTTGCGTCTTTCCAGAGGATACTTGCGCAGCCCTCAGGAGAAATCACCGAATAGATGGCATTTTCCAGCATCCAGACCCTGTCTGCCACAGCCAGAGCCAGCGCTCCGCCGCTTCCGCCTTCTCCGATCAGAACGGAAATCACCGGAACGGAAAGACTCATCATCGTCATCAGGTTTTCCGCGATAGCCTGGCCCTGTCCCCGCTCTTCCGCTCCCACTCCGCAGTATGCTCCTGAGGTATCCACAAAGCAGATCACGGGACGGCCGAATTTTTCCGCCTGCTTCATCAGGCGCAGAGCCTTTCGGTATCCCTCCGGCCCCGGCGCTCCAAAGAAACGGGCCGCCCGCTCTTTCACGGTATGGCCTTTCTCAATGGCAATCACTGTCACAGGACGGCCGGAAAGGCGCGCTACGCCCCCCGTCACAGCCGGATCATCCGCAAAGCGCCGATCCCCGTGCAGTTCAAAAAACTCTGTAAAAATCTCTTTGATATAGTCAAGCCCTGTGGGACGGTTATTTCCCCGGGCAATCTTTACACTGTCATAGGCTGTTCTGTTCATTTCGCGCCTCCTGTGTGAAGCCTCAGAAGCTGGGCAATAACCTTACGCTGCCTGTCTCTGGGCACAATTGCGTCCACAAAGCCGTGCTCCAGCATGGACTCCGCCGTCTGAAAACCCTTGGGCAGGGCTTTGCGGGTGGTCTGCTCCACAACCCTGGCGCCCGCGAAGCCAACAGTAGCTCCCGGCTCCGCCAGAATAATATCCCCTTCCATGGCAAAGCTGGCCGTCACGCCTCCCAGCGTAGGGCTTGTGAGCACCGGCATGTACAGAAGTCCCGCTTCGCTGTGCCTTAAGACAGCGCCGCTGGTCTTTGCCATCTGCATCAGGGAAAACAGGCCCTCCTGCATCCGGGCTCCTCCGGACACGGTAAATCCTACCACCGGCAGCCCCTGCTCCGTGGCATACTCAAAAAGCCGGGTGATTTTCTCACCTACGGCTGCTCCCATGCTTCCCATCATAAACTGAGGCTCCATTACAAACAGGCAGCATTTCTGCCTTCCTATGGAAGCCGTACCGCAGACCACCGCTTCCTTTTCATTGCTGGCTGCCCGCACCACAGACAGCTTCTTTGCGTAACCCGGAAATTTCAGCGGGTCCGTGGATACGATATCTGAAAACATCTCCTCAAAAGAGTCCTCATCCACCGTGAAGCTGATTCTCTGTCTGGCCCCCGTCCGGTAATGCCAGCCGCAGCCGGGACAGGTATTAAAATTGGCCCACACGCTGCTGACCGGCCAGGATCTGTGACAGTTGGGGCATGAGCTTTCCGGATCTGTCTGGTCGGCCCGCGCTCTGGAACGTCCCCCTCTTTCCAGCTCATTCTGAGGACGGCGTCTGAAATTTAAGATAGGCATATTCGGTCTCACCTGCTTTCCATAAAGCGTAAATCATAGGTTCCATCGGAGAATTCCGCCTCGCCTACAAGGGCCAGCTGTTCCTCCAGGTTTGTCTCCACTCCCTCAATCACCAGCTCGCAGAGAGCCGCCTTCATCTTTCTCACAGCTTCCTCTCGGGTTCCCGCATAGACAATCAGCTTGCCCAGGAGAGGATCATAGAAAGGCGTAATCTCCACTCCCTGCACCAGGTAGGTATCAAAGCGCACAAAGGGTCCGCCCGGTATATGAAGCGCCGTAATCCTGCCTGTGGAGCGGGCGTTAATCCGGCACTCGATACAGGAACCGGACATGGGAATCTCTTCCTGCTTCTGTTTCAGGGCGATTCCGGCCGCCGTGCGGATCTGCCATTTTACCAGATCTACGCCGGTAAGCATTTCCGTCACGCCATGCTCTACCTGAAGGCGCAGATTCATCTCCATGAACCAGAAATTTCCCTGCGGGTCCAGCAGGAACTCCAGAGTTCCCGCTCCCACATATCCAATCTTCGGAACCGACTCCCGCACCAGGGCAGTCAGCTTTTCTCTCTGAGCCGCGTCCACCGCCGGAGAGGGCGATTCCTCAATCAGCTTCTGGTGGCGTCTCTGCACAGAACAGTCCCGCTCGCCCAGGCAGAGTACCTGTCCCGATTCATCCGCCAGAATCTGCACCTCAATATGGCGGGCAGGATATATATATTTCTCCAGATACAGGGCCCCGTCTCCAAAGGCAGCCTTGCTCTCGGCCTCCGCCGTGGCGTAAGCCTTCTCCAGCTCCTCCGGTGTGCGGATTACGCGGATTCCTCTTCCGCCTCCGCCGGAACGGGCTTTCAGCATTACAGGATACCCGATGGACTCCGCTTCTTTCAGGGCCTCTTCCAGGCCGCTTAAGGCTTCTGTGCCCGGAATAACCGGAAGTCCTGCTTTTTTCATCATGGCCTTGCTCTCGGCTTTGTCACTTAAGGCTTTCATCGTCTCAACAGACGGACCGATAAAAGCAATGCCGTTCTTTTCACAAAGCTGGGCAAATTCCCTGTTTTCCGACAGGAAACCATAGCCCGGGTGGATGGCAGCCGCACCCGTGGCCAGAGCCGCGCTGATAATCCGTTCCGCGTTCAGATAGCTGTCTGACGCGGATGCCGGGCCGATGCAGATACTTTCATCCGCAAGAGCCGTATGGAGCGTCTCCCGGTCGGCCTCCGAATAGACCGCCACCGACGCCACTCCCATTTCCTTGCAGGCCCGGATGATCCGGACGGCTATCTCGCCTCTGTTGGCAATCAATATCTTTGTAAACATAGCTGCTCCTCCCGAATGGTTACTGTTCACTTCACTCACAGCGGCCTGAACGCTCTCAGGCCTTTTCCCTGGGTACTACCGCAAAGGAAAATTCGCCCTGCACGCAGAGCTTTCCATCCACATAACCGCTGCCCTCCGCAAAATAGAAGGGGCCCTTGGACCGCTTAATGCGGCAGCGGGTGGTAAACGTATCTCCCGGCTTTACGGGAGAACGGAATTTGACATGATTCATTCCCGTATACATGGGAAGCTTTTCCTCCGTCATCTCATCCTTTAACAGAATACAGGAGGACTGGGCCAGAATTTCGCAGAGAATCACCCCCGGCACCACCGGATTTCCCGGGAAATGCCCCTGAAGGAACCACTCGTCTCCCTTAATATGGAGGCTTCCCACCGCGGTGTCATCTTCCTGAACCACCTCGTCCAGAAGCAGCATGGCATCCCTGTGGGGCAGAATCGTTTTAATCTCTTCCTTTGTCATGCGCTCAGCTCCTTTATCCGGAACAGCTCCGTTCCGTATTCCACTACCTGGCCGTTTTCCGCGCAGACTGCCTCAATCACGCCGTCCTTCTCAGCCACTACCTCATTCATCAGCTTCATAGCCTCAATGATGCACAGCACGCTTCCTTTATGCACCACGTCTCCCACTTTCACAAAGGGGTCCGCGTTTTCTGCGGGAGCCGCGTAAAAGACGCCCACCGTGGGGGATTTCACGCTGTCCAGAATTCCCATGCCCGGATGCTCCCCGGCCGCGGCAGCAGATACCGCCGGACTTCCGTTCTCCGGCGCCGCCATGGAGCCTGCAGCCGCAGGCGCTCCGGCATATCCCTGCGCTCCGGAAGCCATTCCGCTTTCCGAAACAGCTCCCACGCCGGAGAAGAAGGGACCGCCCTCCGCGGAATCCTTCTCTCTTTCCAGGCGGATAACGCCGTTCTTTTCATCAATCTCTATTCCTGTCAGATCCAGTTCCCTCATCAGGGACGCGTATTTTCTGATCTCTGCTTCATTCATAACTTACACCTTCCTAAACGCAAGACATGCATTGTGTCCGCCAAAACCAAGAGAATTGGAAAGACACAGATCAATATCAGCCTTCACCGCCTGATTCGGCACGTAATTCAGGTCGCAGGCCGGGTCCGGCTCCAGAAGATTCAGCGTAGGCGGAATGATGCCTGTCTCCAGAACCTTCAGGCAGACGACAGCCTCCATGGCTCCGGCCGCGCCCAGCATATGTCCCGTCATGGACTTCGTAGAGCTCACATAGGAAGCGCGGGCCTTCTCCTCACCCAGAGCCGTCTTGATGGCAATGGTCTCACCGGAATCATTCAGAGGGGTTCCCGTGCCGTGGGCATTGATATAAAGCTTCTCTTCACCCGTATAGCCAGACTCCTCCAGAGCCTGCTTCATGGCTCTTGCTCCGCCTGCCGCGTCCGGAAGGGGCGCTGTAATATGATAAGCGTCGCAGGTGGAACCGTAACCGCTGATCTCTCCATAGATCTTCGCGCCGCGTTTTACCGCATGTTCATACTCCTCCAGCACCAGGGCCGCTGCTCCCTCACCGATGATAAAGCCTGCGCGCCGCCTGTCAAAGGGCAGAGAAGCCGCGTCAATATTGTCTGATACGGAAAGGGCCTGCATATTGATAAAGCCCGCCACGCCGCACTCATTGATGGAAGCTTCTGCTCCTCCGGAAATCACCGCGTCCGCATAGCCGTGGCGGATGGCGCGCACTGCCTCGCCGATGGCGTTGGAGCCGGAAGCACAGGCCGTCACAGCCGGAAGGGCCGCTCCCTGGCAGTTGAAACGGATGGCAATCATGCCCGCCCCCATATTTGCAATCATCATCGGGATGAAATACGGGGATACCCTGGACGGTCCCCGGTCCAGAAGCTTCTTGTGTTCTCTGGTAAAGGTGTTGATTCCGCCGATGCCGGAACCAAAATAGACGGCAAAGCGCTCCGGGTCCACCGTTCCCAGGATGCCGCTCTCCTCCACTGCCTGGCAGGCGGAAGCAAGGGCGTACTGGGCATAGAGATCGCTTCTTAAGGTCTCCGCCTTTTCCATGTACTGTCTGGCATCGAAGTTCCGCACCTCAGCCGCCAGCTTTGCCTTATATTCTGTCGTATCAAAACGGGTAATCGGCCCGATTCCGTGCACGCCGGAAACCAGGTTATCCCAGCTTGTTTTCACATCATTTCCCACAGGGGAGATGGCTCCAAGTCCGGTGACTACCACTCTGCGATTTATCTGATTCATAACTTCTGCTCCTCTTTACATACCCATGCCGCCGTCTACGCGCAGCACTTCTCCTGTGATATAATCCGCGTCCGCCAGGAAGACCACAGCCTTCGCCACCTCCCGGGCAGCCCCGGCCCTTCCCAGTGGAATCATGCTCATCCAGGACTCCTCTGCCCCAGACAGTTCCTTCGTCATATCGGTTTCAATAAAACCGGGCGCCACCGCGTTGCAGAGCACATTCTTTGCGGCCAGCTCCTTCGCCACAGATTTGGTCAGGCCGATGATGCCTGCCTTGGACGCGGCGTAATTGCTCTGGCCGGCGTTTCCGTGAAGTCCTACCACAGAAGATACATTCACGATTCTTCCGCCCTTATTCCGGATAAAGAGACTGCTGCAGTGCCGGATCATGTTGAACGCGCCCTTCAGGTTCGTATTCAGAACAGCGTCGAAATCCTCTTCCTTCATCATGAGGATCAGCTTATCTCTCGTAATTCCCGCATTGTTGATCAGGATATCCACCCTGCCGAAATCTTCTTTGATCTTAGCGACTGTCTCCTTCGCCGCCTCAAAGTCCGCCACGTTACAGCAGTAGCTTCCGGCTCTCACGCCGTACCTGTCACGGCAATCCTGGCAGACCTTCTCCGCCAGCTCCTGGTTCCCCGCATAGATGACAGCCACATCCGCTCCCTGAGAAGCCAGCTCCTGCACCACTGCGGCGCCGATTCCGCGGGAACCGCCTGTCACAATCGCGATCTTTCCCTTTAACATACAGCTGCCTCCATCGTTTTTATTCCTTTGATATCCTCCACCGGGAAGGTTCTCACATTTTTATCAATTCTCTTAATCATCCCGCAGAGAGTCTCTCCCGGCCCGATTTCCACAAAAGTATCGGCCCCGTCAGCGATCATGCTGCGGATAGTCTGCTCCCACTGTACCGGAGAAATGATCTGTCCGGCCAGAAGCTCTTTCATTTCCGTCTCACGGCCTTCTCCCGGATAGGGGGCCGCTGTGCGGTTGGCGTATACAGGAATCTCCGGCGCTTTCACGGAAATTCCGGACAGCTCTTCCCCAAAAGCTTTCGCGGCCGTCTCCATAAACGGGGAGTGGAAGCCGCCCTTTACCTTCAGAGGAATCATGCGTCCCCCGGCTGCTTTCACCGCCTCGCCGAAGGCTTTCATCTCTTCTGCCTTTCCGGATACAGACACCTGACCCGGACAGTTAAAGTTCACCGGATAGACTTCAGAAAAACCGCCGCAGATTTCCTTTACCTGATCCGCGGTCAGCTTTACGACAGCCGCCATGGCAGCAGGCGTGCGCTCCGCAGCCTCCTGCATCAGTTCTCCTCTTTTGCAGACCAGGGAAAACATGGTCTCAAAATCCGCCATTCCGGCAAAAGCCAGCGCGGCAAGCTCTCCGAGGGAAAAGCCGGCCGCCATGTCCGCCTGGATTCCGGCGTCCTTTAAAGCCGCTGCCGCCGCCATTTCCATGGCAAACAGGCAGGGCTGCGTATTTTTTGTTACACTTAAAATCTCATCGCTTCCCTCAAAGCACTGCTCTGAGGTGCCCGGACGGATGGCATCCGCCTTCCGGAAAATCTCTGCCGCTGCGGGATTCTGTTCGGAAAGCTCCTTTCCCATGCCTGTGTGCTGGGCGCCCTGTCCGGAAAATACAAACGCTATTTTACCCATTTGCAGGCTCCCTTCAGAACCGGCTCCGCTCCCTCAATGAGCTCACGGACAATCTCCGCCGCCGGCTGTTCTTTCTTCACGAAAGCCGCCGCCTGGCCTGCCAGGAAGCAGCCCTTTTCCATGTCGCCTTCCTTGACAGCCTTCCGGAGAGCTCCCACGCCGAGCTGCTCCAGTTCGTCGTCCGGCATTCCGCCGAACTCTGCCTTTGTGTAATCTCTTGCGAACTGTGTCCGCAGGCTGCGCACCGGATGGCCCAGGCGCTTTCCTGTCACGGTGGTGCACAGGTCCGTCGCGTGCAGGATTCTGTCCTTATAAGTCGGATGGATGGAACACTCCTTCGCGCTTAAGAAACGGGTTCCTACCTGAACGCCGCAGGCTCCCAGCATAAAGGCCGCAGCCACGCCCCGGCCGTCCGCGATGCCGCCTGCCGCGATCACGGGAAGATCCGTCGCGTCGCACACAAGGGGCACCAGCACCATAGTCGTCAGTTCGCCCACATGGCCGCCGCTCTCGCCGCCCTCGGCGATGACCGCGCTTGCTCCCAGTCTCGTCATCAGCTTCGCCATGGCCACAGAAGGCACTACCGGAATCACATGAATTCCCGCCTCCTTCCAGGCCTTCATATATTTAGAAGGATTGCCGGCTCCTGTAGTCACTACGGCAACCTTTTCTTCGCATACAAGCTCTGCAATTTCATCTGCAAAGGGGCTCATGAGCATGATGTTGACGCCAAAGGGCTTATCCGTCAGAGATTTCGCCGTGCGGATCTCCTCCCTTACCACGTCAGCCGGCGCGTTTCCCGCAGCTACAATGCCAAGGCCTCCGCCATTTGACACTGCGGCCGCGAGACGGCCGTCCGCAATCCATGCCATGCCGCCCTGAAATACCGGGTACTGAATTCCCAGCATCTCACAAATCGGCGTCTTTAACATATCAATTTTCCTTTCCTCTTCCGGCTTATGCCTCTTAAGCCTGCTCCTGCTGCTTCTTCTCGATCAGCTCTGCCAGCTCTCCTACGGTCTCAACCTTCTCGTCCAGCTCGATGCTGATTCCCAGCTCATCCTCCAGATTCATCAGAAGGTCTACCGTATCCAGGGAATCGATTCCCAGATCGTGAAATGTATCATCTGCCTTAATAGCAGAAACCTCGCAGTCCAGTCTGTCAGCCAGCAGCTTTGCAATCGTCTCAAATACCATGATAAAATCCTCCAGATTTTCGTGAAGCGCCGCCCATCCCGGCAGACGCCCGTTTTTTATGTTGATTTGTCAACAAACTGGATAATAGCACCAATATGTTGATTTGTCAACAAATATTTCCTGCTTTTTCTCCAAAATTAATCTGGAGTTCTGAGGCCGTCTTTTTGCGCAGTTTTCCTATCCGGAGCATCTTTATCAAACTATTTTCAGCAAAGAATTTTTCATTTTAAATAATTTTTCAAAACTGGAAAGAGATGTATGATGAAAAAAGCGAAAAACTGCCTCTTCCGCTTGTTATTTTTATGTAAATATGCTACCCTTAATTGAAACATAACTGTCAAGACAGCTGACGGGACCGGAAGATTTCCCGGTTCCCGCCTGCTGTACTTGTAAAGGAGAGCGTGAATATTATGAGTACCATGAGGCTGACTCTGCTGACGGACCTCTACGAGCTGACCATGATGCAGGGTTATTTCAAAAACCAGAACAATGAAACTGTAGTCTTCGACGTCTTTTACCGGAAGAATCCCTCCGGCAGCGGCTTCGCCATCGCAGCCGGCCTCGACCAGGTCATCGACTATATCAGAAACCTGACCTTTCAGAAAGAAGATATCGATTATCTGAGAAGCCTGAAGCTGTTTGACGAGGATTTTCTGGAATACCTGGAGAACTTCCGGTTCTCAGGCGATATCTACGCGATTCCGGAAGGCACGGTGGTCTTCCCGCGGGAGCCCCTGATCAAGGTCATCGCGCCGATTATGGAAGCCCAGCTTATAGAGACGGCCATTCTGACTATCGTAAACCACCAGAGCCTCATCGCCACCAAGGCGGCCCGGGTGGTACACGCAGCCAAGGGCGACGGCATCATGGAATTCGGCCTGCGCCGGGCCCAGGGTCCGGATGCCGGTATCTACGGAGCCCGCGCCGCCATGATCGGCGGCTGCATCGGCACTTCGAATGTGCTGGCAGGTCAGCTTTTTGACGTACCCGTCAAGGGAACCCATGCCCACAGCTGGATCATGAGCTTCCCGGACGAATACACGGCCTTCAAAAAATATTCTGAGCTCTATCCGGACGCCTGCATTCTTCTTGTGGACACCTACGACACCCTGAAATCCGGCGTTCCCAACGCCATCCGCGTCTTCACTGAGATGCGGGAGGCCGGCATCCCGCTGACCTTCTACGGCATCCGTCTGGACAGCGGCGACCTGGCGTATATGTCAAAGAAAGCCCGGAAGATGCTGGATGAAGCCGGCTTCCCGGACGCTGTCATCTCCGCCTCCAGCGATTTGGACGAGTACCTGATCACAAGCCTGAAGGATCAGGGAGCGGCCATCACCTCCTGGGGCGTCGGCACGAACATGATCACCTCCAGCGACTGCCCTGCCTTCGGCGGCGTGTACAAGCTGGCAGCCGTGCTGGATGAGGAAGGAGAATTTGTTCCGAAGATCAAGCTTTCCGAAAACACGGAAAAGATCACGAACCCGGGCAACAAGACTATTTTCCGCATTTACGACAACGAGACCGGCAAGATCCGCGCCGATCTGATTTCCCTGGCTGACGAAAGCTTTGACTGCTCTCAGGATCTCCTGATCTTCGATTCCATCGAGACCTGGAAGAAGACGAAGCTCAAAGGCGGCACCTATCACATGCGGGAGCTGCTTGTGCCCATCTTCCAGAAGGGCGAATGCGTCTACACCTCTCCCAGCGTCATGGAGATTCGGGATTACTGCGCTCAGGAGCAGGATACGCTCTGGGAAGAGACCAGACGTCTTACCAACCCCCACGAGGTCTATGTGGACCTTTCGGACAAGCTGTTCCGGATCAAGTCCGGACTGCTGGATCAGATGAACCGGGAACTTTAAGAGAAAAAAGGTCCCGCCCCGGACATGATCTGTTCCAAAATCATGCCGGGGCGGGACCTTCTTCCGCATTGTCGTATCGCCACCAGGCTAAATCAATGCAAATTTTTTGACACCAGAGACAAAGCTGTTAAAGCTGGGGGATGTATTATTTTCAATATCCATATGTACTGCTATTCTCCTTGCTCCATCCAGCTG
>ERZ1643250.2058-NODE-2058-length-15772-cov-10.798435_pt1 | contig 15772 bp, 20 predicted proteins | sample MGYA00579262_ERZ1643250 | MGnify/ENA primary metagenome ERZ1643250 (study PRJEB29033, sample SAMEA4952265) | chicken gut metagenome | biome: Broiler Chicken; feature: Gastrointestinal Tract; material: Caecum | place: Ireland | collected 2018 | study: Broiler...
CAGTTTTTCAACGGGCTTCAGCATGCTGTAAAGAAGTATGAACAGGTATCGTCCTGCGGTGGCGGACAGAAAAAAGAAAACTCTATGGGAATGGAATGATTATCAGAACTTCCGTTTTCATAGAGTTTTTTGCGTCAAATCCAACAAGATATCTGGACTAAAGAATGGGAAAGCGTGTAGCCTGCGGCGTAAATTCAGCGGTGCGCTGGGACTTGAAAAATGCGTGGACATCCTGCAGATGCTTTATTGAGGCGGAAAGAAAAATCCGGTATAATGAGACTGAGTATATTTGAAACTTCGTTTCGCTGTGATGATGAGTAAACGTTCATATGGCGGAACGGTTACGGGGATGAGGTGAAGAGTGATGAAAAAAGTGATCATTATTCCGGATTCGTTCAAAGGCACGCTGAGTGCCAAGCAGATCTGCAGAATCCTGAAGGAAAAGGTACATCAGCAGTTTCCGGCGTGTGAGGTTGTAACCGTACCGGTGGCGGACGGCGGAGAGGGAAGTGTAGACTGTTTTCTGGAGGCGCTGGGAGGCAGGAAAGAGACGGTGCAGGTGCATGGACCGTATATGGAACTTATGGAAGCAGAGTACGGGATTCTCAGTGACGGTACAGCGGTTGTGGAAATGGCTTCCTGTGCCGGGCTTCCCCTGGTGGAAGACAGGAAAAATCCCAAAAAGACAACCACCTACGGGGTGGGCGAATTGATCCTGGCGGCGGCAAAGGCGGGTTCGAAGAGAATCATTACAGGGCTTGGCGGTTCCTGTACCAATGACGGAGGGTGCGGGATGGCTGCCGCGCTGGGCATCCGTTTCTATGATGCACAGGACAGGGAATTTGTACCGACCGGAGGAACTTTGAAGGAGATCCGGAGGATTGACATGAGCCGGAGAGAAAAACTGCTGGATCAGATCGAGCTTCTGGCAATGTGTGACATTACCAATCCCCTGACGGGGCCGGAAGGCGCCGCCCATGTGTTCAGCCCGCAGAAAGGGGCGGATGAAGGCATGATACAGGAACTGGAGGCGGGAATGGTACACTATGCCTCGATCCTGGAACAGACGGTGCAGATTCCAAAGATCCGTGAACTTCCGGGAGGCGGAGCGGCAGGAGGAATGGGCACCGGCATGGCGGCGCTGCTGGGCGCGAAGCTGATCCCGGGGATTCAGGCAGTGCTGGATACGGTGCAGATTGATACGCTGGCTGAACATGCGGACCTGATCCTCACCGGTGAGGGGAAGATTGACAGCCAGAGCATCCACGGAAAAGTCCTCTCAGGAATTGCCCGGAGAGGAAAGGCACTGGGGATCCCTGTCGTTGCCATTGCCGGAGGAATCGACCGGGAAGCCTTGCCGGAACTGTACCGGGACGGGCTGACCGCTGCCTTTTCGATCAATCAGCTTCCGGAAGACTTTTCTGTCAGCCGCGGAAAAAGTATGGAAAATCTGAAGACGGAAATGGAAAATCTCCTGCGGCTGATTGCGGCGTTTCCGGCCAATTCGTAAATCATGTTTCGTAAACCATGAAAAATCTCTTTGCAAATCAGAAGATATTAAGTATAATATAGGTTATCAGTGCCCTGTCCGCGGAAGAAAATGCAGGATACAGAAAATTTTGCGGAAAAGGCAGGGTGTGAGCAAAGGGAGGAAAAGAAGAGATGGAACGAGAAAAATTCAAGTCTCGCCTTGGTTTTATCCTGATCTCGGCGGGATGCGCAATCGGTATCGGAAATGTGTGGAAGTTTCCGTATATGGTAGGAACGAACGGAGGAGGCATCTTCGTATTGTTTTACCTGATCTTCCTGGCAATCATGGGTGTACCGATCATGTCCATGGAGCTTTCCATAGGACGGGCAAGCCGGAAGAGTACTGTGCGGGCATATCAGGAACTGGAAAAGCCGGGAACCAAATGGCATCTCCATGGATATGTGGCAATGGCAGGAAATTATATTCTGATGATGTTTTATACGGTTGTCACCGGATGGATGATTTATTACTTCTATCTGTTTCTGACGGGAAAGTTTGACGGTGCAAGCACGGAGCAGGTCGTTGCAAGTTATGAACAGATGCTGGGCTCTCCGGGGATCCTGACAGTGACTATGCTCATCGTAGTCATTTCGGGATTTTTTATCTGCTCTTTCGGACTGCAGAGCGGAGTGGAACGGGTAACCAAATGGATGATGGTAGCACTGCTGGTGATCATGGTATTTCTGGCGTTTTACAGTTTTACGATGCCGGGAGCGGCAGAGGGTCTGAAATTCTATCTGGTTCCGGATATGAAACAGGTGAAAGAAATCGGATTGCTTAACATTATCACTGCGGCAATGAATCAGTCGTTTTTTACCCTGAGCCTTGGCATCGGTGCCATGCTGATTTTCGGAAGTTATCTTGGCGAGGGCAGAACGATCCTTGGCGAGGCAAAGAATATCGCGATCCTGGATACGTTTGTAGCGATCGTATCCGGTCTGATCATTTTCCCGGCGTGCTTCTCCTTTGGAGTAAGTCCGGATGCGGGACCTTCGCTGATCTTTAAGACGCTGCCGAATATTTTTGCATCCATGACGGGCGGAAGGATTTTTGGATCATTCTTCTTCCTGTTCCTGTTCTTCGCGTCTTTCTCGACGATCATCGCGGTGTTTGAGAATATTCTGGCATGTAATATGGAACTGTTCCACATTTCCAGAAAGAAAGCGGCAGTGATCAATATGATCCTGATCATCATCCTGTCGATGCCCTGTGTTCTGGGCTTCAACGTATGGTCTGATTTCCAGCCGCGGGGAGCGGGAACTACGATCCAGGATCTGGAGGATTTCATTGTAAGCAACCTGCTGCTTCCCATCGGTTCTCTGATCTATCTGCTGTTCTGTACCACCCGTTATGGATGGGGATTTAAGAATTATCAGAAAGAGGCAAACCGGGGCGCGGGTATGAAGATGCCCAACTGGATGAAAGGTTATCTGACCTTCGTGCTGCCGATCCTGATTGTGATCCTGATCATTCAGGGACTGGTGTAAGCGAAGAAAATAATTGAAAAACTTTCCTGTGGGATTTCTGGCAGGAGTGTGTAAAAAAGGAGGAGTATTCCCCGTTGTGGGGGTGCTCCTCCTTTTTTGGCAAGTCTTTTTGGCGGCAGTTTTCTGCTGCTGCCTGTCATCCCTGTTTATAAGTCTCCAGCAGTTTCTCAATCTGTAAATTCACGTTCTCTGGCATGGTGCAGCTGTCTCCGGAGCACAATTTGATCCACAGATGCAGGCTCCGGTACCCGGCGGAAGAGTTTCGCTTTCCGGCGATCTGCTTTTTCCCTTGCGGTGTTTCTGCCGCCTGGATTTTCACCCGGACTCTTTTTTGTTCAAAAAGAGGGATTACAATATAATAAAAACGGTCATCGGGAAAGGAGAGGTAACCCAGCTCCTTTCCTGCGTGGTTTTTGATATACAGTCTATGGTGCCGGAGTGCGGCGGGATATAAGGCTTCTCCTGCGCTTATGGCAGTACCGTTTGACGATTCCAGCATAGCGGGAAGGTAAAAAATTTCCTGCCCTTCGGAATCGGCAGTCTGTTCTTTGGAAATCTCCCGCAGCAAAGCGGTTCCATCGATAAACTGCTGAGCAAGCAGGTAGGTAAGCTCCGCCTGTATCCTGCTTCGGCTTGCCGGAGTTCCCTCCCGGTGAAAACTCTGATCGATCTCATCCAACAGCCGTTTCCCGCAGCGATAGAGACTGAGCTGGAACAGAGAAAAGTCTTCGTCTGTTTTCCAAAGATATTTCCCTTTGGCAATACAAAAATGCCCCAAAACAGTTCCGGTATCATCTTCTGCGTAATGGAGGATTTCCCGTTCCCGGTACGCGTGTATGTTTACAGGGGCGTCCCAGGATACGTTCTGTTTCTCTTTCCGGAAATCATTTTTCGATTTCCGGAAAGTTTTTTCTTTTTTTGTACATTTCTTTTTCAGAACAGCGTATGCAGTGTTGATCTCCTGCGCATAATTGGAATTCTTCCCGCCGTCAGCCGGAGACATATCCGGATGCACCCGGATATGTCTCCGGCTGACGGTATCTCTTTTTGATCTCATCCTGTCCGGTTTCCGGAGAAATCCCAAGGATTTTATATGCTTCTCTCTCTGTCACAGTATTCTGCAGTCCTTCTCATTTTTAAAATTCAAATACAAATTCTGGTGTCAAATATCCTCTGGTACATCGAAAAATAAAAGGGCAAGTCAGGTGGCTGGATGCTTATTTTTTGATGCCCTGCTTTCACTTATTATATGACAGCACAACAGGAAAAACAAGCAGACGGTTACCAGCCGGTAACTATGCCACATGATTGTGCGTACTTTACGGTTTGGGGCTGCAGAGATACAATCAATGACAGGAGGTGCAACAAGATGAAAGCTAAATTTGGGAGGCGGATCAAAATGACGCGAATAGAAAAATTGCAGTATGAAATAGATACCGCAGATGCGGTTGTGGTAGGAGCAGGAGCGGGAATCTCAGCCTCAGCGGGAATGCATTACAACGGAGAACGCTTTGAAAAATACTTTGCGGATTTTCATGAGAAATACGGAATTACCGATATGTATTCCGGAGGCTTTTATCCTTACGATACCCTGGAAGAATACTGGGCGTGGTGGAGCCGGCAGATCCTGATCAACCGATACGAAGCCGGCATTGGGAAACCGTTCAAGGATTTATTGGAAATTTTGAAGGATAAGGATTACTTTGTTCTGACCACAAATGTGGATCATCAGTTTCAGGTGGCAGGATTTGCCAAAGAAAGGTTGTTTTATACACAGGGCGATTACGGGTTATGGCAATGCTCCAAACCCTGCCATGATAAAACCTATGACAATGAAGCGGCGGTCCGGCGGATGGTAAAGGAACAGAAGGATATGAAAATTCCGACGGAATTGATACCGAAATGTCCAGTCTGCGGAGCGCCTATGACCATGAACCTTCGCTGTGATATGACGTTTGTGCAGGATGAGGGATGGTATGCGGCTTCGGAACGATATAAGAAATTTCTGGAGGAGCATCGGGGACAGCATGTTCTGTTTCTTGAACTGGGAGTGGGAGGAAATACCCCAGCGATCATCAAATATCCGTTCTGGCAGATGACTGCAGAAAATTCCAGGGCGGTGTATGCATGTGTCAATTTTGGAGAGGCGTTCTGTCCGCGGGAGATAGAAGAAAGAGCGGTCTGCATCAATGGAGATATCGGACAAACATTGGAAAGAATTGTAAATCAGAGGAAAGCGGATCGCAGGAGAGAGCTGAAGCAGATAGTCTGAATTTGCTGCAAACAGAGAGAAAATAGTCGTCAAGGAAAGGAAACAGGAGAAAAATATGATGAGAAAGATACTAAAACGTATGAAGAAAGAAACAGGAATACTTATGGCTGCAGTTTTGATGGCGGCAACGCTGGGAGGATTTCCGATATGACGATCAAGGAAGAGAGAAAAGAGAAGGTGGATTTTTCAGAACCTTACCTGTATGGAAGGACGCGGGCTCTTGTGAACAAGGATTTTGCAGAAAAAAGCCATGTGACCAATGAGATGGCGCCGGAAGAATTTTTCGGCATCGAGGGAGAACGCGTGGTAGGACTTGCGGGAACCATCTCCGTATCCGTTCCGCAGTCATACGGTGTGGAAGTAGAAGAGGTGACGGAGATTGCAAGCGCGCTGATGGAGATCAACCAGAATACGGCGGATGTGCTGGTGGGCGCGAACACGATCCTTGGAGATCACGCAGCCAACGCGGATACCACCATCGTGTATGAGGGAATCAAAGAATACAGTCAGTCCGCCATGGCAGTAAAGAAGGGAAATACGGAACTGCTGGAGCAGCTGAATTCCTTTGTGGAATTCATGTATGAGGACGGAGGATTCTACATGGAAGCGGGAGACAAGTATGATCAGGCTATCGGAGAGTATCTTCAGGACGAGAGTAAAGGGCTGGAATATATGATCTATCCGCCGGAAGGCGGAGTGCCGGAGGTGTAAGGAAACATGCGGGCAAAAACGAAATGGCTCCAGAATCTTGCAGCTTTTGCAATCTTTGCGGCGCTGATCTTATACGTACTTCTGTATACTACGGATCATCCAAGATACCATCTGATCCTGGATGAGAAAACGATGCTGCCGGCGCTGATCAATCATCTGTCGGGAATCATCAAGGGGACCGCTCTTCTGAAAATTGTTTCCGTGCCGGAGATTTCTTATGTGCTTACGGTGATCTCCTCCAAAAACTGGGCATCTGTGGAGGGGTATCTGGTGATGTGGATGATGTACCTGATCATTACGATCCCGCTGTCTGTACTGGCACAATTGATCGGAAGGAGACTGGAAAATGGAAATTAAATTAGAGCATGTATCCAAGTATTACGACAGAAAGATTCTGGACGATCTTTCTCTGGAATTGAAAGACATACACGCCCTTGGGATCATAGGAGAATCCAGATGTGGAAAATCCACGCTTCTCCGGCTTCTTGCCGGAATGGAAAAGCCGGAAAAAGGATCTGTATGGGTGAACGGAACATTGCTTCAGGGAAAAGCGGTAAAGGAATATCAGAAAGAAATCGGCTACGTCTTCCAGAAACACAATCTGTTTCCCCACCTGTCTGTGAAAGAAAATATCGTGCTGATACTAAATAAAATCAAAAAAGTGCCCCGGCATGAGGCGGTGAGACAGGCGGAAACCATGCTGAAAAAAGTACGGCTGGAGGCGGCGATGGACAAGAAGCCGGACGCGGTTTCCGGAGGGCAGGCGCAGAGAGCGTCGATCGCGCGGGCATTGGCGACAGATCCCCAGATGATCTTTCTGGATGAGCCGACGGCAGCGCTGGATCCGATCCTGACGGGGGAAGTGCTGAGGGTCATTCAGGAACTGAAAGGCAGCGGAAAAGATTTTATCTTTGTCACCCATGAACTGAAGTTTCTAAAGAATTTTGCAGATTATATCCTTTTTATGGATCAGGGAAAAATTGTAGAGAAAGGGTCTGTGGCCTGTCTGGATGCGCCGCAGACGGAACGCTTGAAAAATTTTGTCAAGGGAGAATTATAACATGGGCATTGGAATTTTATACGAATCAGAAGAATGGTCTACGTATGCGCTGCGGGACAGGATAGAAGCAATGGGGATTCCGGCAAAGCTGATCTGATGCTGGAGACCGCAAAATATGCGGTAAAAAAATATAAAGAAATGAAAGAAGGAAATGAAGATGACAATTAAGGAAATTTATGAAAAATTTGACAAAATCGGATGCACAACATTTTCAACCGTTTGCAACGGAAGAGCAGAATCCAGGATCGCACACTTTTTCGCGTGGGATAAGGACGGGATTTATTTCCGTACAATGACAGTAAAGCCATTTTACAAACAGGTGAAAGAGGCTGGAAATATTACGGTCTGCGGGATGTATCCCAGCAGCCAGGTAACGCATGATGAGAATAATCTTCCCTCGTTCGTTCCGGGTTATTCCATGCGTCTTACCGGCGATGTCCGTGAGCTGTCCATGGAGGAAGTAGAAGAAAAAGCGGCACATAACCGTGATTTCAATGTGGCAGTATATGATATCAAAAAATATCCGGCTACGAGGATCTTTCTTATTTATCGTGCAAAAGGCGAGTGTTACGATTTTGACTACGCAAAAGAACACCGGGATCATAAACTGGAGAGAGAACGTTTTTCCTATGGAGGAATGGAAGTGGAACCGGCCGGTCTTACCATCACAGAGCAATGTATCGGATGCGGAAAATGTCAGACCATCTGTTCTTTTGATGCCATAGTGCCGGGAACGCCTTATCGTATTTTGGGAAATCGATGCGATGAATGCGGAAACTGCTATGTAAACTGCCCGGTGGGGGCAATCACAAGCAAAGGGGTGTAGGAAGCTAAGTCCGTCTTCATAGTCCGGAAGCAATCTTCAATCTTATTTACGAATCTTGCAGGGGCGTTTGGATATTTCCATAGTATAATCGTCAAATTGACTTTTGCAATAATGATATTATTTGTGTTATACTGTTTTTGTAAACAAACTATGTGATTTGATTTTCTTGCAAAGCATTATCCATTGAAAGAGGGTGGTATCATGCGGGACGTTATTTTAGTCGTCTTATTGGTATTTATTTTGTGTTTTCCTGCGTGTTTACTGATTGCTTTTATTCGTGCTTTGTTTTCAAAAAAGCAGAACCGAAAGGAAAACTTCAAAGATATATTTTGGACATTCTTTTCAGAATTCTTTAATCCTTCTAACTGGCTCTAGAGATACTATGATGAAAAAAACAATTCGTGAAAATACCCATGCTGCATATAGCCTGCATGATATGAATATTCTCTCTGTTGATGTTGTGGGGAATGATATTATTTTGCGTACACAGTCCGGTCTTGTGGAGACGGAATTTCCATATGGACAGCCGGACGGATATGTGGAATTTCATAATGTTCGGTGGGATTACAGTTATGCATATCTTCTTGCTTTTAGTGGAAATAGTGGAACATTTTCGGGAGAAAAGCTATTCCTCAAAGACTTTCTCTCCGCAAATCCCACACTTGGCTTTACAGTAATGGACGAAACCTACGGCTACAATTGCACAAAATATAGCGGCTATATTACAATTAATGGCAAATTCCATGAATGTTTCTTGGAGATTTATCATGAGGGCGATATGGTCTTTGTAGCAGAGAAATTTTAATCAAATGTCAAAACGGGGAGAGAAAGACGGTTATTGTTGGCCGTCTTTCTCTCCTTTTATATGAAACATTCCTCATACATTTTCATAGTGCCGAAAACAGTGCTTGGTACTCTTTCCTCGTTTCCTTTCGGCATACAAGATAGTATGTCACTGGTATGAGCATTTTGAACAAAGGAATGTACCTGATTTTTTGAGAAAAAATTACAAGGTACTAATCTGAATGTTGTTGTGAGGATTGCACTTGAAATAGATGAAAAAGGTTTGAAAAATTCTGTAATGACATTTTATAGAATTCGTGAGCGTAATCTAAGAAAAATGATAGAAAAAAATAGCAGTTTAATGGGAAAAAATAGTGTACTTTACAAAAAGGAATAAAAGCGCTATAATAGGAGTACATTAAGCAGAGAGATATTTGAAGTAGAGATTGTGCTGCTACGCACCCTTTGGGTCAAAAGAAATGCGGGAAGGGGCACACCCGCCAAATATCTTTCTGTTTTTTTATGAATAAGAGCGCAGCAGGTAAGAAAACCGGCTGCGCTCTCATTCATTTTTTTCGGGGTTAATCCTCCGCGGCTTTATTGATACAGGTGACTGCGTTTAAACTTCTTGGATATCCGATATAAGGCAGACACTGGGAAACCACCTTGATCAGGAATGCCTTGTCATTGCCCAGATTCATATTGCCCTTGGAGTGGGCGATAAGCTGCGGTTCGCATCCGCCCTGAGTGGCAAGGAAACAGAAGGTGATCATCTCACGCTGCTTTAAGTCGAGCCCTGTGCGGGTGTAGTAGTCGCCGAAGCAGTTTGCGGCAAGCCAGCGGTTGATATGTCCTGTTTTCCATGCTTCCAGCATCTGGGGGCCAAAGATATCTGCCTGTGCCTGAGCGCCTTTTTCCAGACGGTTTTCCATCGTAGTTGTCGCCTGATTTTCAAGGGGCAGTTCCACGCCGCGGGAAGAGAGGATATCATTTACAGCGTCCAGGAACGGACGGACACGTCCGATTCCGAGATAGTCTACAGCCTGGTAGACGACTTCCTTCAGCATGACAGGAGTCAGTCCAGCGTCCAGGGCGCGGGGTACTTCAAGGCGGAATTCATCAATCCCCTGGCAGCCGATCAGAGTGGCTGTGATCGCCATGTGACGGGTGATATCGTCGAGCTGCTGTCCCTCTTCATTGACAACTTCATCAAAAGCAAAATGTTCAAAACGCTCCGTAAATTCCGGATCTGTCTGTTTATAATTTCTCATTATGATTTCCTCCATGAACTGTTTTTAGAATAAAGACCGCATGACGTCCGAAGCTCTTTTACTGCAATTTTGAATAAGCGTCGTCGTCCACTTCTTCCAGCCACTCGTTGCTGGTCTCGGTTCCCGGAACCTCGAATGCGATGTGGGAGAACCAGCTGTCAGCTTTGGCGCCGTGCCAGTGTTTTACTTCCGGTGGGATCACGATGACAGTTCCCGGTTCCAGACTTACGGGAGCTTTGCCTTCTTCCTGATACCAGCCGCTTCCTGCGGTGCAGATGAGGATCTGTCCGCCGCCGGTCTTTGCGTGATGGATGTGCCAGTTGTTGCGGCAGCCTGGTTCAAAGGTGACGTTGGAAAGGAAAATCGGACTCTCGCCCGGTTTTGTCAGCGGGTTTAGGTAGGAATTTCCGATAAAATACTGGGCAAAAGCGGAATTTTCCTGTCCGAGCCCAAATACGTTTACTTTGTCAAATGTTTCTTTGTCCTGAATCTTCATAGCAAGAACCTCCTTAAATTGTATTTTCTTTTTCTTCGCCGCTGCGGATCTGATAGCGGAGATAATCCAGCGTGCTGATCTGTTTCTCTCGAAAATGGATATCATCCAGCAGAGCCCGCCGTTTTTCTTCGAGCATTTTCAGACACTGGTCACTGTTGTTCTTCGGCTCCAGCAGAAGTTTCATGTAAGCCTCTGTCTCTGCGTTTTCAAACCCGATATCGTGAAGGGTCATGATCATGCTCAGACGTTCCAGGTCTGTGTCATCGTACTGCCAGGCTCCCATTACTTTTTTGACCGCTCCGCACAGTCCCCAGCGCTCATACTCCTGAAGAATCTCAAGAGGTATGTGATAACGCTCGCTTGCTTCGTTGATCGTCATTTGTTCCCTCCTCTCAGAACAGCGTTTTCTTTGTTCGCATGGAAGAGTGTCCATATAAAATACAGGCGTCCTTTTTGGAACAATTTCATTGTAGTCCTTAAATAGAATGGTGTCTAATGCTTATATTGGATTCTGATAAATGCCTGAAATAAATGCTTCATAATTCAACATGAGTATTAGACATGAAAAGGAAAAATCGGTATGCTAAGTTTAAAAAAAGTAACAGGGATAGGAGGGATTTTTTTTGAAGCCTAAAATGATACTGAAAATTCTTGTGGATCTGGCAATGACCGTTTTGCTGTTTCTTTTGATGGCGTATCTGCTGGTGGGAGAGACAGCTCATGAATGGATAGGACTGGCAGTTTTTATCCTCTTCCTTTTTCATCATGTGCTGAACCGAAAATGGTATGGGGGTCTGTTCAGAGGGAACTATACGCCGCTGCGTGTTCTGCAGACCTTGTTGAATGTGCTGCTTCTGGCGGCAATGATCGGGTTGATGGTGAGCGGAGTGATCCTGTCGAGAGTGGTGTTTGATTTTCTTCCCATATCCGGAGGAACGGGGTTTGCCCGGACGCTCCATATGCTCGCTTCCTATTGGGGTTTTATTTTCATAAGCCTGCATCTGGGGCTTCACTGGGGCATGATCATGGGAATGATCCGAAAAGCATTCCGTATTCAGAACCCTTCCAGGATCCGGACATGGGTCCTGCGGATCCTGGCGGCAGGCCTCTGTGTGTATGGAGTGTTTGCCTTTGTCAAACATGACATTGCATCTTATCTGTTTCTGCGGACCCATTTTGTTTTCTTTGATATGGAACAGCCTTTGCTTTCTTTTTTCGCGGAATACCTTGGCATGATGGGGCTTTGGGCGGTTCTCTCTTATTATGCGGGAAAACTGCTTCGGAGGGTTGGCACAAGATCCTCCAGATAATGTCTGGCATAATTGATAAACGCGTTTCCGGCAGGGGAGAAAACCTGTGCTTTTTTCCAGACGAGGACGGTGCCTGTCTCAAGCGCCGGCTGAAAAGGGATAAAGCGAAGACCGTCATAGGAACAATTCAGCTCGATTGTGACCGCAATACCCAGCCGGCATCTGGCAAGTGCCGCCATGTTGTAAAGGAGATTACCAGCTGCGACATTCTGAAGCTGGTCCGCGTAATCTCCGAACCAGCTCATCAGTTCATTCCGCACCAGTTCGCGTTGAGTCATGATTATAGGGTAGCGGCTGACGTCTTTGGGAGTCACTTCCTTTTTTTCTGCAAGCTCAGAATCATCATTTACCAGAACGCCCCAGCGCTCTTTGAACGGAGTGCGGACAAAATTATATTTTGAGATGTCCACCGGCTCTGACAGAAGTCCCAGATCAAGGATCCCCCGCTCGATCCGTTCCTTGATGTTGTCGGAATTGCCGCTGTAGATTTCAAACTGCACCTGAGGGTGTTCGTTGTGAAAGGACGCGATCAGCTCTGCGAGAAACCGGGAACTCTTCAGCTCACCGCTTCCGATGGATATTTTTCCTGTCAGCTGAGTGGTTTTGTGCTGCATATCTTCCATGGTTTTTTCCGCCAGCGCTACGATTTCCTCGGCGCGGCGGCGCAGCAGCATGCCGTCTTCGGTCAGTATGATACGGTGTTTGCTCCGCTGGAACAGCTTTACGCCCAGCTCTTCTTCCAGCTGGATCATCTGCCTTGACAGCGTCGGCTGTGTGATGTGAAGAAGCTCTGCGGCGTGGGTGATGTTTTCCTCTCTGGCAACCATCAGAAAATATTTCAGTATACGGAATTCCATATAGATACCTCCAGGTTTGACATATGTGAATGAAAGGGAAGAAGGAGGCTCAGCAAAGCTCTTTCGCCCATGTTAAAAACTTTACGACTTTGTCTCTGTTTGAAGTCAGATATAAGAGATAAAAAGTCGGATCACTCATTGGGATCAGTTTTCGATGCGTTCCGTCATTTCTCAGATCTACGGATAGTCTGGAAATGGTTGCAAGGAAGTTGGTGCTGCGGATCAGGTGCTGGTAAATATTGAAATTATTCTTTACCAGAGTAATGGGAAGATGATTTTCTGCGATCACCCGTTCCATCTGAGACAGGAAATAGCCTCCGATCTGGGGATACAGCATGGGCTGTGCAGGGATGTCTTTCACAGAAATCGTTTCATATTTCAGCAGGGAACTGTCCTCCGGTACGGAGAGAAACACCTGATCCTTCAGAAAAGGGATGCTTTTGACAGAACTGTCCTGTACTTTTTCAGGCGTAACGACCAGGTCGTAGACCCGTTCTTTTAAAAGTTTTGATGCTTCTGTTCCTTCGTATAAGTCATCTTTCAGAATGACCTCAGGATGGGCAAGAGAAAAACGGGGAACGCAGAACCATCGCACGCCGGGGTCACAGAAAGCGACGGACAAGGTCAGATTCTCCTGAGATGCGCTTTTTACATCAGCCCGCATCTGCTCAATATTTCTCAGGATTGTGTTGACATGGATCAGGGCAATCTCCCCGGTCTTGTTCAGATGGATCCGGTTCGCGCTTCTGTCAAAAAGCTCCGCTCCAAGCTCTTCCTCAAATTTTTTCAGCATCGCACTCATAGCCGGCTGGGAAATATGAAGGATCCCGGCAGCTTTGGTCAGTGAACCTGTCTCTGCGATCAGTTTGAAATATTGAAGCTGTGTGATGTCCATATTCAAGTTCCTTTCTCTTTACCATAAGCAAATGCTTATACAGTATAAGAATCATATAGTGCACATCCCGGCAGAACCGCCTTATAATCAAAAGTGCCAGGATGATACATAAGAATATTCTTAAGTATAGCATAATTATTGTGTGAATGTAATTCTGATCAGAAAATTATTGGTGAAAAATTCAGAAAAGGAAAACAGGAGGAAATTACAATGAGCAAAGTTGAAACAGTAAAACTGAACAATGGTGTGGAGATGCCGCTGGAGGGCTTTGGTGTATTCCAGGTACCGGATCCGGCACAGTGTGAGCAGACAGTTCTGGATGCAATTGCCAGCGGATACCGTCTGATCGACACAGCTGCGGCTTATATGAACGAGCAGGCAGTGGGTGCGGCGATCGCCAAATGCGGTGTACCACGTGAGGAACTGTTTATTACCACCAAGCTATGGGTACAGGATGCCAGCTATGAGGGAGCAAAGCAGGCCATCGAAACTTCCATGAAAAATCTGGGCGTGGACTACATCGACCTGTATCTGATCCATCAGCCAATGGGAGATTATATCGGAGCATACCGTGCGATGGAGGAAGCTTATAAAGAAGGAAAACTGAAAGCCATCGGTGTCTGCAATTTCTACCCGAACCGTCTGGCGGACCTGTGTGAGACCGTAGATGTTATGCCTGCAGTCAATCAGGTAGAGCTGCATCCGTTCTTCCAGCAGGAAAACGCTCTGGCGCTTATGAAAGAGTATGGCGTTCATCCGGAGGCATGGGGTCCTTTTGCAGAAGGCAACCATGGTATCTTCACTCATCCGGTACTGACCGCTATCGGCGAGAAGTACGGAAAGACTGCGGCTCAGGTAGCTCTGCGCTGGAACGTACAGAGAGGTGTAACCGTTATCCCGAAATCCGTTCACAAGGAGCGTATGGAACAGAACCTGAACATCTGGGATTTCCAGCTCAGTGATGAGGATATGGCGGAGATCGCAAAAATGGATCTCGGACACAGCGAGATCGTGGATCACAGCGATCCGGGATTTGTCAAAATGCTGCATACCATGAAAATTCATGACTGATAAGAGGAAGGAATTTGGCAGAAAGGAAAATTCCGGTGTCGAAAAAGAAATATACGGATAAGAAAACAGTCAGTGGCGGTTCCACTGGCTGTTTTCTTATGAAGCTGTACAAAACCCATGCCTGATAAGCATTTAAAAACATAAAACAAAAGTATTAGACATAACGAAACACCAAATCTATAATAAAAATATAGTTAGATTGCTTAAAGGATGGATAAATAGAGATGAAAGAATTTTTACTCAAATTGACAGGACCAAAACAGACACTGGAGGACAGCAGAAAGATATTTTCCAATCAGGATCTGAAAAATCTGATTGTTCCGCTGTTCCTGGAACAGCTTTTGTCGGTTTTGGTGGGAGTAGCCGATACTTTTATGGTCAGCTATGCAGGAGAGGCTGCCGTGTCCGGTGTGTCTCTGGTTAATATGTTCAACACCGTTTTTCTCTTTCTGTTTTCCGCGCTGGCGGCAGGCGGAGCTGTAGTGGTGAGCCAGTATATCGGGAGCCGCGACAGGGAGAGCGGGAGTGTGTCAGCCGGACAGCTTATGATGATCTCCGTGGTTTTTTCCGTGGCCGTGATGATCTTTTCTCTTGTGCTGAACCGGCAGATTCTGCGCCTTCTGTTTGGCGAGGTGGAGCAGGAGGTCATGGATGCCTGTGTTACCTATCTGAGGATCTCCGCATATTCCTATCCGGCGATCGCCATCTATAACGCGGGAGCGGCGATTTACCGAAGCATGGGAAAAACCCGTGTGACCATGTATCTGTCTCTTGCCTCCAATGGAATCAATATTGTGGGAAATGCCATTGGTGTCTTTGTGCTCCATGCGGGAGTAGCGGGTGTGGCATATCCGTCTCTGATCGCGAGGGCATTTTCCGCAGTAGTAATTACAGTGCTGTGCTTCCGGAGAAAAAATGAAGTGTGGCTGGAGTGGAGAAATACTTTTTGCTGGAAGAGAAGTATGGTGAAGAGGATTCTCGGGATTGCTGTTCCCAACGGGATTGAAAATGGACTGTTCCAGCTGGTAAAGGTAGCGCTGAGCAGCATCACGGCGCTTTTCGGGACGGTACAGATTGCGGCAAACGGGGTGGCACAGAGTTTCTGGTCCGTGGCGGCGCTGATGGGAACCGCGCTTGGCCTTGCCTTTGTGACGGTGATCGGTCAATGTATGGGAGCGGACGATACGGATGCGGCAGAGTAT
>ERZ1643250.2059-NODE-2059-length-15768-cov-4.815758_pt1 | contig 15768 bp, 19 predicted proteins | sample MGYA00579262_ERZ1643250 | MGnify/ENA primary metagenome ERZ1643250 (study PRJEB29033, sample SAMEA4952265) | chicken gut metagenome | biome: Broiler Chicken; feature: Gastrointestinal Tract; material: Caecum | place: Ireland | collected 2018 | study: Broiler...
ACCGCAAGATCTCCGCGACCAAGTTCGACAAGACCACCCGCTACGATCTGCACATTTTGCTCGACTCGCTGCCCGCGCACGATAAGCTCTGCCACGGCGATTTCAACCCCGGCAACATCATCGTCAGCCCCGACGGCCGCAAGTTCATCATCGACTGGGCGCACGCCACGCAGGGCAACGCCCGCTGCGACGCCGCGCGTACCTATCTGCTGTTCAAGCTGGAGGGCAAAGACGCGCTCGCCGAGCAGTATCTGAAACTCTTCACCGAAAAGACGGGTATCGCCAAGCAGCTGGTGCAGAAGGCTCTGCCCATCGTCGCCGCCAGCCAGACGACCAAAGCCGTCCCCGAAGAACAGGCGTTCCTCGAAAAATGGGTGAACGTAGTGGACTACGAGTAATCCTCGTTAAATTTGTTTCGGGCAGCCGAAACAAATTTATCCGAAATTGAAGACAACCCCGCGGCACGCGCAAGCGCTGTCCGCGGGGTTTTCCTCTGCGGCGCGCCTTTTTGGGGCACACCTTAAATTACGCGCGCCGCATTCACCTTTCCCCGTGCAGCGCGCGGCGCTGTAAGGGGAAAAAGGCAAAAGCGTGGTTTTGCCTTTTTCGAGTAATTATTTTGTCAATGTTCTCTGCCGAAAATTTTTATGGCAGAGTACATTGAAAACGGCAAAATTCAGATTTATAATAAATTTAACGAGTGGCTTTGCAGGCGCAGCCTGCGGGGCCGCGAGGTAAATTTATTATAAAATTTTTCAAGGACAGGCAAAAATTTTTTTCCGGGAATGAAAAGCGCCCGCCTGCGGCATACTGTGAAAAAAGGGAGAAAAACGTATGCCCGAAACCGTTCAGTACATTCTCATCGCCCTCGCGGCGTTCATCGCGCTCATCGTCGTATTAAAGCTGTTCAAGGTCAGCTTCAGAACCATCGTAAAGGTCGCCGTCAACGCGGCGGTGGGCATCGCGCTCATCTTTCTGCTCAACCTTATCCCGAACGTCGCCATTCCCGTAAACTGGTGGACGGCGCTCGTTTCCGGCATCTTCGGCGTCCCCGGCGTCATCGTGCTGCTGATCCTCAATTTCGTTCTCTGACGAAAAAAAGAGGGGCGGAACTTTCGTTCCGCCCCTCGTGCCGTCTTTTTTACTGCGCTTCCTTTTCTGCCGCGCGCGCCTTTACGATCTTTTCCGCTTCGGGCGCGGGCACCTCTTCGTAGCGCGCAAGCTCCGCCATGAACTTGCCGCGCCCCTGCGTCATGCTGCGCAGGTCGGTCGCGTACTTCTGTATCTCCGCCTGCGGCGCCTCCGCGTTCACCACCTGCATATCTTCCAGCATCTCGATGCCGAGGATCCTGCCGCGGCGCTTGTTCATGTCGCCCATGATGTCGCCGAGGTACGCCTCGGGGATGGCGATCTTCAGTTTCATGATGGGTTCGAGCAGGCAGGGGGAGGCGTTTTTCAGCCCTTCCTTGAAGGCGAGCGCCGCCGCCAGCTTGAACGCCATTTCGGAAGAGTCTACGTCATGATAGCTTCCGTCGTAGAGCACCGCGCGCAGCCCGGTTACGGGGTAGCCGGCGAGCACGCCGTGCGGCAGGCATTCGATGAGCCCCTTTTCCACGGCGGGGATATACTGTTTGGGCACCGAGCCTCCCACGACCTCTTCTGCGAACTCGAAGTCGCCGTCAAACGGCTCGAAGCGCACCTTGCAGTGCCCGTACTGTCCGTGGCCGCCGCTCTGCTTTTTATGCTTGCCCTCCGCTTCCACCTTTTTGCGGATGGTCTCGCGGTAGGCGATCTTGGGCGTTTTCAGCAGGGCAGAAACGTTGAACTTCGCCTTAAGTTTTTTATTGATGACGTCCAGCTGCGTTTCGCCCTGTCCGCTGATGAGCATTTCTCCCGTTTCGGCGTTTTTGGCGACGGTGAAGGTATAATCTTCTTCGGCGAGCCTGTTCAGCCCCTGGAAGATCTTATCCTCCTCGCCCTTCTTTTCGGCGTAGATCGCCATAGAAAGCACGGGGCGGGGGAAGTGTATGGGGTCGAATTTCACCTTCGCGTTTTCGTCGCAGAGGGTATCCCCGGTATTGGTCGCGGTCAGCTTGTTCACCGCGCCGATGTCGCCCGCCGTAAGTTCGGTGACGGGCTCCTGCTTTTTGCCTTTGAGCAGATAGATCTGGTTGATGCGCTCGGTCTTGCCCGTCGTCGCGTTATAGACGGTGCTGCCCGTTTTCAGCGTGCCGCGGAACACCTTCATTACGTTCAGTTTGCCGACGAAGGGGTCTACGACCGTCTTGAACACCTGTGCCGCAAAGGGTGCGTCCGCCTCGCAGTTGACGCTTACAAGCTCGTCTTTGTCCACGCCGGAGGCGAGCATCTCCCGCCTCTCCTCGGCGCTGGGCATATACTTGACGATCTCGTCCATCAGGTTGATGATGCCGCGGTTCTGCAAAGCGGAGCCCGCCATCACGGGGATGGTCGTCACGTTGTAGATGCCCTTGCGGATGCCGTGGATGATCTCTTCCTTCGTCAGCGCGCCTTCCTCGAAGTATTTGTCGAGCAGCGCCTCGTCGTTTTCGGCGGCGGTCTCGGTCAGGCTCGCCTGCATTTCGGCGAGCGTGCCTTTCAGCTCTTCGGGGATGGGCACGGGCTGCTTCTTCGCCTCGTCGGCAAAGTGGTAGCAGGTCTCTTTGAGGGCGTTGACGTAGCCGACCATCTTGTTCCCTTCCATGAGCGGGATCTGGATGGGGGCTATCTTGCCCGCGTATTTTTGTTTGAGCGCGGCGACGGTGCCCGCGTAGTCTGCGTTTTCTTTATCGACGCCGTTGATGAACACGACCATCGGTATCTTGTTTTTCAGGCACTTGTCGATCGCCTTTTCCGCCCCGACGGAGAGCGTGCCCGTCGCGCCCGTCACGATGAGCGCGCCGCCCGCGGCGCGCAGCGCCTCGTTTTCCTCCCCCTCGAAGTCGTAAAAGCCGGGCACGTCGAGCAGGTTGAGCTTTACGCCCTCCCACATCGCATAGGCGACGCCCAGCGAAATACTCATCTTGCGGGCGATCTCCTGCTCATCGCTGTCGGTCACGGTGGTGCCTTCCGTCACCTTTCCGAGGCGGTCGGTCGCCTTTCCGTTGAAGAGGATCGCTTCGCAAACGGAGGTCTTGCCCTCGCCGCTGTGCCCGATGACCGCTATGTTCCTGATGTCTGCTCCTTTGATGCTCATGGTTTTGGTACTCCCTTATCGGCGGGCGCAAGACTTTTGGGGCGCCCGCTTCTTTTCTATTATAATACAAAACTTCTGCGTTTTCAATAGGTAATTGAAAATTTTTTGCAAAAAATGCAAAATAACTCGGTTTTTGCTTGCGGGAGAGACAAAACGCAGCTATAATGGAGGGGATGGAGGGCTGCAAATGTCACAATATGCGCGCGAACTTTCCCTTATCGGGGAAGAAAACTTCAAAAAACTGCGCGGCGCGTCCGTCGCCGTGTTCGGCATCGGCGGCGTCGGTTCGTACGCGGCGGAGGCGCTCGTGCGGGCGGGGGTCGGTTCCCTCACCTTCGTCGACGGCGACGCCGTCGCGGAGAGCAACCTCAACCGCCAGCTCGTGGCGCTGCATTCCACGCTCGGCAAAAACAAGGCGGAGGTCATGGCGGCGCGTGCAAAGGACATCGACCCCGCCTGCAAAGTGACCGCGCTTCCGTATTATTATAAGGAAGAGGATGCGCGCCTGTTCGATTTTTCCCGCTTTTCTTATGTGGCGGACTGTATCGACAGCGTCGCCGATAAAGTCGCGCTGATCGCCGCCGCGCGGGCGGCGGGTGTGCCCGTCGTGTCCTGCATGGGCGCGGGCAACCGTCTGCACGCCGATTTCCGCGTCGCCGACGTCGAAAAGACGAGCGGCTGCCCGCTCGCGCGCATCGTGCGCAGAGAACTGCGCGCGCGCGGCGTTACGGGCGTCGCGGCGGTGTATTCCCCGACTGAGCCGCTTTCGCCTTCGCGCGCGTTCGGCAAAGAGGGGGAGCGGCTGATCGGCAGTATTTCCTTTGTTCCCTCCGCCGCGGGGCTTCTGGTGGCGGAAACAGTCGTCGCCCGCCTGCTCGCGGGCGATTGAACAGAATATAAGCAGCAGGCAGGCAAACGGAGAGGTTTGCCTGCCTTTTTTCCATATATATTGACTTTATTAAAAAATGGTGATATGATTGTGATATAAAGATGTTCGGCCATAAGGCGCGGGCAGTTTCAAAAATTAAATTTTAAGGAGGAAAATATGAAAAAGAGAATAATCGGCATTTTGTTTGCCGCGATAGTGGTGTTGCTTTTGGGAGCATCTTTTGCCGGCTGCGGCAAGGATGTCGGTACGCTGTACAGGCTAGAAGAGGTGTACGCCTCGCAGGCAATAGGGCAAGAAGATCTGCTGAATATCGCCTATCATAACGGAGACGTGGAGAGGAATGAAGCAGAACTGCAAAATTTTAAGCCCAAGCCCATCGGAGAGTTGAGCGAAAAAACGGCGCAAAAGATACGGGAGTGCGTTGCGGAGAGGTATCGCAATGACGACGTGTTTCCTGAAGCGACGGCGGAGAATGTCATCATAAAAGAGTATCTCGGCTGCTATAACGGATATTATGCCGTTCGTTTTACAAATAATCTTTCCGACAGGTTGGATTGGGAAACGGATCCGGAAGATTATATAGAGGAAGTCGGCGGCATAAAACTTTCCTATTACAGGACAAGTTTTATTCATTTATGGATAGAAAATTAAGGAGGAATATATCAAATGAAAAGATTTAAGTTTATAACGGTTGTATTGTTTATAGCAGTGCTGTGTTTTTCTGTCGGCTTCGGCACTTTGGCGGTATTTGCCGACGCGCAAGAGGAAGGAGGAACGATTGTTTCAGCGATGCCGTGAGTATAGCGGTATAAAAACAAAGAGCGGGGCGTCCGGTTTTTCGGGCGCCCCGCAAGGTTCGGCTTCCGCCGCGGGCTATTTTTCCGCCGGCAGGCGGATGAGCTTTACGTTCCGCCGCTCGATCTCGATCATCCCTTCGTCGCTCATCCGCTTGAGTTCGCGCACCATCGCGCTGCGGTCGACGCAGATATAGTCCGCAAGGCTCGTCTGCGAAAAGGGCAGGGTAAAGTACAGGCTCTTGTTCTTTGCCGCCAGCATGGAAAAGTACGCCGTCAGCTTCTCGCGCGTCGTGCGGCGGCTCAAAATTTCGAGGTGTTCGGAGAGCGCCTGCGTCTTTTCGCTCATCAGCTTCACGAGGTTGGAAACGACGGTGCTGTGATGCGCGCACGCTTTGGGGCAGCGCTTCACGATATGTTCGTAGTCGATGAACAGTACGGAGCAGTCCTCTTCCGCCAGCAGGAAAAAGCCGTCGTCCGTCCACGCAAAGCCGAGGTTTTCGCCGAACACGCCGCCTTCTCCCAGCTGCTCGAAGATGGTGCGCACGCCGTTGATGTCCGTCTTCAGCAGGCTGATCCTGCCCCGCTGCACCACGCCCACCCTGCCCGCGGGCATGGGGACTTCTTCCCCCTTGCGGTAGCTCTTCACCGTCGTCTTGAAGCAGGTCATCATCGCGGCGTATTCTTCTTTGCTCACGCCGTCGAACAGCGACGTAGACACCTTTTCCATAGTACACCCCTTGTTGCTTTTGCAACAATATGATAGCGCGGAAAGGGAAAAAAGTCAACCGTTCGCCGCTTTTCGGGCAAAAAAATTCCGCACGCCTCGGATCGCGTGCGGTTTTTTATCAGTTTTTGCGCTCTGCGGCGGCGCCGTCCAGCTTTTCGCCCGTCTTGTTATCGCAGAAGGCGGAGATGCCCTTCCTGCGCAGGGCGCGTATGCCGAAGTACAGCGGAACGCCCAGCCCGTACACCCATACCGCCTGCGTCAGCAGCAGGGAGGCGAACATGAACCAATATGCCGCGTACGCGCTGCCGCCCAGGATCAGCACGAGGGGGATGACGAAGGCGTTCACGAGTACGGGGAAAATGCCGCCGACGATGAGTTTGAGCGGCGTATTTTTGATGAACCGCCCGGCGACCCACGTCAGCGCCGCCGCAACGAGCGAGCACAGGCTGCCCAGCCCGATGTCCCATACGTTGCCCGTGATGATGTTTGCGATCAGGCAGCCGACATACAGCGCGGGGATGGCTTCCGGGTAAAAGAGGGGAAGCATGGTCAGCGCCTCCGCGGGGCGGATCTGAAAGCCCAGCGTGCCGAAGGCGAGCGCGCCCAGCGGCCAGGTGAGTACGACGTACAGCGCGGCGACGATGCCCGCCCTGCACAGCATCTTGGTGGGGGATCTTTTCATTATTCAGTTACCTCGGTTGTTTTTAGGTAGTGTTGTCCGAAAACCTACCGCGCATAACAATATCACACTTTTATTATTTTGTCAAGAAAAAATGCTTAAAACATAAAACAGGGATTGACGGGTTTGGAAGAGTGTGTTAAAATAAAAATATAATCAAAGATAAGGCGGCGGAAAATGTTTAAAGCCAAAGACAAAGAAGGCAACTGCGTAATGATAGAAGAAGCTGTGCAGGCAGGTGAGTATTTTTGCCCGCTTTGCGGCGGAGCATTGATAGTCAAAGCAAAAAGCTCGGAAGCAGTCAGTGCGCATTTTGCGCATAAAAGCAGAAGGGGATGCGATAGCTGGCATTACGATATGAGTGAATGGCACCGCAAATGGCAAAATTGTTTTCCCAAAGAATGTCAGGAAGTCCCCGTACAAAAAGACGGGGTAAAGCACAGGGCAGATGTATTGATCAACAATACGGTCATTGAATTTCAGCACAGCCCTATAAAGGCGGAGGAAATTGCAGAGCGGAACAGATTCTATACAGAATGCGGTTATAAAGTGGTTTGGGTTTTTGACGCTGTGGGAAAAATCAAAAACGAATTTAACGATACGATTGATCCGCTATTGTGTGATGAAACCGATTTGCGTTGGAAAAGAGCGAAACAAGAATTTTTCTTAAAAATACCTGAAAACGTAACGATATATTTGCAGTATCGAACAAGTATCTCGAACCCAAAATATGCAGGGCAAGAGTTTGATATTTTGCTTCTTACGAAAAGCGTAGGGACGAAACAGATTGTTTTTTATAAAACGAACGATTGGCGCGAAAAGCCCAATAAAATTGTGGGAAGTTATATTTATATTTGGAATTTTTTGAGAGAATACGGAGCGCTGCCGGATGATCCTTCTTTTCCTCCGATACACACAATAACGGAAATCAAACAAAGCATAGAGAAATGGCGCGCATACCAGCAACAAATAAGGAACAAACAATATCAACGGGTTGTAAGAAAGCCGCTAAATCCTCTTATGATAAGGCCTGTGGTTAGGTTGGTGCCTGTGATAGGGTATCCGTCAACCCCGCGAAAAAAGTCTTCTGGAAAAAGAAGACCTCGCAGATATTAAGCAGTTCAAGCAGCAAAACCCCGCTGTCGGCGCAAGACCGGACGGCGGGGTTTTTCGCATACTCATAAAATTATATGTTCGAGGAGAAGGCAGTCGAAGTCGACTTCTTCCACGAAGTCGCGGGGGAGGAAGCGCACATGGTTGAACTTCGCGAAGCCGAAGATGTGGCTTTTCAGCAGCACGGGCGTGGGAACGTCCAGCTCGCGGCAGATATCGAAGAGGTATTGCAGAAAGTGCGAATAGGTGAGCTTTTCTTCGTTTTCGTACATGAACTGCTTCACGATCTTGCCGTCTTTTATCGTCTTTGCCCATATTTTGAACATAGCCGCGCCCTCCGGCGGAAATTTCCGCTGCTTTTTTGCTATTATACTTAAATTTCTCAAAAAAGTAAAATATAATTGACATATCGGGCGCGAAAATATATACTATTAGCAACAAAGAGGCGGAAAAAGCCCGCCGTGCGCGGCATTTTCCCCGGGGAGGTTTTGTATGAAAAAGCTCGAATCGGATATCCTCGACATTTTGCAGCAGGACTGCCGCTATTCGCCCGCGAAGATCGCCGTCATGCTCGGCAAAACGGAAGAGGAGGTCTCCGCCGCCGTCTCCGCGATGGAAAAGCGCGGCGTCATCGTCAAATATACGGCGATCGTCAACGACGAGCGCCTCTCCGACGAGCTCGTGCAGGCGCTCATAGAGGTCAAGGTTTCTCCGCAGAAGACGAGCGGGTTCGACGCCATCGCCGCCGAGATCTACGGCTTTGCCGAAGTGAAGAGCTGCTACCTCATGAGCGGCGGCTATGACCTCGCCGTGTTCATCGAGGGCAGGACGCTGCGCGACGTCGCGCGCTTCGTTTCCGAGCGCCTCTCCACTCTCGACGAGGTGCAGTCCACCGCCACGCATTTCATCCTCAAAAAGTACAAGATAGAGGGCACCGTCACCGAAAAGGAGGAGGGCGGCCGAAGGATATCGGTGACGGCATGAGAGATTTCGTAAACCGCAGGGCGCGGGAGCTGAAGCCGAGCGGCATCCGCAAATTCTTCGACATCGTGTCGGAGATGAAGGACGCCATTTCCCTCGGCGTCGGCGAGCCGGACTTTGTCACGCCCTGGAATATCCGCAACGCTGCCATCAAATCGGTGCAGCGCGGCTACACGCAGTACACGGGCAACCGCGGGCTTCCCGCCCTGCGCGAGGCGATCTCGCGCTATATGCGGGAGCGTTTCGGCGCGGAATACCCCGCGGAGAACGTCATCGTCACGGTGGGGGCGAGCGAGGGCATCGACCTTACGCTGCGCGCCGTCTGCGACGCCGGCGACGAGATCCTCGTGCCCGATCCCGGATACGTTTCCTATGTTCCGTGCATCCAGCTCGCGGGCGGAACGCCCGTCCCCGTGCGCTGTTCGGCGGAGAACGGCTTCATCCTTACCCCCGAACAGCTGGAAAACGCCGTAACGCCCAAAACGAAGGCGCTGATCCTGCCCTATCCCAACAACCCGACGGGCGGCATCATGACCCGCGCGCAGCTCGAGGCGATCGTGCCCGTCATCGAACGGCACGACCTGCTCGTCATTTCCGACGAGATATACGCCGAACTCACCTACGGCGGCAGGCACGTTTCGGTGGCTTCTCTCCCGGGCATGCGCGGACGCACCGTCGTCATCGGCGGTTTTTCGAAGGCGTTCGCGATGACGGGCTGGCGCATAGGCTTTCTCTGTTCGCCGCCGGAGATAGACGCGGCGATGCTCAAGATCCATCAGTACACGCTGCTGTGCGCGCCCACCGCGTCGCAGTACGCCGCCCTCGAAGGGCTGAAAGACGGCTTTACGGACGGCTTTTCGGCGGTGGAGTATATGTGCGCCGAATACGACAGGCGCCGCCGCTTCATGGTGGACTTTTTCAACGGCTGCGGCCTGCCCTGCTTCGAGCCGCGCGGCGCTTTCTACGCTTACCCTTCGGTGGAGGGGACGGGCATGACGGGCGAACAGTTCGCAAACGAACTGCTGCGCGAAGAGAAGGTGGCGGTCGTACCCGGGGGCGCGTTCGGGGAGGCGGGCAGCTTCCATGTGCGCTGCTCGTATGCCACGAGCATGGCCAGCCTCGACGAGGCGACCATGCGCATCGCCCGATTTGTCCGAAAACGCAAGGGCGGCGCGGTATAGCTTGACAAGTTTCCGCGTAAGCTGTATAATAGAGTGTAGGCTGAAGTGGTTCCGCAGGGATGCGGGATCACTCTTTTACAAAAAAAGCGTACCCCCTGCCGAAGGGGGCAAAAAAGCAGTGAGGTAAAGGAAAAAATGGCAGAAGAGTTCATCATGACGCAGAAGGGCTACGATGAAGCCGTCGAGCGTCTGAAATATCTTCAGACGGAGAAGAAGAAGGAGATCACCGAGCGCATCAAAGTCGCGCGCGGCTTCGGCGACCTCTCCGAGAACGCCGAGTACGACGCGGCGAAAAACGAGGAAGCGCTCAACGAGAGCGAGATCCGCGAGCTGGAAAACAAGATCAAAAACGCGAAGATCATGGAAGAGAGCACCGATAACTCGAAGGTGCACTTCGGAAACACCGTAACGGTGTACGATTTCGACCTCGAAGAGACGCTCACCTATACCATCATGGGCTCCACCGAGGCAGATCCCGACAAAAACATCGTAAGCATAGATTCCCCCTTCGGGTCGGCGCTCGTCGGCGCGCGCTGCGGCGATAAAGTCACCGTTCACGCGCCCAACGGCTTCGATTACGAGGTCGAGATCAAAGAGATCCGCTGACGCCGCGCCGCGGCAAGGACGCAAAATGGACGCAAAAATCACCAAAAGCAGGCTGGGGCTGCTGCTCTCATATGACTGGATCAAGATCGTCGGCATCTGTGTCGCCGTGGTCTTGCTTTGGCTGCTCATCTTCACGATGACGGCGACGCGCGCAACGCCGGGGCAGTCTTTCGAGCTGTATGCATACGGCGGGGTCAGCCTCAATACCATGAACTTCCCCGGCCTCGGCGAGTTGCGCGAAAAAGGCGCTTTCAGCGAAGACGTCCTCGATTTTTCGCTGTCCGAGGTCACGGAAGATCAGTATCAGGACATGATCCTGCAGGCGTGGTTCGCCGCGGGGCAGGGCGACGCCATCCTGCTCGCCGATTCCGACCCCACCCTCGACGAGAACGGCAACGTTACCGCCTATACGGGGCTGACGGAGTTTTTGCGTTCGGACAGTTACCGCAGCAACAGCTACTGGCTGGGCGAGGACGGGTACGAGATAGACGGGCGCGTCGTCTATGAAAAGAGCTACTTCACGCAGTGCGCGGAGTACCTGAACAGGTTCTACCCGGGCGGGTACGAGGGCGGCACCCTTGAAAACATGGACAGGGCCGCCGTGGAAAAAAATTTCCGCGCCCGCATCGAGGGGGACAAGCGCTACAAGAACGAGGTGCAGATCGCGGAAGGGCTGGAAAAGGAGTATGCCCGCATCCGGAACCTGCGCGACGCCTTTGCCGCCGTATACGAATGGACGCACAACGATTCGGCGGAAGACCCCGTGGAGCTGCGCGTTTCGCGCATCGAGTACGACAACAACGGCGACGGCACCGCGGACGGCGCCTTCGAGTGGACGTTCGCCTTCGACCTCTCCAACATCAAAAACATCACCCGCTTTGCGGGGAACAATTCTGACGGGCCGAGCACGTCGGAGGGGCTGTGCCTGGTCGCGCTTTCGGGCGGCTGCCTGAACGAGGTCGACCTCGCCTTCGAGCAGTTCACGCTGCTCAAATATCTGGCGGATACCTATATGTGAACCGAACTGCCGCGCGCTGCGTGAACTGCGGATGCGCGGCGCGTCCTTTTTTTTCGGGAGGCGGAAATGAAACTGCACATTTACGGCGCATTGCAGAGCTATAAAAAGCGCGCGCCCGTGCGTATGCATATGCCCGGGCACAAGGGCAGCCGCGCCTTCGCGCTCTTCGGCTCTGCCGCCGCGTACGACATCACCGAACTTCCCTTTTCAGACTGCCTTGAAAGCCCTTCGGGCATCATCGCGCGCGCGCAGACGGACATCGCGGATATCCTCGGCGCACGCCGCAGTCATATCCTGACGGACGGCTCCACCTGCGGCATCTATGCGATGCTGTGGGCGGTGCGCGGCCGCGGCGCCAAGCTGATCGCCTCGCGCGATTCGCACAAGAGCGTCTTTTCCGCCTGCGCCGTCCTCGGCATCGAGCCGCTGCTCCTGCGCGGGGGAGAAAAGGAGGGCATCCTGCTCCCGCCTTCCGCCGCGGATATAGAGACGGCGCTGCAAAAAGAGCGCGACGTTTGCGCCGTTCTGGTAACTTCTCCCGATTATTACGGGAACGTTGCAGACCTTCCGGGCATCGCCGCCGCGTGCAGGCGGCACGGCAAGCCGCTGCTGGTGGACGGCGCGCACGGCGCGTACCTGCGCTTCGACCCCGACGAGGCGGACGCCTATGCGGGGAAATACGCCGACCTCTGGGTAGACGGTTCGCACAAGACCATGCCCACCCTCACGCAGGGCGCCCTGCTCAACGTGGGCGCCGCGGCGGACGACGCGCTCGCCGCGGGTGCGGCGGCAGGGCTGCAGCTCTTCCGCACCACGAGCCCGTCTTACCTCGTGATGGCGAGCGTCGAGTACGGCGTGAAATACCTCGAAGAGAACGGCGCCGCGCTCATCGACGCGCTCAAACGCGAGCTGGGGCTTGCAAAGGCGCGGCTGAAAAAGAGGGGACTGCCCGTCTATGAAGACGGCCGCACCCTCGTCCTCGCGGCAGATTTCGCGGGGGCGGGCATCAGCCCCGCCGCGGCGTGCGAGGAACTTGAACAAAAAAACATTTTTCCCGAACTGTGCGACGGGCGGTACGTCCTGTTCTACCTTTCCCCGCTCACTCCTCCCGGGCAGGTGGCGAAGCTGGAGAGGGAGATCTGCGCGGTGCTGCGCCGCCGCGCGCTGCGCGGCACGGCGCAGCCGCCGCAGCCCCTCGCCTGCGGCGTGAAAAAGTTCGGGTACCTTACGGCGCTCTCCATGTCGCACGAATATGTGCCTCTCGGCCGGGCGGCGGGCAGGGTCGCCGCGCGCAACGCGGGCATCACGCCCCCGTGCAGGCCCGTCGTGGTGGCGGGGGAGCTGATCACGCCGGAGGCGGCGGAGGCGCTCTCGCAGGCGCCGCACACCTTCGGCCTGCGCGGCGGGGAGATCGCCGTCGTCAGAACGGGAAGATTTATACGGCAATGAAGAAAGGTGTTTTCATAGCGTTTGAAGGATGCGAGGGCGCGGGCAAATCCACGCAGATCCGCCTGCTCTCCGAATATCTCGCCTCGAAAGGCATCGCGCACACGGTCACGCGCGAACCGGGCGGCAGCGAGATCCCGGAGGCGATCCGCAAGGTCATCCTCAACGGAAAATTTACGGACATGACGGACGAATGCGAGGCGCTGCTGTATGCGGCGGCGCGCGTGCAGCATCTGGCGGATACCGTCGCGCCCGCCCTCTCCCGCGGGGAGGCGGTGCTGTGCGACCGCTATATTTTTTCCTCCTATGCCTATCAGGGTTACGGCAGGGGGCTGGATCAGGCATTCCTCCGCAGCATCAATGCGTACGCCGCAGAGCATTATATGCCGGACGTCACGCTGTTTCTGGATATCCCGCCCGCGCGCGCCTTCGAGCGCAAGCACGGCGCGGACGAAAACGACCGCATCGAACAGGCGGGGGAAGCATTCCACCGCCGCGTGTACGAGGGGTATAAAGAACTGCTCCGCGCCTGGCCCGGAGAGATGGTCGCGGTAGACTGTTCGGGCACGAAGTACGAAACGAGCGAAAAGATCGTCGCTCTGCTGCGCGGCCGCGGGCTGATCGGCTGAAAGAGCGAAAGGAGGGGCGATGTCTGCCTTTGAAGAGAGCAGGGCATATAAGATCGTAGCGGAAGACGCCGCGGGGGGCACGCTCTCGCACGCCTATCTGCTGGTCTGCCCCGATGCGCGCAACCTGCGCACATTTCTCAAAGAGCTTGCAAAGCTCGTCATCGGCGCAGACGCGCGCGCGGCGCGGCTGATCGGCGCGGAGATGTATTCCGACTGCCGCGTGTTCCCCGCTCCGGAGGCAAAGGCGACCGTCGCCGACGTGAAGGAGCTTCTGGACGACTGCTATATCCGCCCCGTCGAAGGGGGAAGGAAGGTCTTCGTCCTCGACAATATGCAGGATATGCTCGCGCCCGCGCAGAACAAGCTGCTCAAGGTGCTGGAAGAGCCGCCCGCGAACGTGCATTTTCTGCTGGGCACGACGAACGAATTCCCCGTCCTCCCCACGGTGCGCTCGCGCGCGAAGAAGCTGGAACTGTTCTCCTTCCCCGAAAGCGCGGTGGAGGCGCACATCCGCGCCCTTTACCCCGCGCGCAAAGACGCGCGCGAGATCGCCGCGCTGTCCGGCGGCGTGCTCGGGCGGGCGGAAGAGCTTGCGGAGGGCGGTTCCCTCGCCGAAGAGGGAGAGGCGGCGGCGCAGCTGCTCGCCACGCTTTCGCCCGCGGGCGTGCCCGCCGCGGTCAGGAGCTGCGCAGACCGCGCACAGGCGGGCAGGATGCTCGCGCTCATGCGCCTGTGCCTGCGCGACGCGCTCATGTGCCGTTTGGGCAAAGAAGAACTGATATCGGGCGGGGCGGAAAACGCCCGCCGCATCGCCGCGCGCTACTCCGCGGCGGCGCTCGTGCGCGCGCAGGATGCCGCCGCGCGGGCGGAAAAGGAACTTAAATTCAACGCAAACCTCGCAATGTGCCTGGAAGCGCTGTTCATTGCGATATTGGAGGGACGATGAAAGTTATCGGAATAAAATTCAAAGAGGGCGGCAAGGTCTATTATTTCGCCCCGAGAGAGGACGAAACATACGAAGAGGGGATGCAGGTCGTCGTGGAAACGAGCAAGAGCACGGAATTCGCCACCGTCGCCTTCCTTCCCCGCGAGGCGGAGGAGAGCGAGATAACGCAGCCCCTCAAGCCCATTTTGCGCATCGCTACGGATAAAGACCGCGAAACGGTGCGCCGCAATGCCGAGCGCAGGCCGCAGGCATTGAAAACCGCGCAGGAAAAGATCGAAAAGCACGGGCTGGACATGAAGCTCATCGACTGCGAGTTCGCCTTCGACGGGAACAAAGTCGTCTTTTATTTCGCGGCGGAAGGGCGCGTCGATTTCCGCGAGCTGGTCAAAGACCTCGCGTCCACCTTCCATATGCGCATAGAGCTGCGGCAGGTGGGCATCCGCGACGAAACGCGCATCCTCGGCGGGTTCGGCCCCTGCGGGCGCGAATGCTGCTGCGCGGGCGCGCTCCCGGAGTTCCGCAAGGTGTCCATCAAGATGGCGAAGGTGCAGGGGCTCTCCCTCAACCCGAGCAAGATCAGCGGGCTGTGCGGCAGGCTGATGTGCTGTCTGAGCTACGAAAACGAGTATTACAGCGAGGCGTATAAAAAGATGCCCAGGATCGGCGCGGAGGTCTCCACGCCCGAAGGCAGGGGCACCGTCGTTTCCGACAATATGCTGAAGATGCTCGTGCGCGTCAAGATAGAAAAGGACGGCGGGCTCGTTTATAAAGATTTCCCCGTGGCAGACGTCACCGTGCGCGCCAAAGGCGCAGCCGCCGCGGAGGAAGAGGAAGAGCGCACTGATCGTCCCGACCGTGCGGAAAAGGGCGGGCGCCGGGCGGAAAAGCAAGGCGAGCGCCGCCGCGAACGGAAGGAGCGGCCCGAGCGCGAACCGCGCGGCGAACAGGGCGAAAGAAAGAAGAACCGCCCGCAGGAGAACCGGCAGAACAGGCGCGGCAAGCCCGGCAGGGAGGAGAGGCCCTCCCGTCGGGAAGGGCAGGCGGCGCCCGGAGAGGGCGCGGAAGCCCCTTCGGAGGAGTAAGGCGCGTTCTGCGGCAAAAAATGTAAAAAAAGGCGAAAAAATTTGCCCGAAAGGGGCGTTGTATGCCTTTACTATTTTTGAAAGGTATGATATAATAATGCAAACGGATCAGCCGTTAGTATGTTTGGAGGTAAGAGATCATGGCACATAAAATTTCCGATGAATGCATTTCCTGCGGCGCCTGCGCAGATACCTGCCCGGTGAACGCGATTTCGCAGGGCGATACCCAGTATCAGATCGACCCGGACGTCTGCATCGACTGCGGCGCCTGCGAAGAGGGCTGCCCCGTCGGCGCGATCAAGCCCGAGGCATAAGTCAAGCTGCAAGTTTGCCTGCGCGGGCAAGTTTGCCCGCGCAAGGTTTTTTGCGCACATGGCCGCGGAAGGATGCGGCATCCATTTTCAAACGGGGATATAGCTCATCTGGTAGAGCGCTTGAATGGCATTCAAGAGGTGGACGG
>ERZ1643250.2061-NODE-2061-length-15757-cov-7.391415_pt1 | contig 15757 bp, 13 predicted proteins | sample MGYA00579262_ERZ1643250 | MGnify/ENA primary metagenome ERZ1643250 (study PRJEB29033, sample SAMEA4952265) | chicken gut metagenome | biome: Broiler Chicken; feature: Gastrointestinal Tract; material: Caecum | place: Ireland | collected 2018 | study: Broiler...
AGACCGGCTTTGCCATGCTGGCTGAGACAAACCCGCAGGAAGTTATGGACCTGGGTGCGGTTGCGCATCTGGCGACCATCAAGTCCCGCGTTCCGTTCATCAACTTCTTTGACGGCTTCCGTACCTCCCACGAGATCCAGAAGATCGAGGTTTGGGACTACGAGGACCTGAAGGAAATGTGCGACATGGACGCTGTTGAAGCGTTCCGTAAGCGTGCCCTCAATCCGGAGCATGCAATGATGCGCGGCTCTCACGAGAACGGCGACGTATTCTTCCAGCACCGCGAGGCGTGCAACAAGTATTACGAAGCGGTTCCGGAAATCGTTGAGGAGTACATGGGCAAGGTTAACGCCAAGCTCGGCACCAACTACCAGCTGTTCAACTACTACGGCGCGCCGGATGCTGACCGCGTGATCATCGCGATGGGCTCGATCTGCGACGTAGCAGAGGAAGTTATCGATTACCTCAACGCGCACGGCGAAAAGGTCGGCCTGGTCAAGGTCCGCCTGTACCGTCCGTGGCGTGCGGACAAGCTGATCGCCGCGATCCCGGAGACCGCGAAGAAGATCGCTGTCCTCGACCGCACCAAGGAGCCGGGCGCCCAGGGCGAGCCGCTCTACCTGGATGTTGTCACCGCTCTTGCCAACGCCGGCATCACCGATAAGACCGTGATCGGCGGCCGTTACGGCCTGGGTTCCAAGGATACGCCCCCGTCCTCTGTCTTTGCAGTATACGAGGAGCTGACCCACGACCAGCCCAAGCGCCAGTTCACCATCGGCATCACCGACGACGTCACCTACCTGTCCCTCGAGGAGAAGCCCTCGCCGAACACTGCGGCAGAAGGCACCATCGAGTGCAAGTTCTGGGGCCTTGGCGGCGACGGCACGGTCGGCGCGAACAAGAACTCCATCAAGATCATCGGCGACCATACCGACAAGTATGTTCAGGCGTACTTCCAGTACGACTCCAAGAAGACCGGCGGCGTAACCATTTCGCACCTGCGTTTTGGCGACAAGCCGATCAAGTCTCCTTACTATATCAACAAGGCGGACTTCGTTGCCTGCCATAACCCCTCCTATATTATCAAGGGCTTCCCGATGGTTCGCGACGTCAAGCCGGGCGGTATCTTCATGATCAACTGCCAGTGGTCGGATGAAGAGCTCGACCACCACATGCCGGCTGAGGCGAAGCGCTATATCGCGAAGAACAACATCCAGCTCTACACGATCAACGCGATCGACAAGGCGATCGAGATCGGCATGGGCAAGCGCACCAACACCATCCTCCAGTCCGCGTTCTTCACGCTGGCAAAGGTAATGCCGCAGGAAGAAGCGATCGGCTACATGAAGGATGCTGCGACCAAGTCCTACCTGAAGAAGGGCCAGGATATCGTCGATATGAACCACAAGGCGATCGACGTCGGCGCTACCGCGTTCCACAAGGTTGAGGTCCCGGCTTCCTGGGCAGACACTGCCGATAAGGAAGACAACCGCGATCTGCAGGGCCGTCCGGAAGTCGTCAAGATGGTCAAGGAAGTTATGGAGCCGATCGGCCGCATGGACGGCGACTCCCTGCCGGTATCCGCTTTCGCGGGCGAGCATGTTGACGGCTCTTTCGAGCACGGCGCTGCCGCTTACGAGAAGCGCGGCGTAGCGGTAACCGTTCCGACCTGGAACCAGGATACCTGTGTACAGTGCAACCAGTGTGCTTATGTCTGCCCGCATGCGACCATCCGTCCGTTCGCGCTGACCGAGGAAGAGGCTGCTGCCGCTCCGGCGTCTGCGAAGATCGTCGACATCAAGGCCGGCAAGGGCAAGGGCGTTTACAAGTACACGATGGCTGTTTCCCCGCTCGACTGCATGGGCTGCGGCGTGTGCGTAGGCGTATGCCCGACCAAGTCCCTCACTATGGTTCCGCAGGAGCAGGAAGCTGCCCAGCAGGATACGTTCGACTACTGCGTCGCCAAGGTTGCGGAGAAGCCGGACATGATCTCCACGAATTCCGTCAAGGACAGCCAGTTCAAGAAGCCGCTGCTTGAGTTCTCCGGCTCCTGCGCAGGCTGCGCCGAGACTTCTTATGCCCGCCTGATTACCCAGGTCTGCGGCGACCGTATGTATATCTCCAACGCAACCGGTTGCTCTTCTATCTGGGGCGGCCCGGCTGCTACCAGCCCGTACACCGTTGACAAGGACGGCCACGGCCCGGCTTGGGCGAACAGCCTGTTCGAGGACAACGCAGAGCATGGCCTTGGCATGTACTACGGCCAGCTGGCGATCCGTGAGCGCCTGATCTCCAAGCTTGAGGAGATGGCTGGTGCGGAAGGTGCTTCCGACGATCTGAAGAATGCCATCAACACCTTCATGGACACCAAGGACAATGGCGCTGCCAACGCAGAGCCGGCTAAGGCTTTGATTGCTGAACTCGAGAAGGGTGCAGCTGCCGGCTGCGACGCCTGCAAGGAAGTCCTCCAGCACAAGGAATACCTGGCGAAGAAGTCCGTCTGGATCTTCGGCGGCGACGGCTGGGCTTATGATATCGGCTTCGGCGGCCTGGATCACGTCCTCGCTTCCGGCCAGGATGTAAACGTTATGGTATTCGATACCGAGGTTTACTCCAACACCGGCGGCCAGGCTTCCAAGGCGACCAACATCGGTGCGGTGGCACAGTTCGCAGCTTCCGGTAAGACCACCAAGAAGAAGAGCCTTGCTGAGATTGCAATGAGCTACGGCTATGTATACGTTGCCCAGATCGCTATGGGTGCGAACATGAACCAGACCCTCAAGGCGATTGCAGAAGCGGAAGCTTACCCGGGCCCGTCCCTCATCATCGGCTACGCTCCTTGTGAGATGCACTCCATCAAGGGCGGCATGACCAACTGCCAGGCTGAGATGAAGAAGGCTGTCGACTGCGGCTACTGGAACCTGTTCCGCTTCAACCCGCAGCTGGCTGAGGAAGGCAAGAATCCGTTCATTCTGGAGTCCAAGGAGCCCAAGACCGAGGATTACCGCAAGTTCATGATGAACGAGGCGCGCTTCTCTGCGCTGACCCGTTCGTTCCCGGACCGTGCGGAGAACCTGTTCGAGCGCTCCGAGGTCGAGTCCACCAAGCGCTACGCGCACCTCAAGCGCCTGCAGGATCTGTACGCGCCGGAGGCGTAAGCCACCCCGCGGCGTAAGGCTGCAAAGGTATAACAAAATCCCCGCAGAGATGTCTCTGCGGGGATTTTTGTGTTATAATAAGAAAAAGGAGGAGACAAGGATTAAGTCGGTATGTGAAATGGGGAGATAACATGGGAAAAATTTTATTAGGGCTATCCACGGTTTTTTGGATCGGCTGGTTTATTTGGCCATTAGTATTTGTTCTATCTTTTGCAATTTTCCTGCGCTCGATCATTGTTGATCCTGATCAGGCGTCGGTAAAGGCGGCGCTGACTGCATGGCTGTCGCTGACAGTGATTATATCCGGGCTTGCAGTGCATTGAAAGCAGAACTGGACAGCAAACTTGCGGCTGCTTACATATGATCGAAAAAAAGTGTTATGATAGGGGGAAAGGGAGAGTACTATGGTCAGAAATGTCGCCAAACGGCTTGGACAGCTTGCGCTGCTCACGTTTGTGCTCTGCGGCGCGACGTTTGGCGCGCTGTTCCTGCGCGGGATGTATTATGTGCGGCCGACTGCGGATAACTGGCGGCTGCTGCCGTATATTGTACCGGCGGCGAGCTATGAGCAGTGCATCTACAGCGCTGAATGGTTTGACGGACAGCGGGAGCGTGCCAGTATTTCAATCAGTTGTAAAGACGCGCAGGGGCGCGAGATACGTGGCATAACCCTGCACGAAGGTGATCTGCTGCCGCTTTATTCGGATACGGTGTATGAGGGCAATAGGCAAACAGATTATTTCAAAGGCTGGGACAACTACGGAGTGCAGCGTATTGTAACCGATGCGCAGGGGCGGAAGGTTCAAATCGAGCGGACGTCAGGCGATGTCGTGCTGATGCAGTACGAAGGCGAAAGCGGGGAGCCCAGCCTGATGCAGACCTATGATGCGCAGGGCGTGCTGCTCGAACAGACAGCCAGTACGTTCAGCGAGAATACCCGTTACAGTAAGACCGTGGACGGAAACGGGAATGTGCTATCGGAAAGGATGTATGTGCGTGATGCGCGCGGCAACTGGACGTCCGCCCGCAGCACGGATTGGATAGACGGCGAAGCGCGCATGTGGGAAGCAACCCAGGCATGGAAATACGATGATGCCAACCGCTTGGAAATCTGCACACGGGATAACGGGCAGGTTAACCGCTGGTGGCATGACGAGCAGGGGCGTGAAATCAAGTATGAGGCTGTGACAGACAGCGGCATCAATACCTTTTATCATATTTACACAGACATCACGCGGCGGTAACGCCCGGTATGTATAAAAACTAAAGGAGGATGGGAACATGAAAAAGTGGATCACGGCAATGCTGGCAGCGTGTCTGCTGGTGGTCCCGGCAAGGGCGGCAGACGAGCCGAGCAGCTGGGCACAAGAGGCGGTGCAGGCCGCGCGCGAAGCCGGGCTGGTGCCGGAGGAACTGGACAGCGCCTATACCCAGCCGATCACCCGTGCGGAGTTCTGCGCGCTGGCAGCGGCGGTATACCGCAACTGGGCGGCATCCGATCGGTTGGGGGCGTCCGCACAGGTGGATGTCCAGTTCACCGACTGCACAGACGAGGATGTACTGCTTTGTGCATCGCTCGGCATTGTCAGCGGCATGGGGGACGGCAGCTTTGAGCCGGATCGCGCGATTTATCGACAGGAGGCGGCGGTCATGCTGCACCGGCTGGGTATGCTGCGGGCAGACTACGACAGCAGCGTGCAGGGCCGCCTGCCGCACGTGTTTGCGGATGGGGCGGACATCGCTTCTTGGGCACGCAATGACATCAGCTGGGTATACCGCCATGGCATTATGAACGGCGTATCCGGCAATGCGTTTGACACACAGGGCGAATACACCCGTGAGCAGTCGATTGCGACCATACTGCGGCTGTATGATGCGCAGTACGCGCTTACTGTACCGGCGGAGCAGGAGAATCTGTACCGGGTCGTGAACGATTATACCGGTGCAGGCGTGGGCCGAGCCCATCTCGAGGACGTGTACGGCAACCGGTTGCTGACGGATTTTGAAGGTACGGACGGATATTTTAATATGGTCTCTCTGTTTGGTGACTGGGCGGCTCTGCAGTGGACGCAAGAAGGAAATAACCCGATTGCCAGCGCACTTTACAGTTTGAAAAATGGCAGTGTGCTGATGGATTACAATTTATACGGAGAGGATGCATCGAGCGGAACGGCGTGGGCGTTCAACTGGGTCAACAGTTCACCGGACAGATGCATCCTGTATGCGGATGGAACATACAGCACGGAAACTTATCGTCCGGTCACGGACTGGGCGGATGGCAGGACTATTGTTCAGGACGGAAACGCAGTCCGTGCGATCGACCGTGACGGGAATTCGCTGTGGCGCATGAATATTTCTCTTGACCAGGTTGAGGCAACCAGCGGCGCCGGAGACCGCATGGTGATCCAGCGGGACGGCATGTATTCCCTGATTGCTGACGGCAAAATGGGTGCAGTAAGCGCTGGCCCAATGCTGCTGAACCGCTGGAGCGATACTTATATCGGGCAAAATGGCGGCTATTATGCGCTGTACGACTTCTCCGGCAAACAGCTGACCCAGGCCTATCCCAACGCGATGGACGAGGTCGGGCAGGACATCTATTCCTGCTGGGTATCGGATAGTGAATATACCTATATCCGCTGTTCTGCTTCCGGCACTCCGCAGACATTGTTTACGGTTCCGGTCACCCAGCGGCCGGGCGATTTGGCGACCGATGGCGCAGGGGTGTACGCGGTCAAGGCAGGAGAGCGCCGGGTCATCTGCTTTGACGGTATGGGGAATCAGCTTGGCATCATCGACGCGCCGTTTGCAGTGGACGGCGTGAACGGTATCTCGTTTGAAAACGGATGCATCCGCCTGACGCATCCGTCAACCGGTGCGGACGATCCGGCGCAGACCGCGCTTTACCTCCCAACAGGGGAGCAGGTTGAATAATAATAAGCTACAGCAGGGCGGTAGAATGCTTGCAGGCATGCCGCCCTGCTGTGCGTTGAAAACCAGGAATACAGCGATAAAACACTTGACGGAGGGAAATGACAGGAGTAAAATAAATGAGTATTTAACCTATATTTCACATAATTATACGGGAGGGTAAAAAGAAAATGAAGTTTGGCAAAAAAAGCATTGCCTGCCTTTTGACCACTGCGGCGGTACTCGCGAGCAGCGTGGTAGGGGCAGGCGCATGCACCGGCGTGTATGTCGGCAAGGATGTATCCGAGAGCGGCTACGCGATGTTCGGCCGTTCGGAGGATATCGGTTCGGCGTACAATAAGATCTTCTTTGTGCATGAAGCTGGCGACCACAAGGCGGGCGAGACTTATGTGGACGGTTACGGCTATTCCTATACTTATAAGACGGACAGCCTGCGCTACACTGCGGTCAAGGATGACCCAAATGCGGAGGATTTCGGCGAGTATGCGTCTGATGACCTGACTTCTTACGAGGAAGCGGGCGTAAACGAGTGCGGTGTGGCTCTGACTGCAACAATTACCATCCACTCGACTGACAAAATTGTCGGCGAGGACGGCTCGGACCCCAATGTCCCGACAGGCATTGATGAAATCTCCTATGCGACCATCCTGCTTGGTCAGGCGCGTACTGCTCGCGAGGGCGTTGAGCTGCTGGCAGAACTGGTTGCAACCGATGGAGCGGCGGCGAACCATTGTATTATGATCGGCGACAAAAACGAAGTCTGGTACATGGAGGTTGTCTCCGGCCACCAGTATGTTGCATACAAGCTGCCGGACGATGTGGTGCTGGTCAACCCCAATGTGAACATGATCGATGAGGTTGATGTAAGCGACACGGAAAACTACATTGTTTCCGACCAGCTGATCGAGGTGGCGCAGCAGGCCGGCACGTTTGTCGGCGATGCGGAAGCGGGCATCATCAACGTGCAGCAGTCCTACGGCGCTGTGGCAGACGGTAATGGTTTTGACGACTCCGGCCGTTACCGCATTGCAATGGGCCAGAATTATCTGAACGAATCGATGGACGTGACCCCGGATCAGGATGAATATGCGTTCACCTTTGAGCCGGACCGCAAGATCTCTGTTGAAGATCTGACCGAGTTTTTCGCTCTGCACGGAGCAGGTGCGGACTATGATTCCTATGTGGACAGCTCGATCCGCGGTATCAGCACTAACCGCCAGGCAGAAAGCCACATCTTTGAACTGCGCGATGACCAGCCGGATGAGTTGTCTGTTGTAGAGTGGCTGGCAATGGCGATGGCGGATTACTCGGTATTCGTGCCGTATTATCCCTGCCTGCTGGATGATACGCTGGCAGCCTATCAGGTAGAAGGCACTGAGTACACGGACGGATCGGCCTACTGGGCGTTCCAGCGCACGGCAGAGCTCGGCAACAACGACCATGACGGCGCAGGCGTGCAGATCAGCGCGGCGTACAATACGCTGCAGAAGGAGTTCATCGATGCGTTCGCGGCGCAGGAGGATGAGATCGCAGCAGCTTATGCAGCGGATCCGGCTTCGGCGCGCACGATGGCGACCGAGCAAGGCATGGAGATGGCGCAGCAGGCCATTGATCTGGCGAACAGTCTGTATGCGGAATATGCAGAACAGGGCTTTACCGATGTTGCAGACACCGACTGGTTTGCAGACGCAGTACAGTATGTATCCGATAACGGCATGATGAACGGCACAAGCGAGACCACCTTTGGCCCGAATGAGACGACCACCCGCGGCATGATCGTGACCATCCTGTACCGCCTGGAGGGCGAGCCGGAGGCGGAAGCTACCTCTGCCTTCGCGGATGTCGCAGCGGATATGTACTACGCTGACGCAGTCAACTGGGCGGCGGCAAACAATATCGTGACCGGCTATGATGATACGAGCTTTGGCCCGGACGATACCATCACCCGTGAGCAGATGGCGGCGATCCTGTACCGCTATGCGCAGTACAAAGGCTATGATGTGACGACCGGCGGCATGGCGCTGAACGAGTACACGGACGCTGGCCAGATCAGCGAGTATGCGGTTCCCGCAATGCAGTGGGCGAATGAGAATGGCCTGATCACCGGCAGCACGGCTACGACCATCGAGCCGCAGGGCAATGCACTGCGCGCTGAGGTTGCAACTATCCTGATGCGTTTCTGTGAGGGCATTACAGCCTGATTAGACGGTCAGCGGAAAATGAAAAGATCCGCAGGATGAAATCCTGCGGATCTTTATTGTTTGCGGAAACGAGCTTTACAGGCGAGGATACCTGGTTTAGTTCAATGCCGCACGGGCGGACAGCCCATCTCGTGGCGCAGCCAATACAGCAGCATACCGACGATATAGGCCTGCTGGGCGGCAGTCAGGGCTGTGCCGGGTGCAATTTTATGCCACTTGTACAGGCAGCCGCGGCAGCAGCAGGCGGTCGCGTGCTGGGCAATGAATACCGGATGGCCGCGCATGGGGGTCTGCCGGCCGTCATTCGGGATGACGACCGGGGCAAGGCGTTTGGCGACAAAATCCTCCGCATGGCAGCGGATGGTATCCCAGCCTTTGTCGAAGATATACTGACGTTCCTTTATGCCGAGATGGAAGCGGCTGCGGAACCGGGAACGGGACAGCAGTACCAGCATGCGGGCATAAGCCTCCTCGTTGGTTTCCGGCTGCACGGGAACACCTGCTTTCTGTGATGAGATAAACTTATTTTACAGCAGTGTGCAGGAAAACGCAACCAAAGAGGGGTACACCACCCTGGTGTCAGGGAAAATGACATGCCGGAAGTCATGATGCAGCGAAAAAGCTGTAAGAAAGATATTCCCGGAGGAGGCAGCCTGTCACATTGTAACGAAATTGTTTATGTAATTTTTATGAATGCGTTCCGCTTCTGTGTTATGATAGAAACAGGGGAGGCGGATAAAAGCTATGACAATCCGCAAACGTCTGTTTGTTTCTAATTTATTGATGATCCTTGTCCCGGTATGCATTGCCGCACTGATCGCAGCGGGCTGCGTGGGTGCGGTATGGTATACAGTCCGGTTTGGCAGCGGGCTGGGGTTTGACGACAGCGAGGACTTTTACCAGGTCAGCGCCGGCATCGCAGAACTGACCGAACGGGCACTCGGCGCTGAACCCGGCGGGCAGCAGTCTGCGTTGGACGGGGTCAGCACGCTGCTCGACCGTAATGCAGTTTCACTGGTTGTCAAGCGGGACGGGGAGACGATATATTCATACGGTTCATCTGATCCGGCGGATGAGACTCTTGTCCGTGCAGCAGCGCTTCTGGGCAGTGATGCACGTCTGTCGGATGGTTCACGCAGCCTGTATACGCATATAACACAGATAAACGGCGCGGAGTACAGCATTCTGCTGTTCAGCAGCGCACGGGAACTATCCTATACTTCTCTTAAGGTTTTGCTGGCAGTACTTGTGATCGTGCTGTTATTCGCGGTATTTGCAGCTGTTTTGCTGACCAACCGGTTTTTGATCCGGTTTGTGTTCCGCAGGATCGAGCATCCACTCGCCCTGCTCGCGGATGGCGTGCACCAGATCAGAGATGGCAATCTGGATTTTCGCATCGAATACGAAGGAAAGGATGAATTCGCCCCCATCTGCGCGGATTTTAATGAAATGGCCGGACGGCTGCGCCAATCTGTCGAGCAGACCCTGCGGCAGGAAGAGAGCCGTAAGGAACTGATGGCAGGTATTTCGCATGACCTGCGTTCGCCGCTGACTTCGATCAAGGCCTATGTAGAGGGCCTGCTGGACGGCGTAGCGCGTACACCCGGAATGCAGAAGCGGTATCTGGAAACTATCCGGGAAAAAGCGGAGGATATTGACCGCATGGTATCGCAGATCTTCCTTTTCTCCAAAATGGAGATGGAGGAATATCCGGTGCATCCTGAGCCGATTCGGCTGGACGAAATGGTAAACGGCCTTGTGCAGGACGATGCGCTGCGTGCAGCGGGTCTGGATGTTACAAAGCAGACCGTTCCCATCACGGTTTTGGCTGATCCGGCGCTGCTGCGCCGGGTGATGCAGAACATTCTGGACAACAGTATAAAATACAAAAATAAACCGGTCTGTCATCTGCATATCAGCATGCAGGCTGAGGACGGTTCCTGCACGCTGGTGCTTACGGATGACGGCCCGGGTGTGCCGCCGGATGCCTGCGGCAAGCTGTTCGATGTGTTTTACCGCAGCGACCCGGCACGCAAAAATCCTGCAGGAGGCAGCGGACTCGGGCTTGCGATTGCGGCCAAGGCTGTTTCACGCATGGGCGGGACAATTCGTGCAGAAAACGCACCAGACGGCGGGCTGTCCATTATCATCACTCTGCCGAGGGGGAAAGAAGATGCAGCGCATTTTGATCATTGAAGACGATGAAGCAATTGCGGCGATTGAGCGTGATTATCTGGAAATTGAAGGGTATGCAGTGGAGATTGCGCCGGACGGTGAAAGCGGCCTGGCGCGCGGGCTGAAAGGGATCTTTAATTTGATCCTGCTCGACCTGATGCTGCCCGGGCTGGATGGTTTTGCCGTGTGCCGTCGTCTGCGTGAAGCGCTTGATATCCCGATCCTGATGGTGACTGCCCGGCGGGAGGATATCGATAAGATCCGCGGCCTGGGGCTGGGAGCGGATGATTACATTGAAAAGCCGTTTTCGCCTGGCGTACTGGTCGCACGGGTCAAAGCTCATCTGGCGCAGTATGCAAGGCTGACGGAGCCTTCCTGCACCAGGCATGAGATCTCGCTCGGCGGGCTTACAATCAATACGGATACTCGTCTCGTTACCGTGGACGGCCGTTCTGTCGAACTGAAAAACAAGGAATATGAACTGTTGTTGTTTTTGATGCAGAATCCTGAGATCGTTTTCAGCCGGGAAACACTGTACGAGCGCATCTGGGGGATGGATGCTATGGGCGATAATGCGACTGTGGCTGTCCACATCAACCGTCTGCGCGAAAAAATTGAAAAGGATCCGTCAAGCCCGCGCTATATCCAGACTGTATGGGGCGCGGGTTATCGGCTGCGGGGGTGAGTATATGTGGTTGGCATTTGCTGCAGGTTCAGCATTATTTGCAGGCGTGACCTCTATCTTAGCTAAGTGCGGTATCCGAAAGACGGATTCCAACCTTGCTACAGCCATCCGTACCATCGTGGTGCTGGTGTTTGCCTGGATTATGGTATTTGTCGCCGGCTCTCAAAGTCAGATCACGCAGATCTCCGGGCGTAGCCTGCTGTTTCTCGTGCTATCCGGCCTGGCAACGGGGGCGTCCTGGCTGTGTTATTTTAAGGCATTGCAGCTTGGTGATGTAAACAAAGTTGTGTCGATAGACAAATCAAGCAGCGTGCTCACTATCCTGCTTGCCCTGATTTTGCTGCATGAGGAAGTTTCGGCCTGCAAGGGGATCGGCATGGTTGGCATTGGGGTCGGCACATATTTGATGATCCAGCCCGCAAAGAGCGAGCCGCTCGAGCGCAAACGCGGCAAGGCGTGGTTTGTGTATGCGGCGTTCTCTGCGTTGTTCGCGAGCCTGACTGCTATTTTGGGAAAAGTGGGTATTGCAGACGTGGAATCCAACCTTGGTACTGCTGTCCGCACCGGTGTAGTGCTTGTGATGGCGTGGGTGGTGGTACTGGTTTCACGCAAGCCGGGCATGACTTTTGCTGTTCCGAGCGGGGAGCTGGGGTTTATATGCTTGTCCGGTGTGGCAACGGGGGCATCCTGGTTGTGCTACTACCGTGCCCTGCAGCTGGGCCCGGCCAGCCTTGTCGCGCCGGTGGACAAGCTCAGTATTTTGGTGACCATTCTGTTTTCCCGCCTTGTGTTTCATGAACGGATGACGCGCCGCGCATTTTTGGGGCTGGTGCTGGTTACCGCAGGAACACTGCTGCTGTTATTTTAAGTTTTGTTTATCTCCATGCAAAAATCAGTTTATACCGTTTGCCTATACTGGAATTGTTCCGGAAAGGCAAACGGTTTTTTCTATCTAAAAGGAGGTCAGACAAATGCAGGCAAGCAGTCATTTTGAACTGGCGTATCAGCTGTTGCGACTATTTCCCGCCATACAGCCTGTGGAGCGGGCGGCATTCCTGTTTGGTTCGGTTGAGCCGGACCTCAATGCCTTGACATATCTAAAAGGGATTGCACATGGCATGGGACTGCACGGCCACAACTATGCACAGGTGCTGCCGCGCATCGTGCGGCTGTCTGCGCTGCTGAAGGACCGCCAGGCCTGGCGGGTGCAGGATTACTACCGGATGGGCAAGCTGGTCCATTATGTTGCGGATGCATTTACATTGCCACATAATACTGCGTTTCAAGGAAATCTCCGTGCGCACATCCGGTATGAAATGCGGCTTGCGGCTTGTTTCCACTCCGCGCTGTCACATGCGGCGCACATGTTCTGCACACCGGTGCGGCATGTGGATTTTCCGGGCCTTCTGCGCTGGCGGCACCATTTGTATGAACATGAAGTGCAGGGTGTGGAAAACGATATATTCTGCATTTTGGAAACTTCGGTGGCTGCAGTCATGGCCTTTGTGCCATCGGTTACGTACCGTGCTCTTCCCGTCCCTCTGCCGCAGTTGGGAGGCGCCCTGCGATGACATGGTTCGACTGGCCTGTTCTGGATTTTATCCAGACCCACCTGCGCAGCGGCATGCTGGATACACTGATGGTTTGGATTACTACGCTCGGCAATGGCGGCGCGATATGGCTGGCGATTGCTGCAGTGCTTGTTCTCCGGAAGAAAACACGCCGCGCAGGCATCTGCCTGCTGGCTGCCATTGCAGTGACAGCGGTATGCTGTAATCTCGGCCTTAAACCGTTGGTGGCGCGGCCGCGTCCGTGTGCGCTTGATCCTTCTGTGCAGCTGCTGATCCACCTCCCGACAGATTATTCTTTTCCATCCGGACATACATCAGCATCCTTTGCTGCGGTCGCAGCGCTGTATTATTTCCGGTGCCGATACTGGTATCTGGCTGGGATTCTTGCTGTGCTGATCGCATTTTCGCGTCTATACCTGTATGTCCATTTTCCGACAGATGTCTTGGCGGGGATGCTGATCGGCCTGATGCTGGGCTGGTGCAGTGTGGCGGTTATGCGTTTGATCTTTCGGAAAGCAGATCAGAAAAGGAGAAATAAATGATGTTGATCAATCTGTTTCATGGTTTTTGCATGGCGTTGGCTGACTCGGTGCCTGGGGTATCCGGCGGCACAATCGCGTTTATCCTTGGTTTCTACGATAAATTCCTGAATTCGCTGCATGACCTGTTCGGCAGGGACAGGGCGGCGCGCCTGCCTGCTCTGCGTTATCTGGCCAAGCTGGGTGCGGGTTGGGTGATCGGCATGGCACTGGCCGCAACTGTATTGGCGCAGGTGTTCGACAGCGGTGTATATGTGCTCAGTTCTGCCTTCCTGGGGCTGACAGTGGCATCCCTGCCGTTTATCCTCAAAGAGGAACGGGAGACACTGCGCGGGCATGCATCCAGCATGCTGTTTGCCGTGGCGGGTGTTGCGCTGGTCGTTGGGCTGGTTACATTGCGGGGCGCCAATATAGGCGGCACACTCAGCTTATCCGATTTGCAAGCATGGCAGTATCTGTATCTGTTCCAGACCGGTATGCTTGCCATCATGGCAATGGTGCTGCCCGGGATTTCCGGATCGACGCTGCTGCTGGTATTCGGCGCTTATATGCCGGTTATCACTGCGCTGCATGAGCTGATGGGGCTGAACCTTTCTGTACTGCCCGGCCTCATTGTATTTGGATGTGGGGTACTGAGTGGTATTGCATTGTCCATCCATTTTATCCGAAAGGCTTTGCAGCAGTTCCGCCCGCAGATGGTTTGGTTTATCATTGGACCGATGCTCGGTTCGCTGTATGCGATCGTCATGGGTCCGGCCACACTTGCGGTTCCGCAGGAGCCGTTGACCCTCGCTACCTTCAGCTTCCCGGGTTTCCTGGGCGGCGTAGCAGTGCTGGGTGGGCTGGAAGCAGCCCGGCACGTGCTGGAGCGCCGCCAGACAGAGCAGCAGGAAACGATTTACACGGAATTTTGACTTCATTATCTCCGAAGGAGGTGTCTCCTATGGATTATTTTTCCTGTCCTATCGAACATGTGGATTATGCCGTTATCCCGGCGTATGAACCGGATGAACGCTTGGTTGCACTGAGCAATGCGCTGCATGATATGGCCTGCAAACTGATTGTAGTGGATGATGGCAGCAGCGCATCCTGCCAGCCGGTATGGAACGCGTTAGCTGAGGATACTGTCGTCCTGCATCACAGCGAGAACCGTGGAAAAGGAGCAGCGCTGAAAACCGCCTTTCGATACCTGCTGGACAGCGGAGCACCCAACGGTACGGTGGTCACGGTGGATGCAGACGGACAGCATTTACCGGTTGATGTGCGGGTGGTCTGCGATATGGCGCACCTGCATCCGGAGGCGGTCGTACTTGGGGTGCGGCAGTTCGGTCCGGATACGCCTGCACGTTCGCAGATCGGTAACCGCCTGACAAGCGCGCTGTTCCGGGCAGCAAGCCATCAGAAGCTGCGCGATACACAGACCGGCCTGCGGGCGTTTTCGATCCATATGCTGCCGTGGCTGGTGGATATTGCAGGAGAGCGGTATGAATACGAAATGAACATGCTGTTTGCCTGCGGGCGGGCACATATTCCGCTTGTGCAGACACCGGTTCATACTGTCTACCTGGATGCCCGCAACAGCACGTCTCATTTTTGTACGGTGCGCGATTCCGTCCGTATTGCTAAAACGTTCCTCAAATTTTCGATTTCGTCATTGACCGGTTTTGCCGCGGACTATCTGGCGTTTCTGATTCTGATCCACCTGACTGCAGCCCTGCCGTATCATCTACTGATCAGTAATGTTGCAGCCCGCGTGCTCAGTGCGGCTTTAAATTATCAGATGAACCGTATGCTGGTGTTTGAGGGCAGGAAAAAAGCATCTGAAACGCTGCTGCCGTATGCTGCGCTTGCGCTCGGCATCCTTGTAGGCAACAGTATACTTCTGATGCTTTTCACCAATACGCTGGGTATACCTGCTGCTGCCGCCAAACCGCTGACAGAAGTGTTCCTGTTTCTGATTAGCTTGTCTGTACAGTCGCTGGTGATTTTCCGCTCAAAAAAAGGGGAGGGGCCGCATGTATAAAGGCAAAAGGAAAAGACGCACTTTGCCGCTGCCAGTTGCGCTGATGCTGGATCTGTGCGGGGCAGGTCTGATCGTTTTCACTGTCTATGTTGTTGTGTATCTCATGCCGGTCTGTACTGCGCCGGAACCTCAGGCGTTGTATACCTCTGGTGCGGCCGCGAATTCGTCAGGCGTATGGAAAGAACGCTTTGCAGACCGCTTTACCGATACCGTCGTTACGACCGAACACAGTTATACCAGCTCTAACCTGTCCATCAATATATCAGAACACAGTATTGGTTCCGGCAGTACGAAAGCGGTCTACTATCTGGCTGACGTTTATATGGCGGATCTCTCCTGCCTGCAGACTTATTTCGCAGGTGGAACCTACCTGAGCAACCAGCAGGAACTGCTCACCAGCATGAGCCGTAAGTTGGGGGCAGTTTTGGCAATCAACGGTGATTCATATTGCTTCAATCATAAAAATACCAACGG
>ERZ1643250.2062-NODE-2062-length-15752-cov-11.442505_pt1 | contig 15752 bp, 21 predicted proteins | sample MGYA00579262_ERZ1643250 | MGnify/ENA primary metagenome ERZ1643250 (study PRJEB29033, sample SAMEA4952265) | chicken gut metagenome | biome: Broiler Chicken; feature: Gastrointestinal Tract; material: Caecum | place: Ireland | collected 2018 | study: Broiler...
TCGCTCACGGGCTGCGCCTCCTAATCATCCGGCTCAAGCCATGCAGCTCGATTCCGTGCTTCGCACTTCATCTCGCTCACGGGCTGCGCCCTATGTCATAAAAAAAGAGTATCCACATTCATGCAAGCATGATGTGAACACTCTTTTTCATGACGCATGGCTTGAGCCTAGCCTGCAAATTTGCTCCAGTAGCCCTGTATGAACAGGAAGATGACAATCAGGGGGACGATGAATGTCACATAAAGTCTCACCCCTTTTGGGAATTTCGGGCCTTCTCCGGTATTAGCTTCTGCGAGGAAGTTATCCCATCCCCAGCCGTAACGTGTCGTACAGAAGAGTACGTATATGAGGCTTCCTAATGGGAGAAGGTTATTGCTCACGATGAAGTCCTCCAGATCGAGGATTGCCGTTCCTTCTCCGAACGGAGCGAATCCGCTGAGCACATTGTAGCCGAGCACACATGGCATGGACAGGATCAGGATCGCAACGAGGTTAATGGCTACAGCTTTTCCTCTGGAGCATCCGGTCAGATCCATTGCGAAAGCGATGATGTTCTCAAACACAGCGATGATCGTTGACGCCGATGCAAAGAACATACAAAGGAAGAAGATTGCTCCCCAGAGCCTTCCGCCTGTCATTGAATTAAAGATATTCGGCAGGGTGATAAAGATCAGGTTCGGTCCGCTGTCCGGATTTACGCCGAATGCAAAACTTGCCGGGAAGATGATCAGACCTGATATCAGGGCAACACTCGTATCCAGTATCGTAATAGCCACTGCTTCCCCTGCAAGTCTTCTCTTCTTATCGATATAGCTTCCGAAGATTGCCATAGCGCCAATACCAAGGCTTAAGGTAAAGAATGACTGGTTCATAGCCGCGGAAACGACTTCCAGTATTCCCGCTTCTTTCATTTTGTTAAAATCAGGCAGGAGATAGAACTCAAGTCCTGCAGCCGCGCCGGGCAGCATAATGGAACGGATCGCCAGAACGATCAGAAGAACGAGGAGCATCACCATCATGATCTTGGTTATTCCTTCAACGCCTTTCTGAAGTCCCAGATTTACAATACCAAAACACAGGACAACAACGATCGCCATGCACACTGTCATAAGTACCGGCTGTCCCATCAGCTCACCAAATTCTCCTTCGATCTGCGCCGCATCCAATCCCTCAAAGCTTCCTGACGCCATCTTGAACAGATAGATCAAAAGCCAGCCGCCGATCGTCGTGTAGAACATCATGAGCAGATAGTTTCCTGCAATCCCAAACCATTTGTACCAGTGCCACTTTGTTCCCAGAGGCTCAAGTCTGTCAAATGCCTTTGCAATACTGCATCCCGCCCCGCGTCCCACGGAAAATTCCATGATCATGATCGGGAGTCCCAGAAGGACAAGACACAGAAGGTAGATGAGCACGAACGCAGCTCCGCCGTATTGTCCTGTTATATAGGGGAAACGCCATACGTTCCCTAACCCGATCGCGCATCCTGCTGATATCAGGATGAACCCGATACGGGAACCAAATTTTTCTCTCTTCATTGTCACTTTCCTCTCTTTTCCTTTTTTACTTCACTTCGATCAGTTCATACTCCCTGCTGCCAAGCCCGATCTCCTGCGCATGTGCGAGGCATGTTTCCCACTCACTTTCCGGAGTTGTGTTCGTAAAGTGGTCATGATGATCGCAGAATCCCTTTTCATGGATGTGTTCATCCAGGATACTGCCCCGCATCGGCTGCTGCGCGTTGCACGCGTCCGCACAAGCCTGATCCAGAGCTACCGGATCGAAACTTGCAAACATCCCTACATCCGGCAGGATCGGCACGTCATTCTCCGGATGGCAGTCACAATAAGGCGACACATCGATGACAAGGCTGATATGAAATGCCGGACGCCCGGACACGACAGCCTTTGTATACTCTGCCATCTTAATATTCAGCTCTTTTACCGCGGATGAATTTTCATTGTAGATTGCATCGAAGTTGCATGCTCCGAGACACCGTCCGCATCCCACGCATTTTTCGTGGTCAATAACCGCTTTCTTCTCCGGAAACGTGATTGCCCCATGAGCACAGTTTTTCGAACAGACACGGCATCCTGTGCAGACTGCGTGATCCACAGAAGGCTTCCCGCTGTTATGCTGCTCCATCTTACCTGCGCGGCTTCCGCATCCCATACCGATATTTTTGAAACATCCGCCGAATCCTGTCATTTCATGTCCCTTGAAATGACTCAGACTGATGAACACATCTGCATCCATAACAGCCTTTCCGATCTTCGCCTCTTTGACCAGAGTTCCTCCCTCAACCGGAACGCTGACATCATCGGTTCCTTTCAGGCCATCCCCGATAATAATATGGCATCCTGTAGACAGGAGGTTGAAACCATTCTCATACGCGGCGCTCAGATGCTCCAGCGCATCTTTTCTCCGGCCTACATACAGAGTATTGCAGTCTGTCAGAAACGGCCGGCCGCCCAGTTCTTTCACTACATCTGCGACCGCTTTCGCATAATTCGGGCGAAGAAAAGAAAGATTACCCGGTTCTCCAAAGTGGATCTTGATCGCCGTCATTTTCTTTTCAAAATCAATCTCGCCGATTCCTGCTTTGCGGATCAGCTTCTTTAACTTGTCCGGAAGATTTGTACCGGGCAGGGCACGCATATCTGTAAAATATACTTTAGATCTTTCCATAATTCATTTTCCTCTCGTTGAAATACATAGAACTTTCGTCCGGCTTCCAATATCGGATTCTGCTGCCAGACTACATCCTCTTCTATTTTGCCACGCAGAATGTCGTAGCAGTCACCGCCGCAGCCAGATTGCCCAGCTCGTCTTTCACATCGATCCGGTAGTAGCCTGTCGTTCTGCCATTCTTCACGCAGACCGCTTCCGCGATCAACTTCTCTCCTTTTGCTGCTGTCAGATATGTGATTTCTGAATTCAGAGAGACATAGCCCATTTTCTGCCAGTTACTTGCAACCGCAAGGGCAAAATCCGCGAGGGTAAAGTAAACGCCGCCCATGACCGCTCCCATGGCATTGCGGTGCCGGGCTTCAATCTTCAGGCTGCACTTTGCATAATGGTCGTCGACTTCTTCGATAACGGCTCCGTTCTCCGTGGCAAACCGGTCGTTCTCAAACATCTCTACAGTTTCTTTTGACGGTCTCATACCCTTGTCCTCCTATGCTATTATATATATCCTGTATTTCAGAAAAAGGCGCAACCCCTTGTAAATTTTGGAGTTACGCCTCTTTTTGATAAAGCCGGAAATCAGACTTGAACTGACGACCCCTTCATTACGAGTGAAGTGCTCTACCGACTGAGCTATTCCGGCTTATGGTTCGTATCTCGACGAACCTTAGCTATTATATCGCTTTTTGTAATAAATTTCAACTGTTTTTTCAATTGATCTAATACTTTTTCAGCACTTTTTTAATCCGGTCACACAGACTGCCCTGATTTTACATTTACCGTGAGCTGATTATACGGAATCTCAATTCCTTCTGCATCAAATGTGAGTTTGATCTGCTCCATCAAACGCCATCTTGTGGCCCAATACTCTTCTGTCTTCACCCATGCTCTCAGTCCGATCACCACAGCACTTGCCCCCAGCGAGTCCACAAATACTTTGATGTCTTCATCCTGTATCACACTTGAATCGCTGTATAACATGTCCTCGATCAGTTTTTTGGCTTTCTTGAGATCTGAATCATAGCCGATCCCCACCTTCAGGTCAAGCTGGCGCTCCGGCCGTGCCGTCACATTTGTCAGGCTGTTACTAGTCAGGATACTATTCGGAACGACAACAGTCTGATTATCCACGGTTGCCAGTTTTGTATAAAAGATCTGGATTTCCTTTACCGTTCCTTCGATTCCCTCCTGTGTCACCACAATATAATCTCCGACTGCAAAAGGCTTTAGGAGAAGGATCAGGATACCGCCGGCAAAATTTGAGAGGCTCCCCTGCAGTGCAAGACCGACTGCAACACCGGCTGATGCGATCAGCGCAGCAATGGATGACGATTCAATCCCGAAATTCGTTGCGATCATGAAAATCAACAATGCATAAAGACCAAACTTTATCATAGAATCTACGAACTGAGCCACGCCGGCATCCACATTCGTACGTTCAAAAGACCGGTGTACGATTTTCCTGATCCATTTGATCACTTTGCTTCCCAAAAAGAAAAAAACAAGTGCAAAGATGACCTTTATTCCGAACTCTATGATATTCGGTATATTATCCTGTACGAACTGGACAAACTGGTTTACTTCCTGCGCGGCTTCATTTGTTGCCTCAGCAGCCGAATCAATCACGTCGCTGACCGACTCATCCGCCACATTCGTTGTCCCTGATGCCGCAGCCATGATATATCTGCCTGCATGCATGATATCAAAAGCCATAATCTTCCACCTCCGTCCTGGTTATTGCTTTAACCGGTTTCCATCACATGCTGTTCCTTTAACGCGAGAAATGCACAGAGATTTCCCCTTTTATCTCCTGTGGCCCTGTGGGAATAAAGGATCCTGCTGTTGCAGTGTGTGCACACATTTGTCACGGCAATATGCTCCGGAACGATCCCTGCCTCCAGTAAGATCCGCTCGTTCGCTTTCCAGAGATCCAGCTGGTATTTCCCGTCCGGCTTCTCATAGAAGAGTTCCTCCCAGAATTTTTCCTCAAAGCTCTCTTTAAACCTGTCGATCACATCGGGACTCACTTCATAACAGTCCATACAGACCGATGGTCCTACTGCCGCAAGAATATCCGCGGGATCAGATGAAAATTTTTCCTGCATGAGCTGAACAGTCTTCCTTCCGATTTTTCCTACTGTTCCCCTCCATCCCGAATGGCTCAGGCCGATCACTTTCCGTACCGGGTCCACAAAATACAGAGGGACACAGTCCGCATAGGATGTCACAAGACAAATCCCCGGGATATTCGTCACAAGACCGTCCACATCTGTATAATCCCTTTCTTTTACAATCCCTTTCCCTCTGTCTTCTTCCGTGACAACACGCACATTTGTCGTATGAGTCTGCTTTGAGAGCACCATATCTTCACATCGCACTCCCATTGATTCCCCTATGCGCCGGAAATTCTCCATTACCGCCTCTTTATCATCGCCCCGGTCAAAGCTCAGGTTCAGAGAAGCGAAATATCCCTCGCTGACTCCTCCCAGCCGGGTAGAAAATCCATGTCTCACGATCCCCGTCTTTTCAAACAGCGGATAAGAAAGATAAGGCGTATCTTTTTCTACTTCATTAAATATATGTTTCCCGTTTTTATAGTTCAGACCAAGACCCATGTCCGTACCTCACCTGTCCATGCACATACTTATCCTGTAAATGCATTTTTAATATATGTTATTTCCGCGCCTTTCATCCCGGCTTTTCCCTGAATTCCGATAACATCGAAACGGCAGGGTACATCTTCGATATGATGTTCTGTAAGATAATACATAGCACAGCGGAAGATCACGTTCTGCTTTCTGGCGTCAACTGCTTCCAGGGGATTTCCCTTCCGCCCGTCCGCGCGGTACTTCACTTCGCAGAATACCATATAGTCCCCGTCTTTTGCAACTATATCGATTTCCCCTGATCTGCACCTGTAATTATATTCGAGAATCTCATATCCGAGCTGTTCAAGATAATGTCCCGCTGCCTGCTCGTAATACGCACCAGTCTGTCTCTTATTTTTCTTTTCTTCTGCTCCTGCCATAAACCTTCGATCAGCTCTCCTTGTAAAGACCGGTCATTCCCAAATCCATTAAATAAAGTTTTTAATAAAGGTACGTCTGTGGATCGGTGTCGGACCCAGCCTGCGAATCGCCTCGATATGCTCCTTTGATCCGTAGCCCTTATGCTTCGCAAATCCGTACCCTGGCAGCACTTCTTCATACTGTACCATCAGCCGGTCCCTTGTCACTTTTGCGATGATGCTAGCTGCTGCGATGGACACGCTCTTTGCGTCTCCTTTTATGATCGGCACCTGAGGAATTGTGATCTCAGGTATTGTCACAGCATCGTTCAGCAGGACATCTGGCTTCACTCCCAGTTCGGACACGGCCGTCCGCATAGCCTCGTAAGTTGCCTGAAGGATATTGATTTCATCGATCCGGGCAGGACTAGCCATTCCCACGCCCACGGCGATGGCTTTCTCCATAATCTCATCATAAAGCTCTTCACGCTTAGCGGCAGACAGCTTCTTGGAATCATTGAGATAAAGGATCTCGCAGTCTGCCGGGAGAATAACTGCCCCTGCAACTACAGGGCCTGCCAGCGGTCCTCTTCCCGCTTCGTCAATACCGCAGATAAATTTACAGTCCTTATACTGTTCCTCATACTTTCGCATTTCGATGAGGCGCTCACGTTCTTTCCGTAAACTTTGTTCTTTCTTTTGATATTTTTGGGTAACACTTTGAACACCAGCGCGTTCATCTGTTTCATATTTTTCATACAGGGATGACCATTCTGACTCCTGTGCATTTTCAAACTCCGCCCTGATCTGTGCGATGCTCTTACTCATGTTTGATCACTCCAAACTCGCTGAAAGGCCAGATTCTTACCCATGCACGGCCAAGCAGTTCGTCCCTGTGGATCAGTCCTACATTTGCCGCCCTGCTGTCCTGACTGTTATTGCGGTTATCCCCCAGCACAAAATATTCGTCATCCCCCAGCGTGATCGGGTCTGCGGCAAGACCTGGATCCTGCATCACTTCATTTCCATAATGTTCATGAAGAGGCTGTCCGTCGATCCAGACAACACCGTCCACGATCTGCACCGTCTCCCCCGGAAGACCGATGATCCTTTTGATATAATATGTATTTTCTTCATACCGGTATGGAAATACAACGATGTCATAACGGCTCGGCTCACGGAACCGGTATGATATCTTGTCCACAATAAGCTGGTCTCCGTCGGAAAGCGTCGTTTCCATGGAAGAACCGCTTACTTCTGTCCTCTGTCCCACATATGTGATGACCAGATAGGACGCTGCCACAACAATAAATATAAATACAAGCCATCCCAGAAGCTCTTTTATTATGCCTTTCATATATGCCTGCCTTTCCTGCTGCAACTCCCTGTTTGCTTTATGATTCCGGTTTTTCGAGAGTAATCCTGCCAAGTTTTCCGCCACGAAAATCATCCAGCAGGATCGAAGCCGCTTTCTCTGTGTCAAGTTCGCTGCCTCTTACAAGACAATGTCTGCTCTGCGCAATATTCGCCAGACACTCATATGCGTCCTGTACGTCCGGAATACTGTATTTTTCTTCCAGCACCCCCGGATAGGACTCTTTAAGGAACTTGACCAGCTCTGCCGCCAGTTCTTCTGTCTGCAGGATCTCATCCTTGATGGAACCGATAAATGCAAGTTTCAGCCCTACTTCCTGATCTTCAAATTTCGGCCAGAGTATTCCTGGTGTATCAAGAAGTTCTACGCTCTTATTCAGACGGATCCACTGCTTGCCTTTCGTTACACCCGGTTTATTTCCGGTCTTCGCACATGCCTTTCCTGCAAGCGCATTGATAAAAGTAGATTTCCCAACGTTAGGGATGCCGACTACCATAGCCCGCACGGGGCGGTTTAAGATGCCTCTTTTTCTATCCCTCTCTGTCTTTTCTCTGCAGGCTTCCTGTATCACTGACTGGATTGATTTGATGCCGCCGCCTTTCCTTGAATTCACTTTGACCGCGGAATATCCCTTTTCTTTAAAATATGCCACCCATTCGTCATTCAGGCGGTCTTCTGCCAGATCCGCTTTATTTAAAAGGATCAGGCGGGCCTTGCCTTTTCCCAGCTCATCGATATCCGGATTCCTGCTGGAAAGAGGGACTCTCGCGTCCACCAGCTCAATGATCAGATCGATCAGCTTTATATTTTCCTGCATCATCCTCCGGGCTTTTGTCATATGCCCCGGATACCACTGAAAATGCATGTTTGTCCTCCTTTATCCCCATATCAGCCGATGAACCCGAAATCCTTGCCCGGGCTCACGATAAACCAAGCCTCACCATAGATTTCATCTCTGGTCACTGCACCGATACCCGGCAGTCTGCTGTCATCACTTGCGGCATGGTTATCACCTATCACAAAATATTCGTCTTCTCCCAGTTCGACCGGCTGTTCTGCCTCACCGGCATATTCAATATTCGATACGTAAATCTGGTTCGTCAGTTCTTCACCATCGATAAGTACTGTTCCATCTGTGATCTGTACCGTTTCTCCCGGAAGTCCGACGATACGCTTCACGGAAAAATGCCCGTTCTCCTCCTTACGGAAGGCCACGATATCCCCTCTGGCAGGGCTTTTGATATGATAAACTGCACGGTTGATCAGCAGGACATCCCCGTTCCTGAGTGCCGGAGCCATAGAATCCCCTGCCGTACTCACTCGCTGTCCGAAAGCCGCTACCAGAAAAACTGCCAGCATACAGACGAGAAGAAGCTCCACAGCCCATATAACAACATCTTTTGCCCCGGCCCTGCTCCTGTGCAGTTTTTCCCGGGCGAAATGCAAAGGTGCCTTTCCGTCCTCAAAACGAAGACCGCCGCGGGATGCCTTTCTTCTTGTTCTGCGCGGCTTTACCTGCTTTCTGCTATTACTGTTTCTCCTCTTTCTGCGGAAATCTAAACCCTGCATACACCCTCCAGACCAGCCAATCTATTTTGCAAAAAAGGGACAATATACAGTTCTGTAATTGTCCCTCTCATGGTTACTATTTTACTAATTCTTTTACCTTTGCAGCTTTTCCGACACGTTTTCTTAAGTAGTTCAGTTTCGCTCTTCTTACTTTACCTCTGCGAACAACCTCAACCTTTTCTACATGCGGTGAGTGGATCGGCCATGTCTTTTCAACACCGATTCCGTTGGATGTCTTTCTTACTGTAAAGGTAGCTCTTGCGCCGCCTCCCTGTTTCTTCAGGACTGTTCCCTCGAATACCTGGATTCTTTCGCGGTTACCCTCTTTGATCTTAGCATGTACTCTTACAGTATCACCGACATTAAACTCCGGTACACTCTCTTTTAACTGCTCTGCTTCAATCTTCTTAATGATCTCGTTCATTTTGTGTGACCTCCTTAATATTTGACGTTCTTAACACCTTTTGTGCCAGAGGACCATCGCTCTTCTTTTCACAACTGTTGTAGTTTACCATATTTCTACAGTATTTTCAAGTACTAATTCTGAGAATTTTCTTCCTTCCATTCCCTGAACCATTTCTTTTCTTTCTCTGTAAGCTCGCATTTCTCCAGCAGATCCGGTCTGCGTTCATACGTCCGGATAATAGACTGCTCCCGGCGCCATTTCTCTATATTGGCATGATGTCCTGACAGGAGGACCGGCGGCACTTTTTTGCCATGCCATTCTTCAGGTCTGGAATACTGGGGGTATTCCAAAAGATTATCCTGAAAGGACTCAAACTCCGCAGACACGTCGTTATGGAGCACTCCCGGAACCAGGCGCGAAATCGCGTCTACCATGACCATTGCCGGCAGCTCTCCGCCGGTAAGTACATAATCTCCGATAGAGACATAATCTGTCACGATTTCCTCAAGCACACGCTCGTCAATTCCCTCGTAATGGCCGCAGAGCAGGATCAGATCCTCTTCCTGCGCCAGTTCCTCTGCCATCTTCTGATTGAATACCTGTCCCTGAGGTGACAAGTACACGGTCCGGAGACGTCTCCCCGCCGGGCTGTTTTCACCCTCTCCCGCCGCCTGTGACTCTTCGGGCACCTCGCCCTGCGCTCTGTCGCACATGCGGGACTGTATCGTTTCCGCCACAGCCTTATGCGCCAGATATACAGGCTCCGCCTGCATGAGCATTCCGGCTCCTCCGCCGTACGGATAATCGTCTACACTCTGATGCTTGTTAAATGCATAATCACGGATATTCACCGCCTCAATAGACAAATGCCCTGCATTGACGGCGCGTCCGATAATGCTTGTATTCAGACCATTCATCACCATCTCCGGAAATAAAGTAAGTATATGAAAATTCATCATCTTCCACTCCTCTTATACTAATCCGTCCAGCAGATGGATCTTCATCATCTTTTTTTCCACATCCACGTCAAGGATGCACTGCCTGATCGCGGGAACAAGCACTTCTCCATGCTCATCGGAATCAATGACATACACTTCATTCGCCCCTGTTTCCATGACATCTTTCAAAATCCCGAACCTCCCCTCTTCGGTATACACTTCCATACCGATCAGATCGGCGATATAATATTCGTCATTTTCAAGCTTCACTGCATCCTCTCTTGTTACCAGAAGAGACTTTCCTTTATATTTTTCTACGTCATTTATATTATCAATACCTTTGAACTTCACGATCACGAACTGCTTGAAGAACTTTACAGACTGGATTTCCAGCTCAAGCCGCTCTTTTCCCGTGTCCAGAAGCACTTTTTTCAATTTTTTATATCGGGCCGGATCATCCGTTGTCGGAAATACTTTTACCTCTCCCCGGATACCGTGCGTAGAAGAAATCACTCCCACCTGAAGAAATTGTTCCATTTCTTCCGCTTCCTTTCTATTTCAAACCTATATTCAGGAAAAAGAAAGGGGCAGGCTCTCCGGATCGGAAAACTGTCCCTCTTTCTTTTTGCTCCGATATCCTTTAGACGATATCGACAACGACTCTTTTATCTTCTTTTGCTGCCGCCGCTTTTACAACGGAGCGGAGCGCTTTCGCGATACGGCCCTGTTTGCCGATCACTTTTCCCATATCGCCGTCGGCAACATGGAGCTCCAGCACTGTGGTACGCCCCTCCTGCTTCTCATTTACAGAAACTTCCTCCGGATGGTCCACCAGCGCCTTGGCGATTACTTCAACTAATTCTTTCATCTTACGCGCACCTCCGCGAAGTCAAATTATTTTTCGATACCTGCTGCCTTGAAGATCTTTCCTACAACTTCTGTCGGCTGTGCACCGTTGTTGAGCCATTTCTTAGCTGCTTCCTCATCTACTTTGATCGCGCTCGGATCGCAGTTCGGATCATATGTTCCGATCTCCTCGATGAATCTTCCGTCTCTCGGGGACCTTGAATCAGCTACAACGATTCTATAAAAAGGAGCTTTCTTCTGTCCCATTCTTCTTAATCTGATTTTTACTGCCATTTCTTTCACCTCTTAAATTTATTTTTCTTATTGTTTGTTACTTCTGCCGTCTGCACCGCCGCATACGCAGCCGGCTGCCTCCGGCATGATCTATGTGTTAAAAGGGAAGTCTGAACCTGCCCCTTTTGCCACCTTTTCCGCCCATCATTCCGGGAAGTTTCTTCATCATCTTCCTGGATTCGTTGAACTGTTTCACCATACGGTTGACCTCTGCGATATCAACCCCGGCCCCCCGCGCGATGCGGTGCTTTCTTGACGGATTTAGAAGATCCGGATTGCTCCGCTCTTCAGGGGTCATAGAATGGATCATTGCCTCCATCCTCGCCATCTTCTTTTCATTCTCTTCAGAATCAAGATCAGGCATCTTGCCGACCTTTCCCCCGAGTCCGCCAAGCCCGGGCATCATGCTCATGATACTGGACAGGCCGCCCATCTTGCGCATCTGTTCCATGCTGTCCAGATAATCGTTGAAATCAAACTGGGCTTTCTTCATTTTGTCCGCCATCTTGATGGCTTTCTCTTCATCAAGCTCTGCACCGGCTTTCTCGATCAGGGTAAGGACATCACCCATGCCGAGGATACGCGACGCCATTCTGTCCGGATAGAACTGCTCCAGATCAGAAAGTTTCTCGCCCATACCGACATAGAGGATCGGTCTGCCTGTCACCGCTTTGATGGAAAGTGCTGCACCGCCTCTTGTATCACCGTCCAGCTTAGTGACAATGACGCCATCTATTCCGATCTTATCGTTAAATGTTCCTGCTACGTTCACCGCATCCTGACCGGTCATAGCGTCCACGACGAGGATTGTCTGGTGTACTTCCACAGCCTCTTTGATCTCCTGAAGTTCCCCCATCATATCCTCATCAATGTGAAGACGTCCGGCTGTATCGAGGATCACGATATTGTTGCCATTCTTCGCCGCGTGCTGTACAGCAGCCTTTGCGATATCTGCCGGCCGGTTTTTGTCTCCCATAGAGAAGACTTCCACGCCCTGCTTCTCTCCGTTGATCTGCAGCTGTTTGATCGCTGCGGGACGGTAGACGTCACACGCTACAAGGAGCGGCTTCTTTCCTTTTAATTTAAACTTTCCTGCCAGCTTTGCAGTAGTCGTCGTCTTACCTGCACCCTGGAGACCTGCCATCATAATAACAGTCATGGCGCTTCCCGGCTGAAGCTTGATCTCTGTCGTCTCAGAACCCATCAGCTTGATCAGTTCTTCATTTACGATCTTGATCACCATCTGCCCGGGATTCAGTCCGTTCATCACGTCCTGCCCGACTGCACGCTCCTGCACGTCTTTGATAAAGCCTTTTACGACCTTGAAGTTGACGTCCGCCTCAAGAAGAGCCATCTTGACCTCTTTCAATGCGGCTTTCACATCATCTTCCGTAAGGCGTCCCTTGCTGCGCAGGTTTCTGAATACATTCTGTAATTTTTCAGTTAAGCTGTCAAATGCCATTTATATTGTCCTCTATAATTCTTCAATGATCGCATCTGAGATCCTGCGGATCCTATTCACGATTTCTTCCGGGTTCTTCTTTTCTTTCTCCCACTCATCTAAAATCCCGTCGATCTGCCCGACCTTTTCTTTTATTGAGAGAAATCTTTCCACCAGATGAAGCTTAGCCTCATATCCTTCCAGCGCCTTCTGGCAGCGCCGGATCAGGTCATGTACGCCCTGCCTGCTGATGCCCGCACTCTCCGCGATCTCACTCAGGGAGAGATCTTCGAGGATAAACTGTTCGTAGACCTCTTTCTGGTGCGTGGTGAGAAGTTCACCGTAAAAATCATACAATAAAGCCTGTTCCAAAATCTTATTCATCACAGTCACCTTGGTTATCATACACGAAAGGGAATAGGCTGTCAAGGCTTTTTTCTTGACAGTTCAAAAAGGGACAGGACACTTTTATGCCTTCATTAGATTCTCCACATTTAAAAGTCCCCATCCCGCTCCGGTTCCCGGGCTTTTCACGCACGATTCTCTGAGCTTCAGTTTCACTTCCACATTCGTCATATCCGGATATTTGGACAAAAGGCAGGCGATCGCTCCGGATACGACCGGAGTTGCCATCGAGGTCCCCGTCTTCATTATATAAGGATGCTCTCCTGAACGTCCGTATCTTGCATTACAGCTTATGATCCCGGTGCCGGGCGCAAAGACATCCGGTTTCACTATGCATGCATCCGTCGGACCACGTCCGGAATAATTTACATTGTTCTTGCGACGGGAAGCGGAGCGTATCTCAGTATCCGGCACCCCCACAGTGATGACTTTACGGCTGTTCCCCGGAACTGCCACCGTCCCTTCCCCCGGTCCGTAGTTTCCCGCCGAAACGACGACAACAAGTCCTCTGTCCCATAATTCTTCAACCGCTTCCAAAAAAACCTGTTTTTGCTCTTGCGCAAGATTCGGCTGAGTTCCGACAGAAATATTTACGATGCGCACACGAAAATGTTCTCGATTCTTTAAGACCCAGTCAATTCCTTTCAGCACATCTTCAACATTGCCATTTCCCTCATGATCCAGTACTTTTCCAACAATTAGATCTGATTCAGGCGCCATCCCTGCATACAATCCTGATGAAACTTTCCCATCCCCTGCAAGAATTCCCGCCACATGAGTCCCGTGTCCGCTGTCATCGCTGCAGATGGTTTCCGGTACTTTGCCTGTAAAATTTCTGAAAGCGGTAATACGGTTCCTCAGATCGGGATGTCTGGCAATTCCGGTATCCAGTATTGCAGTGCATATTCCGTTCCCCATGTATTTCCCTTCCGATATATCTTCACACCAATATCCCACTGACTGTTTTACCCATTTCATGATGCTTTGAAAATAGTTCCTTTTTAATCAGAATATTCATGAAACATTGTCTTTGTACCCGAATCACACTTTTCAGTCACCTGCATAATATAGAACTGTAAATAATAACCCAACTGGAGGATTTAAAATGAGTGATTTAACTGCTACAAACTGTGGATGTGGATGCGACAACGGTAACGGAATGTCTTCATGCCTGTGGATCATCCTTCTGCTCTGCTGCTGCGGCGGATGCGGCGGAAACGGATTCAGCGGTAATGGATGCGGAAACGACAGCTGCCTGTGGATCATCCTGCTCCTCTTCTGCTGCGGCGGATTCGGCAACAACGGATGCGGATGCTGATCTAAAAATCCATCAGTCAAATCTTAAACTTATGACGCCTGCCCCATATGGAGCAGGCGTCTTTGTATATTCAGCTCCGGCCGCCATGTCCGGCCGTATTTTTCTGAACATTTTTCTGCCTGTATTTACATCCGGCTTCTTTACTCTCTTTTCCAGGGCCGGCATCATCCACACGATTCTTCAACATACAGTCCTCATCAATCTCGTAAACCGCATTTCCGTCAATGATCAGTTTCCTTGTCAATTCTGCTCCTTCCTTTCTCTTTGTTTCTTAAATCCGTAACAGCTCAGATCATCTGATCAGCAGACAGCCGGACCGTTACTAATATCATTTTATGATTCCCGCATTTTCTTGACAAAAACGGACATGCAGGATCACAGCTTTTTCATCTATAGAGCTTTTCCCAAATTCATATTTCTAATCAGGGCAACATATATATTTACAACGCTATGTGCAGGAGTCTCTTTGGAATGGATAAAGATACACCCGGATTAATGACGCCTTTCGATGAACTCGTCACCACACCGGAACTCCAGATGATCAAACTGCTCATTCCCTATGCCCCTGCATCAGGGCGGCAGACGCTGGCAGGCATGGTCAAATTTATGGAATTAAGGGAAACACTTCATCTCTTTCGCAGACGGAATGGCGGTCTGCAGGCTCAGATGATCCCTGAGGACGGACCTCATTCCCCTGTAGACATATTAAACAGTTTCCGTCCATATCTAAAGCCGCGTGAAGCATCTATGCTCGATATGATCATTAATATAAGGGAAATGATGTCGGTCATGGAGATGATGCAGGCTTCACAGGAAAATGCCGAAGGAAATGGTTCCAGCTTTAATCCTATGGAACTGCTCACCGGCATACTCCCGCCTGAACAGCAGGAGATGTTCCGGATGTACAGTGATATGTTTTCACAGGCCCCTGACAGCGCAGAGAAAGGAGATGAATATGATGGACAACGAATGGATGAACAATCCGGCAATGAAGAATATAGATCCGGCGAAGCTGGAACTGATCCGGATGGCATCTGAGCGGACTTCCGGCAAATCCGGACGAGAACTTGCCCCCGTCATGCTGGCACTGATCACCAGTGCGAATAAACAGGGAATCCGTTTCTCCCCGGATGAAATGACCCTGATCCTTGAAATCCTGAAAAAGGGGAAAAGTAAAGAAGAGCAGGAGCAGATTGACAGGACTGTAAAGATGACCAGCTCTATATTCAAGAAGCATCAGAAATAAAAATTCGTATTAATCGGAGTGAATGCCAATGATATAAGGTCCGAAAACGGACGGAGATGAGGCATGGAAATACTTTTTTGAGAGGACCGGCAGATTACTTCGAAGTCGCCTTCCTCACATACCGGTCCTCTCTTTTAAGTCTTCCTACGCCTCATCTCCGTCCTTTTTCTGCTTCATCGAATTCGGCAGACACTCCGACAAAATTAAAAATCAAAGAAA
>ERZ1643250.2073-NODE-2073-length-15700-cov-8.738063_pt1 | contig 15700 bp, 7 predicted proteins | sample MGYA00579262_ERZ1643250 | MGnify/ENA primary metagenome ERZ1643250 (study PRJEB29033, sample SAMEA4952265) | chicken gut metagenome | biome: Broiler Chicken; feature: Gastrointestinal Tract; material: Caecum | place: Ireland | collected 2018 | study: Broiler...
TCGAAAGCCGTATGTGTCCAAAACGTCATCTGCCTGTTGAAAAGCCTTTGTTCCATCTTTACAAACATCCTGTGCTACGTTGGCGAAACAGCAGGCTATGGCTACAGACGAATAGCGGATACCAAAATTTACAGTCGTGTCTGTCTGGCATGAACCAGCAGAGGAAGCCGCATAGGCAGCTCTTGTATCAGTTTGAACCAGGTATTTTTGTTATCATCGATGAACCGTTTAACAGTCAAAAACTGTCACAATCTGTTGTTTCGCCAAGGTAGCCAGGATTCTTGTAAATCTCTATGCACACAGACTGCATTTGGAGAAGACAAGCCATTGATAGGGTTTGACGACGACTGTGAGTGCAGGCGTCTGATGATTTTGATATACAGCTATAGACAAGTACCAGCCTGCCGAAGTGGAGGAGGAGAACTTTTATCAATGCCTTGTCTTCGGTAAAGCAGCCTCCTGTATGCTGCACAGAGATTTACAAATCCAAAAATATAAATAAGGAGAAAGATTATGAATGAAACAGTAACTCTGGCTCACGGAGCCGGCGGCAGGCAGACCGCCGAGCTGATTGATAAAGTATTTAAAGAACATTTTGCCAATCCGGATCTGACCAGCGATGATGCGGCAGTACTTTCAGTGGAAGCAGGAAAACTTGCCTTTACCACCGACGGGTTTATCGTATCGCCAGCGGAATTTCCGGGAGGCAACATCGGAAAACTCAGCATCTGCGGCACGGTCAACGACCTGGCCTGCATGGGAGCAAAACCACTTTATCTTTCCTGTGCTTTTGTCATTGAGGAAGGATTCCCTATGGAAAAACTGGAAAAAATCGCCGCTGCCATGGAAACGACGGCCAAAGAAGCCGGCGTGAAGATCGTGGCAGGAGATACGAAGGTAGCCGGGCGGGGACAGGTGGATGGCGTCTTTATCACTACCACCGGTATCGGACAGGTGCAGGACGGCGTGGAGACTTCCGGCAAGAAGGCGGAGCCGGGCGACGCGGTGATCGTCAGCGGAGACATCGGCCGCCATGGCTGTACGATTTTGCTGGAGAGAGAAGAGTTTGGCATTGCAGCCGATGTGACCAGCGACTGCGCGCCGCTTTGGGGAGCTGTGGAGGATATGCTTTCTGTGACAAAAGATATCCACGTGATCCGGGACGCCACCCGGGGCGGCGTCGGCACGGTGCTGTATGAGATCGCGGGACAGAGTCAGGTGGGTATCCGCCTGAACGCGAAAAAGATACCGGTGCAGCCTGGCGTAAAGGGAGTCTGCGGCATGCTCGGTCTGGAACCGCTCTATCTGGCCTGTGAGGGCCGGCTGGTGATCTTTGCGCCAAAAGAGCAGGCGGAAGCCATCGTGGAGAAGCTTCGCCAGGGAAAATACACCAAAGATGCCGCCATTATTGGAGAGGTGACCGAAGAAATGCCGGGCCGGGTGGTTATGACCACGGAAATCGGAGCCGAGACGCTGCTGCCGCAGCCGAGAGGCGAGCTGCTTCCAAGAATCTGTTAAGAAAGGATGTGACCGGTCATGGAGGCGGAAACACGAATTGCCGTTTTGTCCATCATCGTGGAAAATACAGATACAACGGCAGAACTCAATGACATCATACATGAATATGCCGAATATATGGTGGGCCGTATGGGAATTCCCTACCGGGCCAGGGGTATTAATATCATAAGTCTTGTGGTGGACGCTCCGCAGAATGTGATCAGCACCCTGTCCGGCCGCATCGGACGGCTTTCCGGAGTAACCTCCAAGGTGGCTTACGCGAAAGTGTGAGAAATCTGAAAAGTGGCCAGTGCGCTGAATGGTGAAGCTGTCAGCGTGCTGCTTTATAAAATGAGAAATGTTGCGAGGAGAAATGCGATGATTAAGATAGCAGTATACGGAAAGGGCGGCATTGGCAAATCGACCACCATCTCCAATGTGGCGGTGGCCATGGCGGAGCAGGGACTGACGGTGATGCAGATCGGATGTGATCCGAAGGCGGATTCCACGGTGCTTTTGCGGCACGGCGCGCCCATGGAGACTGTCCTTGATCTGGTAAGAGACAGGAAAAATGATTTTACATTAGAAGATATGGTCATGGAAGGATACCGGGGTGTCCTCTGCGTGGAGGCCGGAGGGCCGGCGCCGGGCATGGGATGCGCCGGCCGGGGCATCATCGCGGCCCTGGAGAAACTGAAAGAAAAAGGAGCATATGAGACCTACCAGCCGGATGTGGTGATCTACGATGTGCTGGGTGATGTGGTCTGCGGCGGATTTTCCATGCCCATGCGGGGCGGCTACGCCGACCAGGTCTTCGTGCTGACTTCCGGAGAAAATATGGCCATCCACGCGGCAGCCAATATTGCCATGGCGGTGGAGAACTTTAAAAACCGCGGTTACGCGAAGCTGGGCGGCCTGATCTTAAACCGAAGAAATGTAAAGCATGAGGAAGAGAAGGTACAGGAACTCTGCGGGGATATCCACAGCCGGGTGATCGGGACGCTGAACCGCAGCGAGACCGTCACAGATGCCGAGGAGCAGGCTATGACGGTGCTGGAGGCACAGCCGGACAGTGAGATGGCGCAGGAATACCGCCGGCTGGCAGAGCAGATCCTTGCAGTCTGCCGGGAAGCGGATGAACAGAAATAGATTTCAGGGAGAAGAAAAATGCTTAATATGATACATGGAAACCGGGAGGCCCTGGAGCGCCGGGAAGCATGGGAATGTCCGGAGCCTTCCGTCACAGAAAAGGAAATTGTCTCCATGAAAGACGCCGCCTGGCCGTCTCCGTTCCTGCCGGGACTGGAATATAACAGCCCGGCCCACGGCACATGGAATATCGTGCATACGGGAATGCTCATCCCGGGCTCCCATCAGATTTATGTCTGCGCGGCCAACTGCAACCGGGGTGTGGTTCTCACGGCAGCGGAAATGGGAGCGGTGGATCGTTTTTCCACCATTGCCCTCTGTGAGGAAGATCTCACCGACGGCAGAATGGAAGAGCTGGTCATCGACGGGGTATCGGAGATTTTGCATAAATTAAAACGGAAACCGACGGTGGTTCTGCTGTTTACCGTCTGTCTGCATCATTTTATGGGCTGCGATATCCCGTATATTTACCGGGCGCTCAGAGAGCGGTTCCCAGAACAGCGGTTTCTGGAATGTTACATGGATCCGATCATGCAGAAAGGCGGCATGACGCCGGACCAGAAACTGCGGATGGCCATGTATGACTGCCTGGAAGAGAGGGAGAAAAATCCACGCCAGATCAACATTGTGGGAAATGATCTGGCGCTGCAGCCGGACTGTGAGATGTTTGCGCTGCTTAAGGCCGGTGGATATACGGTAAAAGATATCACGGCCTGTGAGACTTTTGAAGAATATCTCTCCATGGCGGAGAGCTTTTTAAATATCGTCACGTACCCGGCGGCCAGGGCAGGAGGGGAGCAGCTCTCGGAACGTCTGGGGATGAAGTTCCTTTATTTACCACAGACCTTTGATTACCGGGAGATAGACCGGGAGCTGGCTCTGCTGGCTGAGACTCTGGGTCTTGCCGCGTCGGACACGACGTCCCTGAGGGAAAAATGCGAGGCGAAGCTGGAGGAGACGAGAGCACTCCTTGACGGTATGCCGGTGGCGGTGGACGCGGCGGCAGCGCCGAGGGTATTGGGTCTTGCCCGGCTCCTTTTGTCCCACGGCTTTTCGGTGATCCGCATTTATGCGGACAGTTTTTCCCCGGAGGAAAAAGACGACTGGCAGTGGCTGAAAGACCATGCGCCGGAGGTGGAGGTATGTGCGACCATCCACGCCGGCATGCGGGTCCTGCCCCGGCGTCCGGAGCGGGTGCTTGCCATTGGACAGAAAGCGGCCTACTTCCATCAGACCGGGCACTTTGTCAACATGGTGGAAGGTGGCGGGCTGTACGGCTACGCCGGCATTCTGGAGCTCTGTGAGCGCATCCGGGATGCGTTTTATCATACCAGGGACACAAAAGACCTGATAGTACGAAAAGGATTGGGGTGTATGAGCTGCATATGAAACAGGTATCAGTAATCCTATCAACTTACACGGCGGACGTCTCCGGCGTCTGCTCAGCTCTCTATGAGCTGGGCGGCATGGTGGTCATCCATGATCCTTCCGGATGCAATTCCACCTACAATACCCATGATGAACCCCGCTGGTATGACCAGGACAGTCTGGTCTTTATCTCCGGCCTGTCGGAAATCGACGCCATCATGGGAAACGATGAGAAATTTATGGATGATATCGTCCGGGCGGCGAAAGAATTATCGCCGCGGTTTATCGCCCTGGTCCGCACGCCGGTTCCCATGATGATCGGGACGGACTTTGAGGCGATCCGGGATATCATTGCCCGGGAGACCGGGCTTCCGGTATTTTACTTTGCCACCAACGGCATGCACTCCTATGTGCAGGGCGCGGGAATGGCCATGAAGACAATCGCGGAAGAAATGGTGGCGGAGCCGCCGGAGAAGATGCCGGCCGGCAAAATAGCAGCGCCGCCGGCTTCCATGAAGATCAATCTGCTGGGCGTGACGCCGCTGGACTTTTCTGTCAACAGCACCCTCTCGTCCATGCAGGCGTTTTTTGAACACCGCGGCTGCAGGATCATCAGCATCTTCGCCATGGGAAGCAGCCCGGAGGCAGTCAGCCGCGCGGGAGAAGCAGATGTCAATGTGGTAGTTTCTTCGGTAGGCCTTCCTGCGGCAAAGGTGCTTTATGAGCGCTTTGGCACGCCTTATGTGGCCGGAATGCCGGTGGAACCGTTTGCCGATGAGCTGCTTTCTTCCATGAAAGCGGCGAGGCGGGACGGCCGGTGCCGGGTGGCTTACCGGGCGTCCCGGGACGAAGCGGATGCGGCCGGTGGCGATCCGGAGAGTGTCGCTGCTGCCGGCACATCTGCAGTCCGGCAGCCGGCAGAAATAAAAAGTCCGGAAGAAGCTGCGGTTTACCTGATCGGAGAAGCCGTTATCACGCAGTCTCTGGCCCGGGCGGTCAGCGAGAGCAGCGGTTGTAAGACACGGGTGATTTGCCCCCTGGAAACAGAAGAGGAGCTGATGGATCCGGAGAGCTGCCTTCGGCTGGAAAGTGAGGAAGAGATCGCCGTGGCCCTTCGCAGGGCGGCGGGGATCATCGCCGATCCCATGTACCGGCCCATCTGCCCGGAAGGAGTGCCTTTTTATCCTCTGCCGCATGAGGCATTTTCGGGAAGAATTTACCGGAAAGAGATTCCGGATCTTTGCAGCGTACGGTTTCTCACCGGCTGGATGGAGGAAAACGGTTTGACGGAAGGCCGGTTTTCCAGGACAGAGATGCTGCTGGGAAGCGAGGCCATGGACAAGTTGAAAAAAGCCCGGGTGGCGGTCTTTGGCGTCGGCGGCGTCGGCGGATACGTGGTGGAAGCGCTGGCAAGAAGCGGCGTGGGAGCCTTTGTTCTTATTGACAAAGACAGGGTCAGCCGTTCTAATTTAAACAGACAGATCATTGCCACGGAAGATACCATCGGGCGGCTGAAAGTGGATGTGATGCGGGAAAGGATCCGGTCTGTTAATCCGGACGCTGAAGTGGAGGTACACCCTTGTTTCTATCTGCCGGAAAAGGCTGAAGATTTTGATTTTGCCTCCTACTCCTACGTGGTGGACGCCATAGATACGGTGACGGCCAAGATTGATATTGCTGTGCAGGCCCGGAAAGCGGGAGTGCCGGTCATCAGCTGTATGGGCGCCGGTAATAAGCTGGATCCGACCCGGTTTGAGGTGGCGGATATTTACAAAACCTCTGTCTGTCCGCTGGCCAGGGTCATGCGCCGGGAACTGAAGAAACGGAACGTGAAAAAGCTGAAAGTGGTTTATTCCCGGGAGGAGGCCATCAAGACCGGCTCCCGTACGCCGGGAAGCGTCGCTTTTGTGCCGTCTGCGGCAGGACTTGTCGCCGCCGGGGAGGTCATCCGGGATCTCATTGACGGCAAACAGGACATTCAGGAGAAATGAGGATGATCATATGGATATTGTCAGCCGGTTTTTAAAAGAGAGGACCCTATCAGAAGAAGAATTTGTTCTGCTGCTGCAGCAGTCCGGAGATGCTGCCGTGCGGGAAACACTGCGCCGGGAGGCTCTCGCTCTCTGCCGGAACTATTATGGCAATCAGGTTTACATCCGGGGCCTTATCGAGTTCACCAATTATTGTAAGAATAACTGTTATTACTGTGGCATCCGCCGGGATAATCCTCATGTGCGCAGATACCGTCTGAGCACGGAAGAGATCCTTTCCTGCTGCAGGGAGGGATATGGCCTTGGATACAGGACCTTTGTGCTGCAGGGCGGGGAAGATCCGTATTTTACCGATGAAAGGATGACGGAGCTGATCCGGCAGATCAGGAGAGAGTATCCGGATTGTGCCATTACTCTGTCCATCGGGGAACGGGAAAAGGACAGCTACCGGAAATTCCGGGAAGCCGGAGCAGACAGGTATCTGCTCCGCCATGAGACGGCCGATCCGGCTCATTACCGCAGTCTGCATCCGGAGGAGATGCATTTTTCCCACCGGATTCAGTGCCTGTATGATCTGAAAGCGCTGGGTTATCAGGTGGGTGCGGGATTTATGGTCGGATCCCCGGGACAGAAACTGGAACACATGGCGAAAGATCTGCTTTTTTTGCAAAAACTGCAGCCGGAGATGGTGGGGATCGGTCCCTTTATTCCACACCATGATACCCGCTACGCCAAAGAACAGGCGGGCAGCGTGGAGATGACACTGTTTCTTCTCTCCGTCATCCGGATTCTTCTTCCCAAAGTGCTGCTGCCGGCAACCACAGCTTTGGGTACGATGGATCCTGTCGGACGGGAAAAAGGACTGCTGGCCGGGGCAAATGTCATCATGCCAAATCTGTCTCCGGAGAAAAACCGGAAGGATTACAGTCTTTACGATAATAAAATCTGCACGGGTGAGGAGGCGGCTCAAAGTATTGCCTCCCTCAGAAAAAGAGTGGAGTCCGTGGGCTGTCAGGTGGTGACAGACCGGGGAGACGCCGTAAGATAAACAAAAAAGAATGCCAGATACACGAAAAAACAGCTGCTGCGGATATGAGAGGTCAGTCTGAGATCCGGGGAAACAGTTGTGGAGTGTGTCTGGCTTTTTTTGTGGGAAAATTCATTGAGATTTTTCTCTTTCACAGAAAAACCCGCGGAATTTTTTTATGGCAGCTGTTGTTTGCAGAATCATTACGTATTGCGTTGACACTACTCTTTTACAGGTTGTATAATTTATAAAAAATAATGTTTTTGGGGAGAGAGCATGAGAGAGTTTACAAATAGTCTGGCGGCCCGTGCTGATTTCCTGCTGGCGTTTTTCATTCTGCTGGCGGCGGTGGTGGCGGCGGCCGGACTGATCAGATATATTTTGCGAAAAAATACAGAGAGACGCGGACACGTCACAGAAGCACGTCAGTTATATTCTTTTTTGTCTGATAATCCATTTCAGGTGTATGTTCTGGTGCGGGGAAAAGATGCCTTCCCGCTGTTTGTTTCCGATAATGTGGAGCGGATTCTCGGTTTGGATAAAAGCGATATCCTTACGGACGTCTTTGCCATTGCCCGGTGCATGGAGGCGGAGGAATCCGGAAAACTGGAGAAGCTTTACAGGGGATGGGACAGAAAAGAACCTCTGGAAGTGGATTTCCCCTATGTAAACAGAAAAAATCAAAAAAAAGGAGACGCCTTTCTGCGGGTGGATTATTCGGCCGGCACAGATGTTTTTACCATAGTCATAGAAGATATTACCAGGCGGAAAGAGGAAGAAAATAGTCTTAGAGAGAAACTTTCCCATGCGGAGGCAGAGAATGATGCCAAGACAGAGTTCCTCTCGGAGATGTCCCATGAGATCCGCACGCCGATGAATGGGATTTTGGGGCTTTTGGAACTGGCGAAGATGGATCTGTCCAATACGGAGGCATTGAGGGAGTATCTGGATAAGACGCAGAATCTGTCCCGGTTTCTTCTGAATCTGATCAACGACATTCTGGATCTGACACGGATTGAGAGTGGAAAGATTCAGCTGGAACAGGAGAGCTTTGATCTGATCGCCATGGCGCAGAAGCTTCGTGCCATGTTCCAGAAGACCATCCGGGAAAAGAACCTGCATTTTGAACTGCGGGTGGAAGGATTTGATATCCGGTGGGTCACCGGAGATGAGATGCGTCTGAGCCAGGTGATCATCAATTTTCTGTCCAACGCCGTGAAATTTACGGAACCGGGAGGAAGCGTGATCCTCACTTTTCGTCAGATGGAGAAGATTGAGAATCATCTGCGCCTGATGATTCAGGTGAGAGATACCGGAAAGGGCATTGAGCCGGAGTTTCTGACGCACATTTTCCGGCCTTTTGAGCAGGAGAGCAGCATGATCGCCAAAAAATACGGCGGGAGTGGTCTGGGCATGTCCATTGCGGACAATATCATCCGTCTGATGGGCGGGCAGATTGTCATTGACAGCGAGGTAGGCAAAGGCAGTGATTTTACGGTGTTTTTATCGCTGCCGGTGGCAGAGCCGGAGGAGAGCGGCGCGCGGGAAAAAGAGGTCCGAAGCGGCAGAGTGCCGGAGCAGGAAGAAGAATTCTGGTACCTGAAAGGCGCCCATGTGCTGCTGGCGGAAGATAATGATATCAATGCCAGGATCACCATGGCGATTCTGGATAAGGCCGGCGTGCACACTGACCGGGTTCTCACAGGACTGCAGGCGGTGGAAACTTTCACAGCCAGCGAGGAAGGTTTTTACGATGTGATCCTCATGGATATCCAGATGCCGGAGATGGACGGATGGGAAGCGACAAAACAGATACGGAAACTGCCCCGGAAGGATGCCCGGTTTATTCCGATTTATGCACTTTCCGCCAACTCCTATGTGGAGGATAAGAGACATTCCATGGCGGTGGGGATGAATGATCATATCGCCAAACCGATAGATTTTAATGAGCTGAAGAAAAAGATGGGGGCGGCCGTCCGTGACAGCCGCAATGCGTGGAATGCCAGCCGGAAGGTGGGCGTTGAGCACAAAGGATAGTCTGCATGTGGAGTTTTCCACGGCCGCGGGCAGAGGGAGTATGGAGAATGAATAAGATCAAAGAATATTTACAAAAGAAAAAAGGGTTCTGGCCGGCGCTGCTTCTGGTACTTCTGGTGCTGCTCCTGTGCCTGGTGGTCGCACTGCGGGCGGGAAAGCTTCAGAATATGTTCAATCCCGACTCCTTTGCACAGCGGGAAGAACAGGATGAGGAATTTGATCCGGAAGGATATGGACTGCAGGAAGATGGCAGGGACCAGGGGGAAGATGACAGCACCGAGGAGAATTCCTTTGAGCAGGGAGAGAATCAGGAAAAAAAGATTCAGAACCTTGATCTGAACGAGCAGTCCGGGGAACAGCAGACGGACAGAAAAGAGGAGGGAAACGAGCAGAGAATCCTCTATGTGGATCAGAAGGTCGGAGAAGGTATGGAACGGCAGACAAAAACCGGGGACAACGAAAATGCCGGCACTCCGGAGAAAACCGGTGAGGACAGCCGGAAAGAAACGCCGGGCGGACAGCAGGAAGAGTCAGATCAGCCGGACCATGCCGCTCCTCAGCCGGGCGGACAGGAACCGGGAAACACGCCGGGGGATTCCGGTGAGGAAGGCGGCAGCGACGGAGATGGAGAAAATAACGGTTCTTCCCACCCGGATGGTGGAGAAGAAGGAGGCGCCTGGGTGGCGGAAGAGCTCACAGTTACCTATTACCGCAATCAGGATGCCGTTTCCCTTTATAAGGAGCAGGTGCCATCGGAGTCTTATGTCAGAGGAAATATCACGGTGACATCCCATTGGGTGGAAAAAGGGAATCCATCCAACAAAAAGACAGAGGAGGAGACGGACTTTACTCTGGAGGCCATTCCGGAGGAGTATGCCCACAGACTCACAGATGCCGATGTGAATAAGAGCTTTTCTCTTACTGTCACCTGCCAGGGACTGACCGGCACGGTGACCTGTGTGATCAAAAATGATTATATCCGTTATACAGGGATGCATGTGTCTTACAATTCCTCCCCGATGTATGTGACGGGGGAGACGTTGTTTCAGGGACAGGAGATCAACGATGCGTCCATCAGAAATGCTATCACTCTTGATGTTTACGGAAGAACAGTGCAGGGCGGTCAGGAGGTATATCTTCCCGACGAAAAGAACTATCAGATTGAATTCCCGGAAGAGACCGGCGGCGTGGCAGCTAAAAAAGAAGATGGAAGCCAGTGGACGGCGGATATTTTATACTGCGGTCCCGGCGAGGGATCTTCGGTGGTGCTCCGCGGAACAGACGCCGTCCGATACAGCGTCAGGGATTACAGACTGACTGTCATGTATGATGAGAATACTGTTCTGGATACCATTTATACGGATGACAAAACAGTGGTGTTAAACGGAACTTATGACGGCAGATGTCCGTATAATGAGATGGTGGAGAGATTACAGAAAAACGGAAAATATATGACCAATGCGGACGGATACCTGACAGATCTGTTCTATGGCTGGTCTTCCCGTTATCCGGCAGTGGTGGACAACCGGGAGATTTCTTATACGTTCCGGGAAGGGCAGCATACACAGATCATGTATGCAATTCCCCTGGCTCCGCTTTTATCGGAAGGGTATCTGGTAAAGACAGAAGGGGATGACCAGGTGCTGACCGGCTATGTACCTGACAAAAAAACAGAGCGCCTGGATGTGCCTTACGGAATCACCCGTGTGGATCTTGGAGAAGATTTTCAGATTTCCGAGGAGGCCGGAGGGGTGAAGGTGCTGGCGTTGTCAGCTACGGTAAACAGTGTTAACCTGTCTGCTGCTGGAAAGAAGTTTCCGATGCTGAAAGAATATTCTCTGTTTCCGCTGGGACAAAGCAGTGTGGACAATTCGGAGAAAAATCACATTTTCAGTACAGAAGACGGTCTTCTGTACTCCCGGGATCAATCCATTCTCTGGAAAGTCCCGGCGGATTGTCAGAGCTTTGATATAGAAGAAACGGTAGAGACCATTGCGGAGGGCGCTCTGTCCGATGCGGCGGAAGGAACAAAAGATAATGAGACTCTCGAGATCACCATGCACGGGCAGAATCCTCCGGAGCTTGTCAGATCAGAAACGGCACCGGTATTTGGCGGCAGCGGCTGTCAGGTGCAGGTGGAAGTGCCGGAGACGGAAACCGGCGTGGTGAAAGATCTGATTTATAAAAGATATCTGTCTTCCTGGGGAGCGGTTTTTGACGAGGAACTGGGAGCGGCCGGTGCGGCGTCGGCGTGTATTTCCACGAAAGATCACGCGTCAGACCGGTATGAGAATAACGGCGGAGATGTGTATGCTGTTTCCGGCGGTTCCCGGAGCCTTGCCTTCATTACCAGAGACAGCGGAAACATTTATAATGTGCCGGAAGATGTGGAGGGTATAGAACCCTACGCCTTCGCTGAGCCGGGAGAGGTTCAGTTTGTCAATGTGGGAGAGAATATCGGGCGGCTGGAAAGCTGTAGTTTTGCCACTCTGGAGGGGGAATCCCTGCAGGGCGTTCAGATCAGCGGGGATGAGCCCATAGAGATTGACCGGTATGTGGCCGGAGAACAGGCGCCCCGGGGCATCAGGTTTTATATTTCTCTGGCCCAGAACCAGACGTCCGGATGGGTGAGACGGTTCACCGAGGATTATGGAGCCGAGATGGCGGAGAGTATGCTCACTCTGGCGGAAGGCTCCCTGTTTATTGACGGACAGGGCTGCGCTTATCTGGAACAGGATGACCATGCGCTGACACTCTGCAGTGTGCCGGAAGATCTGGAAGAATATGAAATTCCGTCAGGATATACCCTGAACAATGTGGCGGACGGCGCCTTTGCCTGGTGTCAGAATCTGATTTATCTGGAGCTGCCGGATGTGACCCGGGTGGGAAAACATGCGTTTGACAACTGTACCGGACTGGAGATTCTTGTTTTGAGTCATCCGGATCTGGAAGAAATTCCTGAGGCTTTTGCCGGCTGTGATGCGCTGGAGACGGTTGTTTTGGGAAATGAGGACCTGACGCCGGAACTGCCCCGGCAGACAGAACTGTTGGCGGGCAGCCGGTATTTTGCCCGGGACAGAATGGTATGTGAAACGAAAGACGACGGCGGATGCGCGGTGCGAAATGTACCGACGGACACGGCGGGCAGTGTTTCTCTGCCGGAAAATGTCACGGAGATTGGCCGGAAAGCTTTTGCCGGCTGCAAAACGATAACGGGCATCGCAGCGGCGCAGATGAATCAGATCAGGAAAATAGGAGCGTACGCCTTTTCCGGATGTACAGGACTTGAGGAAGTGCTGATTGGAAAGGCGTGTACTTCTCTTGGAGAAAAAGCCTTTTTTGGCTGCGACGCGCTGAAAACAGTGACATGGCTGGGCGATACCTCCGTGGTGGGGGATGGCGTTTTCGCTGAGAACAGCAGATTGGAAGCGGTTTATTTTGGAGACAACAGCGGTCAGAGCATTGCGACCATCGGCGCTTATACGTTTGAAAATTGCCGGTCGCTCCAGATGGTATATTTCCAGGCAGGAGTCCGGAAAATCGGCGATTCCTGTTTCCGGGGATGTTCCGGCATGCGGACCAGCATTACCCGTGAATACGCCGCCTTCTGTGAATCCATCGGAGCCTATGCCTTTGCAGATTGTTCCCGTTATTCTCAGACGCTTTCTTTTTTCAGCGGATTGCAGGAGATCGGAAGAGGCGCGTTTATGAACTGTACCTATCTGAGTTCCATGTGGATCCCGTCTCAGCTGCGGGAGATTCCGGAAGATTGTTTTGCCGGCTGCCGTTCCATGCGCAGCGTTGTATTCATGGCGGGCGCAGACCTGCGGTCTGTGGGAAGTCATGCCTTTTCCGGCTGTGTTTCTCTGGAGACGCTGACGAATTTGGAATTACTGACGGAGCTTACTTCTCTGGGAGAGGGTGTCTTCTCCTCGGAAGAAGTGGACGGTCAGACCTATGCCGCCTGCACGGCTCTTACGTGTGCAGATCTCCCATCATCCATACAGCAGATTGGAAGACGGGCGTTTGCGGGATGTACGGCGCTGGAAGAACTGGAAGTGGGCCGTGCGGAAGCGCTGACATCGCTGGGCAGCGGAGCGTTTACGGGTTGTACGTCTCTGAAAAGTGCGGTGCTTTCCGGCACCGGAATCCAGGTTCTGCCGGAAAATGCGTTTGACGGCTGCAGATCTCTGGAGGCATTGTTGCTGCCGGAGAGCCTTGTCTCCATAGAAGCGCGTGCCGTGGCGGATTGTGACAGTCTGTCGGATATGAGTATCTGCCGCCGGGATAAGGTGGTATCGGTGGATGCCAGCGCCCTGGCGGGAACCAAGAACAACGGCCGGCTGGCCATTTATGTACCATATACGGAGAATCACGGATTGCGTAACGCCTACCGGCTGTCTTTGGGCTGGTGGACGGCGCTTCTGAATATTTTTACAGGAGAATCCCCGATCACGATCATTCAGGACCGGGAAATGGGAGAGGAGACGTTTGTGGAAAACGGCGGCCTGTACGCGCGCAAAGCGGATGGCAGTTTCCGGCTGCTGCAGGTGATCACCATGACGGACCGCAGTTTTGCCGTGAAAGAAAATACCACGGAAATCGACGAGGATGCCCTGCGCACCTGTGAGGATCTTGCTATTTTGGAACTGCCGGCTTCTCTGCGGGAATTCCCGGAGGGGACGCTGGAAAACTGCTCCGGTCTGGAAGTGCTCCTGATCCCGGGAAATCTCCGGATGGAGCTGCCGGCTTCTCTGTTTGGAGGGGGAAGAAGAATTTCCTCCTTTGCGCTCTGGGTATCCGAGGGGGACAAAGCCTACTATGAAGAGCAGGGAAATTTCCCTGTACGCTCCTACGGACAGATGGGAGAAGTACAGGGAGGCGTTCTGTACGGCGTTCATGTGTCAGACGGGACAGAGCGGATCCTGCTTGATTATGTGCCGAAGTCCTTTGCAGGAGAGCTGAACATTTTCCTCGGAACGTCGGAAGTGGCGGACGGAGCCGCCGAGGGCTGTGAAAGCCTTACAGTGGTCAACAGTGCCTACACAGTGGAGCGGATCGGCGCGCATGCTTTTGCGGACTGTACCTCGCTGAAAACCGTGGACCTTACCAGCTTTTCCACCACAGCTCTGACAGAAATCGGCGATTACGCCTTTGCCGGCTGCCGTTCTCTGGTGGGAGAGAATACCGGAGAGGGAAAATCCGATCAGCTGTTGATTCCGTCCACGGTACAAAGCTATGGAACGGGTATGCTTAAAGACTGCACCTCGCTGACCTCCCTGTCACTGCAGGGGCGGGCGGCGGAGCTGCCGGATGAGTTCTGCAGCGGCTGCCGGAATCTGGAATCGGTATCCCTGGCAAGAACGTTGCTGAATTCCGTGACACGGATTGGCAAAAAAGCGTTTTATGAATGTGAAAAGATCACATCCATAAGCTGGTCCAATATGCCGAATCTGGAGACGGTGGACGACAGTGCTTATGAGGGATGTTCTTCTCTGGTACAGGCTACTTTCGCGGGAAAGATTAAAGCTTTTGGAAGGGCTGTGTTCAGAGACACTGCGCTGGAAATGCTGTCCTTTAACGGAGTCAATCCGCCGAAACTGGGAGAAAATATTTTAAGTCAGGAAGAACAGAACCGGGTGAATGTGTATATCCCGGCCGGCGACGACGGAGAGATTTATCTGCGCTATTATGAAGCGTGGAAGGATACATATCCGACCCTTGTTTCTCGGATGATTTCTCAGGACGGAAATGAGTACCGGGCAGTGAATAACATTTTATACCTGATCCGTCCGGGACAGGAAAAAGAAATGACCGCCATTAAAGTGCCGACCGGCGTATCATCCGCGCAGATTTACAATTCCAGCACCCTTTACTGCACAGGTCTCGGGGACGGCAGTTTCAAAGATTGCAGGAATCTGGCCTCTCTGGTGATTCCGAACCGGGTGGAAACCATCGGCAGAGGAGTATTTGAAAACTGTACCCGTCTGGCGAGTATATCCATAGAAGGAGACGTGCTGCAGAGCGTCGGCGAAGAGGCGTTTAAAAACTGTACGTCCCTGACGACGCTGGAACTGCCGCAGACCGTCCGCTCTCTGGGCAGCGGTATGCTGGAAGGCTGCAGTTCCTTCGAGACACTGACGGTGCATGGATATTCTCCGTTTGCTCTGGGTGAAAGTATTTTTGGAAAAACGGTGGATGATGGCGTGAGAATCCGCGTGCCTTTGGCTTCTTATCAGGATTATCTGGGACAATGGGGCGCGCAGCTGGATGAGGAATACGGCGAGGGTGCCGGAAAGCGCATCCTCATGGCAGTCAGCGAGGACGGCACAGAAAAAATAGAAAACGGTATTCGCTATCTCCGGGTAAATGGACACTGGGAAGAAGCGGAAAATATAACCGCGGATGATAAGCAAAAAGACGGGGAGAACGGGACCGATCGTATGAAAGGAGATATCCCGGAAGAAAACGTTCCGGATCCGGAAGAGACAAAGAAAGATACCGCAGAAGAAAATACTTCGGGCGAAGAAACGCCGGCGGAAGACGGAAGCGGGGAAGATACGGCAAAAGAGAGTACTCCGGACGAGGAAACGCCGGCGGAAGATGAAGCCGGGGAAGATACGGCAGAAGA
>ERZ1643250.2079-NODE-2079-length-15647-cov-48.956901_pt1 | contig 15647 bp, 13 predicted proteins | sample MGYA00579262_ERZ1643250 | MGnify/ENA primary metagenome ERZ1643250 (study PRJEB29033, sample SAMEA4952265) | chicken gut metagenome | biome: Broiler Chicken; feature: Gastrointestinal Tract; material: Caecum | place: Ireland | collected 2018 | study: Broiler...
TGTTGTCAAAGACGGGGCGGCGCTTTTCCAGGTCGATGGCGCAGGCCTGGAAGGTATTGGTCAGGCTGATGGCGTCGGCCCCGGCCGCCTCCACCGCCCGGCACATGGCGGGGATGTCCTCGGCCTGGGGACTCAGCTTGACCATCAGGGGCTTGCGGCAGGCGGCGCGGACCATCCGCACCACCTCGCCGGCGGCCTGGGCCTTGACGCCGTAGGCCATGCCCCCCTGCTTGACGTTGGGGCAGCTGATGTTCAGCTCGACGATGTCCACGGCGCTGCCGTCCAGCAGGGCCGCGCCCTCCACATATTCTTCCTCGCTGTGGCCGCCCAGATTCGCGATCACCACCGTGCCGTACTGCCGCTTCAGGGCCAGCATCTCGGGCAGCTCCACGTCGATAAAGTGCTGCACCCCGGGGTTTTGCAGGCCGATGCTGTTGATCAGGCCCGAGGGGGTCTCCCAGAGGCGCTCGCCCTTGTTGCCGTACTGGCCGTGCAGGGTCAGCCCCTTGCCCGAAATGCCGCCGATCCTGGCAAAGTCGGCCAGGTCCTCATACTCCACGCCGTAGCCCACCGTGCCCGACGCGCCGATCACCGGGCTGTTCATGACAAAGCCCAGCAGTTCCGTTCTCAGGTCTGCCATCCAAACACCTCCGTTCCCGCAAAGACGGGGCCGTCCTTGCAGACGCTCCTGGCCCCGGACGCCGTCTCGATGGTGCAGCCCAGGCAGGCCCCGATGCCGCAGGCCATCTTTTTTTCCAGGCTGACCAGGCAGGGCGTGCCCTTTTCGGCGCACAGCCGGGCCGCGTTGCGCATCATGGGGGTGGGCCCGCAGATCAGGACCACGTCATACGCCGCCGGGTCATACAGCTGGGTGACAAAGCCGTGGAACCCCACCCGGCCGCTGTCGGTGGACACCTTGACCAGCCCTGCCAGCCCCCGGTACTGCTCCATGCAGTAGGGCTCGTCCCGGAAACCGAAAAACACGTCCGGCTTCCGGCCGGCCGCCGCCAGCTCCCGGGCCAGCTGGTACAGGGGGGCCGTGCCGATGCCGCCGCCCACCAGGGCGATCTTTTCGTACCGGGCGGCGATGTCCGGCACGTCAAAGCCGTTGCCCATGGGGCCGGTCAGCTGCAGGGCGTCCCCTTCTTTCAGGGCCGCCAGCCGGGCGGTGCCCTGCCCCACGATCTGGTAGAGGAAGGAGACGGTCAGGGTCTCGGGCTCCCACTTGTGGACGCTGATGGGCCGGGAGAGGAAGGGCCCCTCCCCTGCCCCCCAGCTGCGCAGGGTGAAGAACTGGCCCGCGTGGGGGGCGTGGCCGGGGTCGGGCCAGAGCACCCGCAGCAGCCGGATATCCGCCGCCGGGGCGCTGTGGCTCAGGACGGTGGCCTTACAGCAGGCTGCACGCATGGGCAATGGCCTCCTTCATGTTCACGCACTCGTTGTAGGCCGCCTCGTCGAAGGCCACGCCGGGCTGCTTTTTGTAGGCCAGCAGGATGCCGCGGCTGGAGTTGACGGTGCCGCCGTTGCCCTGGTTCAGGTACTGGGCGATGTCCTCGGCCTTGCCGCCCTGTGCGCCGTAGCCGGGGATCAGGAAGAAGCTGTCTTTGTAGCGGGCGCGGATCTCGGCGGCTTCCTCGATGTGGGTGCCGCCGATGACCAGGCCGATGGAGGAGTAGCCGTGCTCGCCCAGATAGCCCTTGCCCAGCTCGTTCAGCTTGTCGCCCACCAGGTCGTAGACGTGGCGGCCGTCGGCCAGCTTCTCGTACTCAAAGTCCTTGGCGCCGCCGTTGGAGGTGCGGCACAGCACGAACATCCCCTTGCCGGCCTTTTCGGCGTAGGGCAGGTACGGGCTGATGGAGTCCAGGCCCATATAGGGGGCCAGAGTGACGAAGTCGGCCTCAAAGTCCCCGGTAAAGTGGCCGATGGCGTACATCTCGGCGGTCTTGGCGATGTCGCCCCGCTTGATATCGGCGATGACCGGCACGCCGGCCGCCCGCACAGCCTTCAAAGTCTCGGCGTAAGCCCGCAGGCCGTCCAGGCCCAGGGCCTCGTAGTAGGCGATCTGCACCTTGTAGCAGCCCGCCACCGCCTTGGTGGCCTCGATCAGGGCCTTGTTGAACCGGACGATGTTCTCGCCCTTGGACAGAGTTTCGTCCACAAAGTCTGCGGGCAGGTAGGAGAAGTCGGTGTCCAGGCCGACGCAGACCGGGCCGCGCGCCTCGACTGCCTCGTACAGCTTATCCATGTTGGTCATCATAGCAGGTTTCCTTTCTCTTTCTTTCGTTCCTATCTCAATCCTCAGCCTGGTAGGTCAGCTTGCCGCCCTTGATGGTGGCGCAGACCCGGCCGTACAGTTCGGCCCCGTGGTAGGGGCTGTTTTTGGATTTGGAATGCAGTTTTTCGCGGTCCACCGTGTAGGGGTGTTCCAGGTCCACCAGCACCAGGTCGGCGTCGCAGCCGGGTTCCAGCCGGCCCTTGTTCAGCCCCAGGATCTGGGCCGGGCGCTCGCTCATCAGGATGCTCAGCAGCTCGAGCGGCAGCCCCTCGCCGCGGCACAGCTTGGTGTAGCAGACCCCGAAGGCGGTCTCGCTGCCCACCATGCCGGCCGCGCCTTTGGCCTTGTCCTCCTCCGAGTGGGGGGCGTGGTCGGTGGCGATGGCGTCCACCGTGCCGTCCTTGATTCCCTCGATGAGGGCCGCCACGTCGTCCGCAGTGCGGATGGGCGGGTTGACCCGATAATCGCACACATCGTTTGTGAACCACAGGTGGTGGGGGGTCACTTCACAGGTGACGGGCGCGCCGCGCAGCTTGGCGATGCGCACCGCCTCCAGCGCCCCCCGGGTGGACACATGGCACATATGCAGCCGGGTCTGGTAGTATTCGCTCAGCCAGCAGTTGCGCAGCGTCTCCAGGTCCTCGGCCAGCCGGTAGTCCCAGGGGCTGATCTCCATATCCTCGGCGTGGCTCATGATGGTGATGCCCCGCTGGTGGCAGATGGCGAACGCCTTGGCCATCACGCTGGCGTCCTGGACGCCGTGGCCGTCCTCGGTGACGAAGCGGACCGTTTCCGGCAGGGTCTTGAGGTGGTCCAGGGTGACGCCGTCGAAATCTTTGGTGATGGACACGGTCTGGTTGGCGCTGCACAGGCCGGCGCGCTCGGCCTCCTCCTCCACCATGGCCGCCTGCGCCGCCGAGGAGCAGACAGGCTTGGTGTTGGGCATCAGGTTGACGAAGGTGTAGCCGCCCGCCGCCGCCGCGCGGCTGCCGGTCTCGACGTCCTCCTTATATTCAAAGCCGGGGGTCCGCCAATGGGTGTGCAGGTCCACAAAGGCCGGCAGGACGGTCAGGCCGCCCGCATCCAGAACGGGTTCATCGGGGCCGGCCAGGGCTGCAAGCCCCCGCCCCACCGCCTGGATCGTTCCCCCGCTGAGGTAGAGCTCGACGGCCTCTCCGCGGGCGTTGACTGCGTTTTGGATGAGCATGGCGTTTCCTCCTTTGGCCAGCCGCACACCCGGCGCAGGGCCGGGCGCGGGCAAAAAAAAACTTTTCCCGAAAAAGGGAAAAGTTCAGCTTTCACAAACGGGGAACAAACCGGCTGCGAAAAAACCGGCTGCAAAGCACATCTTCCATTTTTTCAGCCCGTGGGCGCACAGCATGGCACAGTTCCCCTTCCTCATTTGTCTTGCAGGTATTTTATCATAGAAGCGCAAAAAGTGTCAATGGGCTAATGCCTTTTTCTTTCTTTTCCTTTGTGAGAAGTCGGGCCGCTGTCTCTGTAAATTTTTAGTAAAGCTCACAAAAATTCCGTCCACAGGGCCTTTCGCCCTCCCTTCAGGGCCCAAAAGCACTGCTGTGCGCTGTACTTTGCCGCCCGGCTGTGTTAAAATAGGGACGGAAAAGGACCAAAAGGAACGGCAAACCATCATAGAAGGGGGTATCTGCCCATGGGCTTACTTGACGACGCCCGCAACATCCAGCGCAAGGACCCGGCCGCACGCACCGTGCTGGAGGTCATATTGCTGTATCCGGGCTTTCACATCCTGGTGTACCACCGCATCGCCCACTGGCTGTACCAGCGGGGCCACTTTTTCCTGGCCCGGTGGGTCAGCCAGCGGGGCCGCCACAAGACCGGCATCGAGATCCACCCCGGCGCCACCATCGGCAGCCGGCTGTTCATCGACCACGGCATGGGCATCGTCTTTGGCGAGACCACCGAGATCGGCGACAACTGCACCATCTACCACGGCGTCACCCTGGGCGGCACCGGCAAGGACACCGGCAAGCGCCACCCCACCCTGGGCAACAACGTCCTGATCGGCGCGGGCACCAAGGTGCTGGGCCCGGTCTACATCGGGGACAATGCCCGCGTGGGCGCGGGCAGCGTGGTGCTGAAAAACCTGCCCGCCAACTGCACCGCGGTGGGCGTGCCCGCCGAAGTGGTGCGGATCAACAACAAGGCCGTCAACCCGGCCGACGACCTCGACCAGCAGGACCTGCCCGATATCGTGGCCCAGCGGCTCACCGCCCTGGACCAGCGGGTCAGCCAGCTGGAAAAGACCGCCCAGGGGGACACGCCCCCCACCCACGAGCAGGTGGCGGCCCGCGCCAATCCCCTGCTGCAGCCGGACAGCCGCACCGAACCCTGATAACGCAAAAACGCTCCCCCAGCCGCACGGCCGGGAGAGCGTTTTTGTTTTGATGGATCACTAGAGAGGGCCGGGTTTACTCGTACAGCGGGAACCGCCGGGTCAGATCCAGCACCCGCGCGGCGATGTCCTCTTTCTGCTCGTCAAAGTTCCAGATGCAGTCGGCGATGCAGCCGGCGATCACCTTCATTTCGGCTTCGCCCATGCCGCGGGTGGTCACGGCGGGGGTGCCCAGACGCACGCCCGAGGTCACGAAGGGGCTGCGGGTCTCGCCGGGGACGGTGTTCTTGTTGGCGGTGATGTGCACGGCGTCCAGACGGGCTTCCAGCTCCTTGCCGGTGCAGGCTTCTTCCCGCAGGTCCACCAGCATCAGGTGGTTGTCGGTGCCGCCCGACACCAGCTTGACGCCCCGCTCCATCAGCGCGCCGGCCAGCACCTGGGCGTTCTCCACGATCTTGCGGGCGTACTCCTTGAAGGCGGGCTGCAGCGCCTCGCCGAAGCAGACCGCCTTGCCGGCGATGACGTGTTCCAGCGGGCCGCCCTGGGTGCCGGGGAACACCGCCGAATTGATCCGCTTGGCCAGCACGGCATTGTTGGTCAGGATCAGGCCGCCCCGGGGGCCCCGCAGGGTCTTGTGGGTGGTGGTGGTCACCACGTCGGCGTAGGGCACCGGGCTCTGATGCACCCCGCCCGCCACCAGGCCGGCGATGTGGGCCATGTCCACCATCAGGTAGGCGCCGTAGCCGTGGGCGATCTCGGCCAGGCGGGCAAAGTCGATGGCGCGGGGGTAAGCCGACGCGCCGGCCACCAGCATCTTGGGCCGGGTCTTTTTGACGGCCTTTTCCACCTCGTTGTAGTCGATGCGGCCGTCCTCGCCCACGCCATAGGAGACGAAGTGGTAGTTCTTGCCCGACATATTCACCGGCGAGCCGTGGGTCAGGTGGCCGCCCTGGGACAGGTCCATCCCCATGACGGTGTCGCCCAGGTCCAGCAGGGCGAAGTAGACCGCCAGGTTGGCCTGCGCGCCCGAGTGGGGCTGCACGTTGGCGTACTTTGCGCCGAACAGCTCGCAGGCCCGGCGGATGGCGATGTTCTCCACCTCGTCCACATAGGCGCAGCCGCCGTAATAGCGCTTGCCGGGCAGGCCCTCGGCGTACTTATTGGTCAGCACGCTGCCCATGGCGGCCATCACCGCCGGGGAGACGATGTTCTCGCTGGCGATCAGCTCGATGTTTTCCCGCTGGCGGGCCAGCTCCCGGCCCATGGCCGCGCCCACCTCCGGGTCGACGCCGTTCACCAGACCGATGGTGTCCATCATTTCTTTGTACATGGCAAATACCCCTCTCTTTTTTGGATGTCATCCATGATTCGCCGCTGTCGGTTCAACAGTTTACACTATGATAGCAGAACCAGCCCGTTTTTGCAAGGTGTACAGGTGTATTTTCTATCAAAACACGCCCGCCAAAAAGCCGCTTCCTTTCGGAAGCGGCTCTATTGTGTGTGGTAAATTTCAGCAAATCTTAGAAATCATTTGAACCATGGGTTGTTCGCCGTCGGTCAGCCGGGAAATTTCGCTGAATCCATTTTCCTGATAGAAGTGAACCAGACCGCCGGCATCTCTACATTCAATCATCACATATCTTCCACCCACTGCTTCTACCGAAGCCGAAATCACATCCCTTGCAAATTCGATCAATCGCTTGCCGGACAAGCAATCACTTGAAACGTCCGAATTCCGTGCCAGCTGGCCGATCAGGTAACACGGAAAGTCACTGATGGGTTTGCCCTTTATTTTGGCGTTGAATCCATCCAACTCTTTCCTTTTACGGTTCGAAGTTTTCTCAGCAACTGTCAGCACCTTTAAAGCCAGAGATATGTAACCATAAACCGTAAGACTGTCCACATCTCGCGTCGCCAGCTCATGTTCATCAAAAACCAAGTATGTCCTGGATTTGGATAACCGCTCAAACTCCAGCGCCCTGCAGTGCAGAAAATTTTCTATGTCGAAATCCTGCACACACGAAAAAGAAGACAAGAGTGCTTCTAATCTCTTGTCTTCCTCCAATTCACAAATCAGGTCTTTGAGCGGGATAAGCACTGCTTGAATAGCCGTAGGCTTCTCTCCCTTTCCTGTGTTGTATAAGGATGGTCGGAGAAGGGCGTTTTCGGCGCTTCTCTCTCCATCACTTCCATCAGTTTTTGAATCGACTTTGGATCTGTGAGCTCGATTTTCCGTTCAAACGTGTTGGTCGCCATAATCTGCCCCTCCTTTCTTTTTCTATTTAAATTTTATCATACAATATGAGAAATGTCAATTCTTCGTTAAAAATCAATCTGAATCCGATGTGTAAAAGCCGCCCCTCCCATGGCGGGAGAGGCGGCGGCGATGGTTGTTTATGGGTTTACTCTTTGTTCTGGCCGTGCTTGCGGGCCTCCAGGGCGATGATGGCGTCCCGGCGGGACAGGTTGATCCGGCCCTGCTGGTCGATGTCGGTGACCTTGACCACGATGGCGTCGCCCACGGCCACCACGTCCTCCACCCGCTCCACGCGCTTGGTGTCCAGCTTGGAGATGTGGACCAGGCCCTCCTTGCCGGGGGCGATCTCGACGAAGGCGCCGAAGTTCATCAGGCGGGTGACTTTGCCCTTGTAGATGGCCCCGATCTCGGGGTCCTCCACGATGGTCTTGATGGTGAAGATGGCCCGCTTGGCGTCCTCCTGGTCGATGGCCGAGACAAAGACGTGGCCGTCCTCCTGCACGTCGATCTTGCAGTTGCAGTTGGCGCAGATCTCCTGGATGACCTTGCCGCCCTTGCCGATGACGTCCTTGATCTTGTCGGTGGGGATGACGATGCTGAACATCTTGGGCGCCCAGCGGCTCAGCTCGTGGCGCGGCTCGGCGATGACCGGCTTGATGATCTCGTCCAGGATATACAGGCGGCCCTTGCGGCACTTTTCAAAGGCGTCGGCAATGATGTCATAGGTCAGGCCGTCGATCTTGATGTCCATCTGGATGGCGGTGATGCCCTTGCGGGTGCCGCCCACCTTGAAGTCCATGTCGCCGTGGAAGTCCTCCACGCCCTGGATGTCCAGCATGGTCATCCAGCGGTCGCCCTCGGTGATGAGGCCGCAGCTGATGCCGGCCACCGGGGCTTTGATGGGGACGCCAGCGTCCATCAGGGCCAGGGTGGAGCCGCAGATGGATGCCTGGGAGGTGGAGCCGTTCGAGCTGAGCACCTCGGAGACGCAGCGGATGGTGTAGGGGAAGTCCTCCATGGAGGGCAGCACCGGCACCAGGGCGCGCTCTGCCAGAGCGCCGTGGCCGATCTCGCGGCGGCCGGGGCTGCGGGGCGCGCGGGCCTCGCCCACCGAGTACGGCGGGAAGTTGTAGTGGTGGATATACCGCTTGGTCTGCTCGTCGGTCAAGTCGTCCATCAGCTGGCTGTCCTTGGTGCCGCCCAGGGTGCAGGTGGTCAGCACCTGGGTCTGCCCGCGGGTGAACATACCCGAGCCGTGGACCCGGGGCAGGATGCCCACCTCGGCGGCCAGGGGACGGATCTCGTTGATGCCGCGGCCGTCCACACGCTTGCCCTCGTCCAGCAGCCAGCGCCGGACGATCTGCTTTTGCATCTTGTAGCTGATCAGGTCCAAATCGGCGTCGGACAGGTCGGGGTACTCCCCGGCGATGTCGTTCAGGATGGGCAGCAGCGCGGCGTCCCGAACGTTCTTGTCGTCGGTGTCCATGGCGGCCTTGAAGCGGTCCAGGTACTTGTCGCGGACGGCGTGGAAGATATCCATGTCGATGCCCGCGGTCTGGAACTCCACTTTGGGCTTACCCCGCTCGGCCACGATATTGTTGATGAAGGCGATGACCTTCTTGATCTCCACATGGGCGTCCTTGATGGCCTGGAGCATGGTGTCCTCGTCCACCTCGTTGGCGCCGGCCTCGATCATGACGATCTTGTCCATGGTGCCGGCCACGGTCAGGGCCAGGTCGCTGACGCGGCGCTGCTCATAGGTGGGGTTCAGGACGATCTCGCCGTCCACCAGGCCCACCTGGACGCCGCCGATGGGGCCGTTCCAGGGGATCTCGGACACAGCCGTCACCAGCGACGCGCCGATCATGCCGGCGATCTCGGGGCTGCAGTCGGGGTCCAGGCTCATGACGGTCATGGTGATGCACACATCGTTGCGCATCTCCTTGGGGAACAGGGGGCGCATGGGGCGGTCCACCACGCGGCTGGTCAGGATGGCCCGCTCGCCGGGACGGCCCTCGCGGCGCATAAAGCTGCCGGGGATGCGGCCGGCGGCGTACAGCTTTTCCTCATACTCTACGCTCAGGGGGAAGAAGTCGACGCCCTCGCGGGGCTTGGGGCTCATGGTGACGTTGCACAGCACCACCGTCTCGCCGTAGCGGATCAGGGCGCTGGCGTTGGACAGCCCGCACATCTTGCCCATCTCTGCCTTGAACGGGCGGCCTGCCAGTTCCATCTCGTAGACCTTGTAGTGGGGAAAGGTCTCTCTGCGGGAGCCGAATTCGATTGCCATTTGTTACCTCCTAATTTGCCCGGACGTTTTTCGTCCGTATATCCCATAAGGCCGGCCGCCGCGGGCTATAGCAATAAACCCAGCGCCCAACGCGCCTTGGGCGTTCGGTTTACTGCTGCAACACGCAGCGGCGGCCCTGCTTCCTGTAGCGCTGTGCGCCGCGCCTCAGAGAGGGCCCGTCCCCGCGCTGCGCGCGCCGGGCCCCTTCCCCTGGCATCCCCCGGAGCGCATCGGAAACGCCGCCTCCCGGCCGCTCCGACGCCTCCGCCCCGCCTTGTATCCAAGTAAAAGCAAAGGGCAGGCACCCATAGCATGGCGCCTGCCCCTCGTTCATTGAAATTACTTGCGCAGACCCAGCGTAGCGATCAGGGCGCGGTAGCGCTCCACATCCTTCTTCTGCAGGTAAGCCAGCAGATTGCGGCGGCGGCCGACCATCTTGAGCAGGCCGCGGCGGCTGTGGTGATCGTTGGGGTTCTTCTTCAGGTGCTCGTTCAGCTCGTTGATGTGAGCGGTCAGCAGAGCGACCTGGACTTCGGGGGAGCCGGTGTCCTTCTCGTTGAGGGCAACCTTGGCCATAACTTCCTGTTTGTTCATTGCAGTATACCTCTTTCTGTTTTTCTGCCGCGACAGGGCGGTGGGAACCGGTGTTCCCTTCTGAGGGCATACTCCCATCGCTGCGCCGCGGTAACGGTGATAGTATAGCAAAAACGGCGGCAAAAAGCAAGCGTTCCCCTTTCCAAATTTGTTGAAACAATTTTGTGCAAATGTTGCCCGGGCGGGGAATGTTTCCAAATTTTTCACTTGCGCGGGGGGCGGTTTGCTGTATACTAGTACCAATGCAAACCGGAAGGAAGTGGAACGATACATGAATCTGACACGGCGCGGTTTTTTGAAAGCCGGCGCGCTGGCCGCCGCAGGGCTGGCGGCCCCCGCCCTGCCCGCCGCGGCCCAGGACGCCCCGGCCCCCTCGCCGGTTTTCCGGGGCGCGGTGCGGCCCACCGCCTGGGGCCCGGTGCAGGGCCGGCAGACCGGGGCCAGCCTGGTGTGGTACGGTGTGCCCTATGGGGCCGAGCCGTCGGGGGCCCTGCGCTGGCAGCCGCCCCAGGACCCCGCCCCCTGGGCCGCCCCCCTGGACTGCACCGCCCCCGGGCCCATGGCCCTGCAGCTGTGCAACGGGATGTCCGCCGGCACCGAGGACTGCCTCCGGCTGGACATCTACGCCCCCGACGGCGGGGCCGGCCTGCCGGTGGCGGTCTATTTCCACGGCGGGGGCAACCGCACCGGCGCCACCCTGGAGCTGAACGGCCGCCGCCTGGCCGAGCAGGCGGGCTGCGTCGTCGTCTCGGTGGGGTACCGGCTGGGGCTGCTGGGCTTCAACGCCCTGCCCGCCCTCCGCAGCGGCCCGGACTCCACCGGCAACTACGCCCTGCTGGACGCCGCCAAAGCCCTGGACTGGGTCCAGGAGAACATCGCTGCCTTCGGCGGCGACAGCCGCAACGTCACGGCCATGGGCTTTTCGGCGGGGGGCCGGGACGTGCTGGCCATGCTGGCCAGCCCTTACTTTGCGGGGCGGTTCCAGAAGGCGGTCTCCCTCTCCGGGGGGCTGTCCATGGCCGATCCCGAGTCCGCCGCCCGGCAGACCGCCCAGGCCCTCGCCCCCCTGGCGGTGGAGGACGGGCTCTTCGCCGCCCCGGACGAGGCGGCGGCCTGGCTGCTGACCCCCGGCGAGGACGTCCGCCGCTGGCTCCTCGGCCTGGACCCCGCCCGCCTGTGCCCCCTCATGGCCGGGGGCGGGGGGCTGCGGATGAACAGTTTCCCCCACCTGTTCGCAGACGGGGTGGTGCTGCCTGCCGGCGGCTTTGACCATGCCTCGCGGAACAGCGTGCCCCTGCTGCTGGTCACCGGCCGCACCGAGTTCAGCCTGTTCAACCCCCTGGCCTCCCAGTACCAGGCCCAGGGCCTTTCCCAGGTCCAGGCCGCCCAGGCGCGGGAGTTTGCCACCGCCTACGGCTCCGAGCTCTACCGCATCCACAACGGGGCGGCGGCCGCCCAAACCCTGGCCCCCCGCACCGGCGCCCCCGTCTGGCTGTGCGAGCTGGCCTACGGCGCGCCGGACAGCCGGAGCCCCATCACCGCCCTGGGTCTGGGCTCCTACCACGGCATCAGCCTGGCCCTGCTCTCGGGCGAAAGCAACGGCCTGGCCGGCATCGCCGGGCTCAGCGGGCCGGGCTTCGAGGCCCTGTCCGGCGCCTTCATCGGGGCGGTGGGGGCTTTCCTCCGCAGCGGGGACCCCAACGCCGCCCCCCTGCCCTCCTGGCAGCCCTGGACCAGCGCGGACCCCGCCGCTCTGGTGCTGGACGCCGGGCCGGAGGCCGATTCCCTTTCGGCCGTGGTCCGGCCCGCCCCGGCGGACTATGACGCCGTCCTCGACCGCCTGGACGCCGACAACTCCGTCCCCGCCCCGGTCAAGGATCAGGTGATCCGCACCGTCCTCAGCGGCCGGTTTTTCAGCGCCGCCCTGGACCGGCGCTATCACACCTCTGCCCTCTGAAAACAAAACAGCACATAAAACAACGGGCCCCGCCATGGATGCGGGGCCTCAGATTGTCAAAAAAGTCCCGTCCAGCCGACATGTGCGGATGGACGGGACACATACAGGGAAATTTGGCGCTGAGAGTGTGCGAGCCGCTTTGCGGCGAGTGCGCGGTTCAGCGCCAAATTTTGTCCCCAGGGGGATATTAGGGGGAAGGAATTTCTGTCCCGCGTATGCGGGCAGAAATGGGTTCCCCCTAAAGCGTGGCGCTTTTGCGACACGCTCTGTTATTTGCGGAAATATTCTTCGGCCCGGCGCGCGGCGTGCCGGATGCAGTCGCGCAGCTCGTCCAGAGTGTCGAACTTCTTGCTGGGGCTCAGATAGGTGTGGAACTCCACCACCGGGTCGGTGCCGTACAAATCGCCGTAAAAGCCGGGGATGAAGGTCTCGCAGGTCACCTTGGTGGAATCGTCGTTGACGGTGGGCCGGGTGCCCAGGCCGGTGGCCGAGGGATAGGCCCTGCCCTTGATCCAGGTGCGGGTGATGTAGATGCCGTACCGGGGCAGCTGGTAGCCCTCGGGGTAGATCTGGTTGATGGTGGGCACCCCCAGGGTGCGGCCCAGGCCGGCCCCGTGCCGCACCGGGAAACGGATGGCGTAGGGCGCGCCCAGCATGGCGTTGGCGGCGGGGATGTCCCCGCCCTCCAGCGCCGCCCGGATGCGGGTGGAGGAGACCGGCCGGCCCTCGAACTGGGCCATGGGCAGGATGTGCACCTCCACCCCCAGGGGCTGGCAGAGCTTTTGCAGCAGGGCGGGGTCCCCGGCGGCCCGGGCCCCAAAGGTGAAGTTTTCGCCGCAGAAAAAGGCACGGGCGCGGCAGTCGGCCACCAGGCCGCGGACGAACTGCTCCGGCGTCATGGACATGATGTCCGCGAAGGTGGGCACCAGATAGTGCTCCACCCCCAGCCCCGCCACGATGCGGCGCTTTTCCTCCACCGAGTACAGGCGGCGGCCCTTGATCTTGCTGCCGCCGGGCAGCTTGAAGGTGAACAGCGCCGCAGCCGCGCCGTGGGCCTGGGCCCAGTCCACCGCGCCGCAGATCACGGTCCGGTGCCCGATGTGGATGCCGTCAAAATAGCCCAGGGCCACCGCGCTGCCCTGTTTGCCCCCAAGCTGCAGGGGCGACATACTAGGATAAATCTGCATAGTCTTTCCGTTTCTCAGGTCCGTTCAACGAACAGTTTTTCCACCCGAAGCACCCCGCCGGTGATCTTGGCCAGGCCCAGGAACCGCCCCTCCCCGTCCCGCACGCGGTAGCGCCCGTCGGGGGCGGGGTAATGGCTGGTGGGGCAGCCGTTGTAGAGATGGGCGGCCGTCCGCTCCTCCACCGTCAGCAGAGGCAGCGGGTCGAACACCCGCTCCACCGGCAGCAGCAGCGCCTGCAGGGCGTCGGGGCCGGCCTGTTTCGCGGCCAGGATCTCCTCCATGGTATGGGCGCCGGCTTCGGTGAACAGGCCGGCCCGGGTCCGCCGCAGGGCGCTCATGGTCCCCAGCTGGCCCATGGCGGCGGCCAGGTCCTCCAGCAGGGTGCGGATATACGTCCCCTTGGAGCACTCCACCGTCAGGGCATAGTCCCCGGGGGCCGGGCTGCCCTCGTAGCGGATGCCGTAGATCTGGATGGGCCGGGCCTTCCGCTCCACGGTCAGGCCCTGCCGGGCCGCCTTGTAGAGGGGCTGGCCGTCCACCTTGACCGCCGAGTACATGGGCGGCACCTGCATCTGCGGCCCCACAAAGCGGGGCAGCGCGGCCAGCAGTTCGGCCTCCCCGGCGGTGACGGAGCGGGTCTCCAGCACAGCGCCGGTGACGTCGCCGGTGTCGGTGCGGCTGCCCAGCCGGAGGACCGCCCGGTAGGTCTTGTCGTGGTCCAGCTGCAGGTCCACCGCCTTGCTTGCCCCCCCGCAGAACACCGGCAGCACGCCGGTGGCCATGGGGTCCAGGGTGCCGCTGTGCCCCAGCTTGCGGGTGCCCAGCACCCCGCGCATCTTGGCCACCACGTCAAAGCTGGTCCAGCCGGCGGGCTTGTCTACGATCAGGATGCCCTGCATCAGCTCTCCTCCTCCCCCGCGGCGTCCAGCACGGCCCCGGCCTCGGCCAGGACCGCCTGTTTGACGTTGTCCAGCGTACCCAGCAGCTCGCAGCCGGCGGCCCGCAGATGGCCGCCGCCGCCCATCCGCCGGGCAATGGCGCAGGCGTCCACCCCGTGGGCGGTGCGGATGCTGACCCGCCAGCTGCCGCCGGGCTGCTGGCGCAAAGTCAGCCCCACCTCGACCCCTTCGATGCCGATGGGCAGGCTGGTCAGCTCTTCCAGGTCGGCAGGGTCGGCCCCGCTGGCCTCGGTCTCGTCCCGGTCCAGCCAGATCAGGGCGCAGCGCCCGTCCAGATGGTATTCCAGGTGGCTGCGGGCGATCCGCTCGGCCTCCATCTGGCCCCGGCTCCTGGTGGCAAAGAGGATGGTGTTCAGCTCCTCGATCCGCGCCCCCGCCTCGATCAGGCGGGCGGCGGTGCGGTGGGTGGCGGCGGTGGTGTTGGAAAAGCGGAAACAGCCGGTGTCGGTGGCCAGCCCGGTGTACAGGCAGTCCGCGACCTGGGGGGTCAGCTCCGCCCCCATGGCCTCGATCACCTGGCACACCAGCTCGGCCGCGGCGGCCGCGCCCGCATCCAGCAGGGTGAACTGGGCGTAGCCGCTGTTGCCGGCGTGGTGGTCGATGCACAGGTCCACCCGGCGGCTGTAGGCCGGCATCAGCCCTTTGTCCCCAAAAAGCTGCAGCCCGGCCACATCCACCGCCACCACCAGTTCCGGTTCAAACTCGCCCCGGAACAGCCGCGGCCCGGTATAAGCCAGGCGGCGGGGGATCGGGTCGGCGCAGAGGACGGCCGCCGTCTTGCCCAGCGCGGTCAGGGCGTGGTACAGGGCGCTGCCGCAGCCGACGGTGTCGCCGTCGGGGTTTTTGTGGCAGAGGATCAGGACGCTGCCGGCGGCTTGCAGCCGGGCGGCCGCCTGCTCCACATTCAGCGGTTCGGTCATGGCATGGTCATCCTTTCCGGGCGGGGGATCATTCCCCGTCAGTTTCGGCGGCCGGTTCGCCGCCGTCTACGTTCAGCTCTTTCAGCAGCTCGTTGATGTGGGCCGCATACGCCGCGCCGTCATCCTCCACGAAGATCATGCGGGGGGCCTTGCGGATGTGCATCTTGCGGCTGAGCTCGGTGCGGACATGGCCGGCCGAGTGGTTCAGCGCCTGGATGACCGGCGCGGGCCCGTCGGGGTTGCCCAGCACGCTGACATAGACCTTTGCCACATCCAGGTCGGGCGTCACGTCCAGCCTTGTGACGGTCAGCAGGCCGCCGGCAAGCCGCGGGTCCTTGAGGCGGGCGATGATGGCAATGATCTCCCGCTTCATGTCCTGGGCCAGACGGCCCATGTTTTTTTCAGACATATCGTGTTAACTCCTCAAGCGCATTTCAGTCCGGCCGCACGGCGGCAGGGCCTTGCGCGCTCACTCTTTGTATTCTTCCATCCGGAAGGCTTCGTAAACGTCTCCTTCCTTCACATCCGAGAACTTGGCCAGGGTGACGCCGCACTCGTAGCCTTCGGCCACTTCCTTGACGTCGTCCTTGAAGCGGCGGAGGGATGCGATCTCGTCCTCGGCGATGACGATGCCGTCGCGGACCACCCGGATCTTGCTGTCCCGGGTGATCTTGCCGCCGGTGACGCGGCAGCCGGCGACAGTGCCCACGCTGCTGATCTTGTACACCTGGCGCACCTGCAGCTCGCCCAGGGACACCTCCCGGAACTTGGGCGCCAGCATGCCCTTCATGGCGTCCGAAACGTCGTTGATGGCGTCGTAGATGACGCGGTACATCC
>ERZ1643250.2080-NODE-2080-length-15644-cov-8.645327_pt1 | contig 15644 bp, 12 predicted proteins | sample MGYA00579262_ERZ1643250 | MGnify/ENA primary metagenome ERZ1643250 (study PRJEB29033, sample SAMEA4952265) | chicken gut metagenome | biome: Broiler Chicken; feature: Gastrointestinal Tract; material: Caecum | place: Ireland | collected 2018 | study: Broiler...
CGCCACCTGCACCATTGCGTGGCGGACAACCTTGTCCCCCAGCATGTATCCCTTCTGGAATACGGCGCTGATGACGTTGATTTCGAGGTTTTCATCCTCGATGTGGGAAACCGCATTGTGAATCTCGGGGTTAAATTCGTCGCCCACATTACCCATGGGGGTGACGCCCAGTTTTTTCAGGGAATCGAGGAACTGGGTCTGTACCATTTCCACGCCCTTCATCAGGTCTTCCACGGAACAATCCTTCTGGGCCAGTGCCCGCTCCAGATTATCCGCTACCGGAAGCATTCCCTTGATGGCTGCGGAAGTACCGTCGCCGTAAATAGCGGCTTTTTCACGCTCGGTGCGCTTGCGGAAGTTGTCATATTCCGCCCGGGTGCGCAGGTACTGGTCTTTCAGAGCAGCCAGTTCTTTCTGCGTCTTTTCCAGCTCGGCCTGAACTTCCTCCAGCTCTTTGCGGGAAACCTTGCGGCCCTTTTTCTCTTCCTTCTGGGGCTCAGCGGCCTCCGTTTCGGGGGTTTCGGGATTGTTCTCCGGCTCCTGAGCAGGCTCTTTTTTGATATCCTGTTCTGCCAAAACGATCGCTCCTCTCAGTGCAGCGTTTTTCAGTCTGCTGCGTTATTTCTATTCCTCCCGCATCAGAACGGTGAGCATATTGCCCACAGCCTGTGACAGGTAAGAAAGGTGGGAAATCACACTTGCATATTCCATCCGTGTCGGGCCAATCACTGCCAGTGCGCCGGCATCCTGCCCGCCCACTGCATACCGGGAAATCACCACGCTGGAGCCTGCCAGCTCCGGTGTCCGGCTTTCCTGTCCGATGAGCACCCGCACGCTGCCGGGCTCCTGTGTCAGCAGGTCTACCAGCACGCTGGGGCGTTCCAGAAAGTCCATCACCCGACGGGCGGTTCCCCGCTCGTATTCGGGATAGAACAGCAGGTTCATCTGGCCGCTCTGGCATACAGCCGTTTCCCGGGTATCCTTTGCCACTTCCAGCAGCGCCATCAGCGCCGAGGACATGAGCATGGCCATTTCCCCAAGGGAAACTGCCAGGGACTGGATAAACGCCGGAGTAATATCGGCTACCGGACGGTTCATCAGCTTTTCATTGAGAATCCGGAAAAACACCCGAAGCATTTCGGGGTTCAAATCGAAATCACAATGGAAAATCCGGTTTTTCATGGTCCCTGCCGAAGACATGAGCAGCAGCATCGCCGTCCGGCGGCTGGTCTGCACAAACTGTACGGCACGGATATAAGCGGTTCGTCCGCTGGGAGTGGTGGAAACCGCTGCAAACCTGGTGATGTTTGCCAGCGTCTGTGTCACGCCGGCCATCAGCTTTTCAGGGTCGCAGGCGTTGGTCACCAGCATGGAATCCAGCAGCCGCTTTTCCTTCGGCTCCAGGGGCTTTGGCTCCATCAGCCGGTCCACATACAGCCGGTACCCTTTTTGAGAAGGCACACGGCCTGCGGAAGTGTGGGGCTGCTCCAGCAGTCCCAACAGGGAAAGCTCCGCCATTTCATTTCTGACGGTTGCAGAGGAGACTCCCAGCTGTGCGGCAATGCTTTTGGAACCAACCGGGTCGCCGGTCTCTACATAAGCATCTACCACCGCCGCAAGGATTTTTTCCCTGCGTGTACTCAGCTCCATTCTCCTCACCTCTGTTGATTTGATTTAGCACTCTTTTGCTTCGAGTGCTAAACCTTGTCTATACTCTACCACTCTCTTCCGGATTTGTCAAGTTTTTATTTGTAAATGATTTGTGAAATCCCGAAAATATCCCATTTCAGCAGACTTTTTTTGAAAAATCAGCACTCGGAACGCTGCTGTGCTTATTGTGGCTCATCCAGTGATTTTTGATTCTTTCGGGCAAAAAAATACCGCAGGCAACCGCCTGCGGCACAAATACTTTTATCTGCGAATGGGGTTGGGCTTGGTAAAATCGAACACCCGGCAAAAAATGACGCCTGCTGCCAGTGTGATCACCAGCTCCGGTCCCATATAGGAACCGTTATAGTTCAGAGAGTACAGAATGCCCGCCCAGTTCAAGCCGGTATCGGCCAGAATGGTGTCCCACACAAAAGCGCCGGAAATAAAATGGCACACAAACCGCAGGACAATGCCCACCGTGGAACCGGCTGCGAAGGCCAGAGAGGCATTCTTGATCTTGTTCCGGAACAGGCCGGAGAAACCCAGCACGGCAAAGGCCAGCAGATAGTCCAGAATCACGGAAAGCACCAGCGTTTCCAGCGAAATGCCTTTCAGGGCATTCACACCCAGCAGCAGCTGAAGCAGTCCATGGACAAAGCCGCCAAGAATGCCCCAGCGCACGCCGTAGCGATAGCCGATGATGCAGATGGGCAGCATGCTGCACAGGGTAATGGAACCGCCGTTGACCCACGGGCCGGGGAACTGAATCAGGCTCAGCACGGTAGCCATGGCGATGAGCAGGGCGGTTTCGGTCAGTTTTCTGGTTTTGTTGTTCATAAACACAGTCCTTCTCTTTCCTGAAAAATTTCCGAAAAACAAGGGCTGCAAACCAAAAGCCGCCGACCGATTGGAAACAATCAGTCAGCGGCGCCACTTTTGTGATGTTTGATTCCTACGCCGGCATTACCCGGATCAGGTTCATGGGTTGGAGCAAGTCCTCTCAGCCGTCTGACAGCACCCCCTGTTTTTTCCTATACTACTATATAGAGTTCGACAGCATTTGTCAAGAAAAATCAGAATCGGAAATCCCGCATTCCGCCGTCCATGTCGTGGAGGTGTTCAAAAACCTTTTCCCGAACCTTCTCGTTGGGAATGGTCTCCGCTTCCTTTTCAATGACTTCCAAGGCCAGCTTGTGGGTTTCGGGGCTGGCGTAATCCTCTGCGTACTCCTTCAAAGTCATCAGCGCATTGGGATGGCAGCAGTTGCGAATCTGTCCGGCTTTGACCAGGCTCATAAAGCGGTCGCCGGTACGGCCTTCCCGATAACAGGCCGTGCAGAAGCTGGGCACATGACCGTTTTCCAGCAGCCAGTGCACCACTTCGTCCAGAGAACGGTGGTCGCTGATTTCAAACTGTGCGGAATTCTCTTCCTGATGGTCTTCGGCATAACCGCCCACGGTGGTACGGGAGCCGCCGCTGATCTGGGACACGCCATAGGGCAGCACCATTTCGCGGGTGCGCTGGGATTCACGAGTGGAAATAATAATGCCGGTATAGGGCACAGCCACACGGAGCACGGCCACAATTCGCTGGAACAGCTCGTCGGAAATGGCGTTCTCATACTCGGACACGTCCACATCGTCGGCATTGCGCAGACGAGGCACACTGATGGTGTGAGGGCCTACGCCGTGAACGGCTTCCAGATGTTCAGCATGCATGAGGATACCCACAAAGTCATACTTATACAGGTTCAGGCCAAAGAGCACACCGCAGCCCACATCGTCAATGCCGCCTTCCATAGCGCGGTCCATGGCTTCGGTGTGATAAGCGTAATTGTGCTTGGGGCCTGTGGGATGCAGGTACTCATACTGTTCCTTATGATAGGTTTCCTGGAACAGCACATAAGTACCGATGCCGGCTTCCTTCAGCTTGCGGTAATTCTCCACGGTAGTAGCTGCAATATTGACATTGACGCGGCGGATGGCGCCGTTCTTGTGTTTGATGGAATAAATGGTCTTGATGCTTTCCAGCACATACTCGATGGGGCAGTTTACCGGGTCTTCGCCGGTTTCCAGCGCCAGACGCTTGTGGCCCATATCCTGCAAAGCAATAACCTCTTTGCGAATCTCTTCCTGGGTCAGTTTGCGGCGGGCAATGTGCTTATTCTTGTGATGATAGGGACAGTAGAGACATCCGTTGACACAGTAGTTGGACAGATACAGGGGGGCAAAAATCACGATGCGGTTGCCGTAAAAGGCGTCCTTGATTTCTGCGGCCCGTGCAAAAATCCGCTGAATAGCGTCCTTGTCCTCACACAGCAGCAGCAGAATGGCTTCCCGATGGCTCAATCCCTTGTGATCTGCGCTCTTGTCGATAATCTGATTCACCAGCTCCAGATTGTTTTTGTTCTCTTCTGCCCAGGCGATACTGGCTTTGATTTCCTCATCGCTGATAAATTCTTCCGCTTTCATGGAATACTTGTCGTACATAAAGGTCGCTTCCTTTCGCAATAAAATATGAAACTTCCGCGAAGCGCCCCGAAAAACAAAAAATGCGCCTTTCGGCGCAGTTCTCCCGGTCAATGCTCGAAATAAGCAGGAGTGCTTCACGCCGCCTTGCCAGCAGGAGCAGGTCAAGCCTGTCACCTTTTGATTCAGGAACTGCGGAAAAGAAACCCTGATCACAGGGTGTGTATATGTATGCACCGTCAGGAAAAAGCCCTTTCGGCTGATACATCTTTAACTGTACCAGCGCCCCGGCAAAATGTCAAGTTTTTTACAGAATCATTTTGAAAACCGGCCTGTTTTTCTCTGTATTGACAGGAAATTCCCACTGTACTACAATGGATACACCTGAACACCAACAAAAGGAGTGGTATCAAATGGTACGTTTTGCATTGCTCAGCGGCTGGCACGTTCACACGGGCTGGTTCGCGGGGGAACTGCTGAAAAGCGGCGCAGGAAAGTTCGTAGCAGTCTGGGATGAAGACGAGGCCCGGGGCCGGAAATACGCCGAGGAATTCGGCGCGGAATTTGAACCGGATCTTTCCAAAGTGCTGGCCCGGGAAGATGTGGACGCAGTGATGGTGGAATGTCCCACTACCAAACACCGTGACATCATCATTGCAGCGGCAAAAGCCGGCAAGCATATTTTCACCGATAAATCCATGGCTCTGACGCTGGAGGACTGCGCCGCCATTCGGCAGGCAGTGGAAGAAGCGGGCGTCAAATTTACCGTTTCCATGGAATCCAAAATTCTGGGGCCTTACCGCTATCTGAAAACGCTGGTGGAAGAGGGAAAGCTGGGCCGGGTCACTTCCCTGTATTTCCGCCGTTCCCACAAGGCTGCGGTGGACAAAAACATGCTCCCCGCCTACTGGTTTGACAAGAGCCAGACCGGCGGCGGTGTCACGCTGGATCTGGGCTGTCATGGTCTGTATATGCTGCCCTATTACTGCGGCAAACCCAAAAGCATCACCTGCCGCATGGAAGAGCTGTACGGCACAGGCAGCGATGAGCTTTCCACCACGGTCATGGAGTTTGAAAACGGTGCCATGGGCACAGCTGTCACTTCCTTCGTTTCCTGTCACGGCGTGAACATGATGGAAATTGTCGGCACCGAAGGCATGGCGGTTATTTCCGGCAACGGCCCCGCAGATTATCGGGTGCTGCTGCAATCCTCCCAGATGCCCGGTTATGAAAAGCTCTCTCCGGTGGAAGAGGACTGGCAGGATGATGTATATCCCATCGTTCGGTTCGCCCAGCTGGTGGAATCCGATGAAATGGAAGCACCGGACTACAATCTGGACCAGGCAGAGCTGCTGACCCGGATTATTTGCCGGGCTTATGAATCCGCCGGTTCCGGCCAGACCGTGTCGTTCTGAATCAAGGCAAACAAAAACCGCTTGCAGCATTTTCCACTGCAAGCGGTTTTATCATACGATTTTGTAAAATCAGATGGAAATACGCAGGGCGATTTCATACAGATCCTTGTCGAAAACGCGCTTCATATCCAGAGCCTCGGTGATATCGAAGTCCACAACCTTGCTCTCTCTGTAAGCGACCACACGGTTGCCGATGCCCTTATCCAGCAGCTCTACTGCATGATAGCCCATACGGCTGGCCATCACACGGTCACGCAGAGTGGGAGAACCACCGCGCTGCACATGACCCAGAACCGTTGCACGGGATTCAATGCCGGTCTGCTCCTGAATGTCCTTTGCCAGCTTATCCACGCCGCCGACACCCTCGGCCACGATGATGATGAAGTGCTTCTTGCCGGTTTTCTGGGTGAACTTCATGCGCTGGATGACATCGCGCTCGAAGTCATAAGGAACTTCCGGCACCAGGATGGCAGTTGCGCCCACAGCAATACCGGTCTGAAGAGCGATGTCGCCGCAGCGGCGTCCCATCACTTCCACCACGCTGCAGCGGTCGTGAGACTCGGTGGTGTCGCGCAGACGGTCTACCATTTCCATGGCGGTGTTCATAGCGGTGTCAAAGCCCACCGTATATTCTGTACATGCAATATCGTTATCAATGGTACCGGGGATGCCGATGCAGGGGATGCCTGCGTTGGTCAGGTCACGAGCGCCGCGGAAGGAACCGTCGCCGCCGATGACTACCACACCGTCAATTCCCATTTCACGGCACTTGTCAGCAGCCTTTTTTACGCCTGCGGGAGTATTGTATTCAGGGCTGCGGGCTGTATACAAAAAGGTACCGCCGCGATGGATAATATCGGAAACGCTGCGCAGGTTCATGGGGAACATATCGCCATTCAACAGGCCGTTGTATCCTCTGCGAACGCCGTACACCTCCATACCGTAAGAGATACCGGCACGAACGACTGCGCGAAGCGCGGCATTCATTCCGGGGGCGTCTCCTCCGCTGGTCAACACGGCAATCTTTTTGGTACTCATAGTATACCGTCCTCCTAAACAATGTTATAGTCTTATTCCCATTTCAGAATGCAGCAATTGCTGCTCATAACTTTTCTTACTCCTTATTATAATAAATAGGCCGCGAATAATCAAGTATCCTGTATGCAAAAAAATCTCCCGCATACGGGCAATCTGTCTCATTTAGCCAATTTTTCAGAGAAAGGAAGAATATTTTCGATTTTCATGAATGTTCCCCAAACTTTATTCCGTCAGCACCACATTTTCACTGCCAAGCAGGCGCTTCAGCTCACGAACCAGAACCGGGTTGGCATCCACCCGGTAAACCGCCGGAGCCCGGACCAGTTTCCCCGTATCCTGAAAATACAGGTACAGTTCTGTAGGCCCGTCAAAGATGGCAATATACTGCATGGCTTTCCGGTATTCCCGGCTATCTTTTCCCGGAACCTTCAAATATAATCCCGGCCGGGAAGAATGCTTTTTCGGCTGCTGAGGGCTTTCGCCGGAAGAAAGGGCCTGCCCGGGCAGCGGCGGCGGATCAATCCGGTCACAGACCAGCTTGGTGTCCTTTTCCTCGGTCAGGCTGATGCGGCCTTCTGCCAATACGATCTGTCCTTCCCGCAAAAGGGTATGGCTCCGGCTGTACACATTGGGGAACACCAGCAGCTCCATGGAGCCGAACAGATCTTCCAGCGTGACAAACGCCATAGTACCACTGCTTTTGGTGAGCTTCTGTTTCACCGACTGCACCGCACCCAGCACCCGTACCCGATTGCCATCCCGGAATCTGTCCCCATGCTCCGCCGCGTCCTTTTGAATCTCCCCCATGGAGACTACCGCTTTCCGCCGGAACAGGTCCGAATACTCCGAAACCGGATGGCCGGACAGATACATTCCGGTGACTTCCTTTTCCATGGCCAGCTTTTCCGAAGGGGTAAACTCGTCCAGTGGGGGAATCTCCACCTTCTGGCCGGCGGTTTCCGGCGTATCGAAAAAGCCCATCTGCCCTTCCAGATTCCGGTGGCGGTCATCGTCCAGAGAATCCATCACCAGATTCACCGACGCCAGCATCTCCCGACGGTTATGGCCGAGACCATCCAGCGCACCGCATTTAATCAAACTTTCCAGCGCCCGCCGATTCATTTCGAAGGGATACATCCGTTTACAAAAATCGTAATAGGAAACAAAGAGTCCGTTGGTTTCCCGCTCCCGCACAAGGGACTGCAAAAAGCCGCTGCCCAGATTTTTCACCGCCAGCAATCCGAACCGGATATGCTCTCCCGCCACGGTAAATTCCCGGCGGCTTTCGTTGACATGAGGCGGCAGCACCTGGATTTTCAGCCGGCTGCATTCCGCCGTATACTCCGCCACTTTTCCGGAAGAATCCAGCACGCTGGTGAGCAATGCCGCCAGATACTCTCTGGGATAGTGGCATTTCAGCCACGCGGTCTGATAGGCAACGGTGGCATAAGCCGCGGCGTGGGACTTGTTGAACGCATAGGAAGCAAAGCTCTCCATCTGGCGGAAAATCTCCTCCGCCGTTTTCTCATCCACGCCCCGATTGACGCATCCCTCCACTTCCCAGCTGCCGTCCTCTCTTTGCAGACCGTGGATAAAGATCTGTTTTTCCCGCTCCATGACGTCGGCCTTTTTCTTGGACATGGCACGGCGCACCACGTCTGCACGGCCCAGAGAATAGCCTGCCAGCTCCCGGAAAATCTGCATGACCTGTTCCTGATAGACGATACATCCATAGGTAACGTCCAGAATTTTGGAAAGCCGGGGATGTCGGTAGGTGACCTTCTCCGGATGATGGCGGTTTTCCACATAGGTGGAGATAAACTGCATGGGACCGGGGCGATAGAGGGAAATCACAGCAATGAGATCTTCCACATATTCCGGTTTCAGGCTCATGACCACCCGGCGCATTCCCGCCGATTCAAACTGAAACACGCCTTCTGTATTCCCCTCGGCAAACAGCCGGAACACCTGCGGGTCGTCCATGGGAATTTCTTCAATGGAAAGTCCCGGCGTTTTCCGGGCTGCCATTTTCACCGTGTTGTCAATGACCGACAGATTTCGCAGGCCGAGGAAATCCATTTTCAAAAGCCCCAGCTCTTCCAGCGTGGTCATGGGAAACTGGGTCACAACCGATTCGTCGTTTTTGGCCAGCGGCACATATTCGCTCACCGGCCGGTCGGTAATCACCACACCGGCTGCATGGGTGGAGGAATGTCGGGGCATTCCCTCAATTTTCCGGGCCATATCAATGAGCTCGTGAATCTGCGGGTCTGTGTCGTACCGGTTTTTCAGGTCGGCGGACACTTCCAGCGCCTTGTCCAACGTCATGTGCAGCTCCATGGGAACCATTTTGGCCACAATATCCGTGGTGGCATAGGGAATGGCCATGGCCCTGCCCACATCCCGGATAACACCCCGGGCTGCCATGGTACCAAAGGTGACAATCTGGGCCACATGGTCGGCGCCGTATTTCCGGATGACATAATCGATGATTTCCTGACGGCGTTCGTCGCTGAAATCAATATCGAAGTCGGGCATACTCACCCGCTCCGGGTTGAGGAACCGCTCGAACAGCAGATCGTACCGGATAGGGTCAATGCCGGTAATGCCGATGCAGTAAGCAGCCAGACTTCCCGCGCCGGAACCTCTTCCCGGCCCTACGGGAATGCCTGCGGATTTTGCATACCGGACAAAATCGTGGACAATGAGATAGTAGTTCACATACCCCATTTTTTCAATCATGTCCAGCTCATAGGCCAGCCGTTTCCGCACTGCCTCCGGCGGGTTTTCTCCATAATGGCGGGTCATTCCCTGCTGGCACTGCTCCCGGAAATAGGCGGTATTCTCCTGACCATTGGGCGTTTCAAACCGGGGCAGCTTGGTCTTGCCGAATTCAAATTCCACCTGACACCGCCGGGCAATAATCGCTGTATTATCCGCAGCCTCCGGCACTTCCGGAAACAGCCCCCGCATTTCCTCCTCGGACTTGACATAGAACTCCTCGGAGCCGAACTCCATGGTATCCGGGTCCTCGATGGTGTGGTTGGTCTGGATGCACAGCAGGATTTTGTGCATCTGGCTGTCTTCTTTCCGGATATAGTGGCAGTCGTTGGTCGATACCAGCGGAATGCCCGTTTCCCGGGACAGCCGGATGAGCTGGGGATTGATGGCTTTTTGCTCCGTCAGGCCGTGATCCTGCAATTCCAGATAGAAATTGCCTTTTCCGAAAATCCCCTCATAGCGCAGCGCTGCTTTCCGGGCTTCTTCATAGTCCCGCATGGACAGCGCCCGGGGGATTTCCCCTGCCAGACAGGCAGAAAGGGCAATCAGCCCTTCGTGGTACTTCTCCAGCAGCTCAAAGTCCACCCGGGGCTTGCTGTAAAAACCCTCCGTCCAGGCTCTGGACACCATGGCGATCAGGTTTTGATAGCCCTGCTGGTTTTCGCACAGCAGCACCAGATGGCGGTTTTCCCCGTCCAACTCGTGAACCCGGTCAAACCGGGTCCGTTTGGCCACATAGACCTCGCAGCCGATGACCGGATGAATGCCCCGTTTTTTCGCCGCTTTATAAAAATCCACGGCGCCGTACATGACGCCGTGGTCGGTAATGGCGATGCTGTCCTGTCCCAGCTCCTGCACCCGGTCCAGCAGTTTTTCAATCCGGCAGGCGCCGTCCAGCAGGCTGTATTCGGTATGGACGTGAAGATGTGCAAAAGCCACCGGCATCACTCCTTTCAAAGAGATTGCTTATATGGTTTTACTGCGGATTTGGTCGAGAGAAGCGGCAAACGCTGCCGCCTCCTGTATCAATGTATCAACCGGTATTTCGCTGCTGTCTGTCTCCAGAGAAGAAAGCAGTTTTTCCGAGGCCTGTATCAGACTTTGCAGACAGGCGGTTTTATCAGCAGCCGACATTCTGGGATACTCCCCATGAAAATAATCCATAAACTCCTGGACAGAAGAGCTGATTTCCCTGCTGTTTCGATTATGCAGACCTTCACTGTTATTCAATGTTAAGGAAAGCGTTGAAAAAGCATCTACAATTTCACCCGAATCATTTGGATTGTGAGCAGGAAGGTTTTCCAAACAGTGCTTACTATAACTCACAATCCGCTCAAGACAGGCATTCACCTGTGATACCGTATAGGAATATTTTTCCTCTTTTTCCTGATGGTTCTTAAAAATACCGATTCCGCAAAACAGGACGAGAACAACACTGAAAAAAAGCGCCAACAGTTTCACTTTCTTTTTCATGGCAGTCTCCTTAAAAACAGAAACCCGCTTTCCAAACAGAATCCATTACTCCGCTTTTGCCATTTCCAATAATCTTTGAATCCGGTGGTTGGCTCCGGAGCGGCTGATGGACAGGGCCTCTCCCAGTTCCCGCAAACTCATTTCCGGGTTTTCCAGCCGCAGATAGGCCATTTCCCGCAGATCGTCCGGCAGATTGTCCAGCCCCACCGTTTCCTGCAAACGATGAATGGCCACCACCTGTCTGGCCGAAGCGGAGGCGGTCTTGTCGATATTGGCTGTCTCAAAATTAGTGGTGCGGTTCACATAATTGCGGACTTCCTTCACCATTTTGGCCTGCATCAGCGTCATGGAAGCACCGGATGCGCCCATATAAGTGAGCAAATCGGCAATATGCTCGCTGCCCTTGATATATACCACACAACTGCCCTTCCGGCGGGTCAAAGAAGGCTGCAGGTGCAGCCCTTCCACTTCTTCCAACAGGGTAATGAAGTCCTGTGCCAGCCGCCGGTGATTCACCACAAATTCCAAATGATAATCTTTTCTCGGGTCCGTCACCGTTCCACAGGAAAGAAACGCTCCCCGGATAAAGGCGCGCATACAGCAGTCGTTTTCCAGATTGGCCCGGTTCAGCCGAAGATTCACTTCATGGCCCGTATGGCCAAAGGCTTCCAGCAGCCGCTGGCGCTGGTCGTCTCCCGGAATGGTCAGGGTATACACGCCGGACTCCTTCCGGTGCATGGAAACGCTCATTTCTACCATCACCCCGGCCTCTTCGGCGGCGGATTCCGCCATCAACCGGGCAACGGAACCGTTTTCCGTCACCACTGCATTTTCCTGTAGAGAAAACCCCCGGGTAAACAGCCAGAGCCCATAGGCCTGCGCTTTTTGACAACAGGCATTTTCCGGAATTTCCCGGCAGATTTCCTTTTTGGTGTCAGAAGCAAACGACATGGGTACACCTCACTGTTTCCGGATATCCCGGTGATTGACACCGGCGCGCTTTCCCTGATTGACCAGATAATCGCACAGATACTGGGCCAGCGCCACCGAACGGTGATGGCCGCCGGTACAGCCCACAGCAATCACCAGTTGGCTCTTGCCCTCTGCGCAGTACAGGGGATACATATAATCGATCAGGTCAATCCACCGGCGGATGAACCCCTGAGTCTGCTCCCACTTCATCACATAGTCCCGCACCGGCGCTTCCAGTCCGGTGTGGTGGCGCAATTCTTCAATATAATACGGATTGGGCAGACAGCGAACGTCAAACACCAGGTCTGCCTCGGAGGGAATGCCGTATTTGAACCCGAAGCTGACACACTGCACCATCAGCGCATCGCTGGAATTTTCCAGAAACAGGTTGGAAATCCGGCTTTTCAGCTGGGCGGTGGTCAAAAAGGAGGTGTCGATAATATAATCGGCCCGCTCCCGCACCGGCTTGAGCATTTCCCGCTCCAGCTTCACCGCCTGTTCCACCGACCCCTGATAGGCTTCCGCCAGAGGATGACGGCGGCGGTTTTCCTGATAGCGGTTAAACAGCACTTGGTCTTTCGCGTCCAGAAACAGGATTTTGTAACCCATCTGATTGGCCTTCATGTCGTCCAGTACGTCAAAAAGAGAGGCAAACATCTCGCCTCCTCTGGTATCGGTGACAACGGCCACACGGCTGCGCTGCTCCTTGGAGGAAAGGCACAGCTCATAAAAGGTGGGAATCAGCTTGGCAGGCAGATTATCCACACAGAAAAAGCCGATATCCTCCATCGCGTGCATGGCCCGGGTTTTTCCCGCCCCGGACAATCCCGTAACAATTACAAAATCCATGATCCATCCCTGTCCTTTCTCCGTCTCATTGGGGAAATCAGCATTCCCCGCAGGCGCGCACTTCACATTCCAGCGAAACGCCGGTTTCCCGCAGAACGGTTTCCTGAATCCGTTCAATCAGCGCCTGTACATCCCGGCAGGTCGCGCCGCCGGTATTCACAATAAATCCCGCATGTTTGGGGCTGACCTGTGCGCCGCCCACCGAGCACCCTTTCAGGCCGCACTGCTCGATGAGGGTTCCGGCAAAGTATCCTTCCGGACGCTTGAAAATACTGCCCGCGCTGGGCATCTCATAGGGCTGTTTCTCCTTGCGGCGGTTCATCAGCTCCTCCATCCGGGCGGCAATCGCCGAATGATGACCCTTTTCCAGTTCCATGTGCAGGAAGAGAATGACATTTTTTCCGCCGGAATAGGCACTGTGCCGGTAGGAAAGGTCCATCTCTTCCCCCTTCAGGGTCACCAGCTCTCCTTCCGGTGTCATATGCTCACAGGATTTCAATACATTTTTCATTTCTCCGCCATAAGCGCCTGCATTCATATAGGCAGCGCCGCCGGCACTTCCGGGAATGCCCCAGGCAAATTCCAGACCGGTCAGGTCATTGTCCCGGGCAAAAATACAGGCAGAAGCCAGCGATGCGCCTGCACCGCAGCAGATTCCCGTATTCCCCTCTTTTTTTACCGTCATAAAGTCTCCGGCCAGCTGGATGACCACACCCCGGATACCCTTGTCGGATACCAGCAGGTTGGAGCCATTGCCCAAAATCTGCACCGGCAGCTCCAGCTCCCGGCCGGCAGCCAGAATGCCCCGAAGCTGGGAAAGCGTTTCGGCCGTCACCAGCAAATCCGCCGGGCCGCCGATTTTAAAGGTGGTGTGGCGCGCCATGGGTTCATCCCGCCGGCATCGGCAGCCCAAAGCCATGGCCTTCTGTTCCATCAGCAGTATCCTATCCATCGCCATTCACGCCTTTCTATCTCAAAATCACACTTGCTGTTTCGTTTACAGGGTTCCCTGTCATACCATATTTATTTCCAGAAGTTTGTATGCTCTTTCAGGTAGTTACGGAAGCGTTCTTCAGAAGAGTTGACAATCAGCTCTTCCGGAAATCCCATTTCCTCCAGCATTTCCAGACCGGCAGAGCAGTCCAGAACAGACGCGGAAAAATGGGCGTCCGAATTGACAATAACCGGCACCCGGTATTTCATGCACAGCCGGGCAATCTCCCGGCAGTTGGGAATATAGCTGGCCCGCACCTCGAAGGAGTGGGAATTGATCTCCACCAGCTTGCCATTCCGGCCAAACTCGGGGATGACCCGCTCATAATCATAGGCATAGTCGGGGCTTCCGCTGTGGCCGATGACGTTGACATAGGGGTTTTTCGCCACTTCCAGCCAAAGCTGGGTACACAGCTCCCGGGTGGGCACAACGCCTTCCGGCATACAGCAGCTGTGGATGGAGGCTACCACCCAGTCCAGCCGCCGCAGATCTTCCTCGGGAATATCCAGATGTCCCTCATAATCCACCACATTGGCCTCTGTGCCCCTCAGTACCCAGACATTTTCCAGCCGCTTGGGGACACTGTGGAGATTTCCGAAATACCAGGCGCCGGGCCCTCCGGGCATACTGTAGCCGTGGTCGGTAATGCCAATGGCAAACAGCCCCTTTTCTGCCGCCGCATGGACCATTTCCTGAAGGGTACTGTATGCGTGGGTGGAGGCTGTGGTGTGGGTATGGGTATCTGCAATGAGTTTCATGCTGTCTGTCCTTTCCCTGAGGTTTTTAGGGCGTTTCTGAAAATAAAGAAATCGATGAATTTTTCGCAAGCAACAGACAGATACAAGGCGAAAAACGCAGGAATCCTTTGTGGATTCCGAGTATTTTCAACGTAGTAGCTGGCGTTGATTGTCGGAAAAGTCTAGAGTTTCGACTTTTCAGATAGCCCCTAAGTGAACATTTTGTCAAATCAGGTCTTTTTTCGTCTCTGTTTCCTTCATGCCGGAAACATCCATGCCCAGGCTGGCCAGCAGCTCCTGCGCAGCGTTATAGCCCATCTTTTTCTGACGGTTGTTCATGGCGGCCACCTCAATAATAATGGCCAGATTTCGGCCAGGCTTGACGGGAATGGTCATCACCGGCACCCGGTTGCCCAGAATCTCGGTATACTCGTTGTCAATGCCCATCCGGTCATAGACCTTGGTGTTGTCCCAGATCTCCAGATTGATGCACATATCGATTTTTTCGCTGACCTTGACGGCGCCCATACCGAAAATGCGGCGGGCATTGATAATACCGATACCGCGCAGTTCGATAAAGTGGCGGATGTTTTCCGGAGCGGAACCCACCAGCGTTTTGTTGGAAACCCGGCGAATTTCCACCGCGTCGTCGGCAATAAGCCGATGTCCGCGCTTAATCAGCTCGATGGCGGTTTCACTCTTACCAACGCCGCTGTCGCCCACCAGCAGAATACCTTCGCCGTATACTTCCACCAGCACGCCGTGGCGGGTAATGCGGGGCGCCAGCTCCGTATTCATATAGGCTACCAGCGCTGCCACCAGGTTGGAGGTGGTATCCACCGTTTTCAGCAAAGCCACGCCATATTCCCGAGCTGCTTCCACCATCTCCGGTGCAGGGGTAATATTCCGGGCCACAATCACTGCCGGCGGCTTGCGGGAAAACAGCTCTCCCAGCACCGATGCCCGTTTTTCCCGGGTGAAGGAAGCCAGCAGGGCCGTTTCTGCGTTTCCGAAAATGAGAATTCGGTTTTTATCATAATAGTCATAGAATCCGTTCAGTTCCAGACCCGGACGATTGACATCCCGGGAAGAAATGAGAATCTCATCCGCGCTGGTGGGAAGATATACCACTTCCAGCGCCAGTTCTTTCATTACTTTGGAAAGGGGTACGGTAAAGGTTGTGACCATCATTCATCGTCCTTTCTGTTTCGCCCGTCTGCCGCAAAGGCTTTCCGGCAGCGGTGCATTTGCATATTCATTATATCGC
>ERZ1643250.2085-NODE-2085-length-15635-cov-6.771245_pt1 | contig 15635 bp, 12 predicted proteins | sample MGYA00579262_ERZ1643250 | MGnify/ENA primary metagenome ERZ1643250 (study PRJEB29033, sample SAMEA4952265) | chicken gut metagenome | biome: Broiler Chicken; feature: Gastrointestinal Tract; material: Caecum | place: Ireland | collected 2018 | study: Broiler...
TCTCGATATACACTTTTACTGTTCCATCTTCCTGCATATCAGAATGAACAATTTCCGTTTCATCATTTAATGTCATAAAAGGATACATCATACTATCATTCCTCCCTGCTTCTTATACGATACTTATTGTTTATATTATATCCCATTGAGAATATTTTCAATTAGGATTTGTCATACAAACCAGAAACTGAAAACTAAAACTCATATCTTGTTCCATGTGAAAGTAACAGTCCATCGGTTAATTCTACACATAAAATTATAGTATTCTCATCATCAAAATTATTATGTCCATTGTCGATCCACTCAGAAAATACTTTTTTTAATTTCTCGGCAATCCGATAATTTTCCTCTTTCCCGAAATATCCCAAATTTATACTCTTTCCATGTGCCGTGAACCATTCACCAGCTATTGCAACAGTAGAGTTGCTTTCCATATGCCTCATTTTATTTGAAAGTGCATATGTAATAATATAAAATGCACCATTCTCATAATAAGCATTTACATAACGTACAAAAGGCACCTCATTTTCTACTGTTGCCAATGCAATAATGGTATCTTTTCCAAATCGTTCCGACATTATTTTTTCAGTGTCTTCACCTAATTTTTTCACAAGCTCATCTCCCATACCAATTCCGATCATCCGACCAATTTTTCTTCATTATACCATTCGTTTATTTCCCTGTCATTTCATTTCTCAATCCTACGAAAAAAGAGTGAAACACTATTGGTCCACTCCCTTTCCAAGTACTTCCTATGATTTATTACTTCACACCATATCACACCCAAATGCGAAAAAAACGCATTTATTTATGATACGGTTCTCCATTGATAATCCGATACCCCCGGTACACCTGTTCTAACAGCACCACCCGCATCAACTGGTGCGGAAACGTCATCTTTGAAAAGCTGAGCGCATAATCCGACCGCTTCAGCACCTCTCTTCCCAGGCCTATCGAACCGCCGATCACAAAGGCAATACTGCTCTTTCCCTGTACCCCCAGCGTCTCGATCTTTTCTGCAAATTGTTCCGACGTGAGCATCTTTCCGCCGATCTCCAGAGTGATCACATACATATCATCCCTGACATATTTCAATAGCCGTTCTCCCTCTTTTGTACGGATATTTTCTTCCACTGCCTCGCTTGCCTGATCCGGCGTCCTTTCGTCTGCCACTTCAATGATCTCCAACCTGCAGTAACGGCTCAAACGTTTACTGTACTCAGCTATGGCGTCCCTCAGATATTTTTCTTTTATTTTCCCCACTGTGATTACTGATATCTTCATTCCTTTTTTCTCCCTTACAGCGAAAATACCATCCGTAAAAATACTCACTCATGCCGGATTCCCTCCTGCGCCGGGCCTTCCAGCAGATTTCCCCTATAATCAAACCTGGATCCGTGGCAGGGACAATCCCAGGTCCGTTCATCTGGATTCCATGTCAGTTCGCACCCCAGATGAGGACAGACAATATCTACCTGAAAGATCTCTCCCTCTTCGGTCTTATATACGCCGGCTTTTCCCTGGGACGTCTCAACGACTGCCCCGTGTCCCCGTTCAAGCGCCGCGGCTGTTTCATCCGGGATATGGAAAATCCTTTTTGCCAGCCCTTTCACGGCGTTTCCGCCATCCTTTATAAGCTGCGGGATTTCCTCTGCCGAAAATCGGGACGGATCAAATACTTTCTCATAGGGATTCGCCGTTCCGCAGATAATGTCCCTGATCAGCAGCGCGGATACCATAGCAGAACTCATGCCCCACTTCTGGAACCCGGTGGCCACAAGCCAGTCTGGACAGTCGCCCGCATACCCTCCGATAAACGGGATGCTGTCCGCCGTGATACAATCCTGAGCCGACCAGCAGGCCGCCGTCCGGCTCCCGGGATAAAGCTCCGCTGCTTTTTCTTTCAGTCTTATATATCTTCCGCCTTCCCGGTTTTCTCCGGTCCGGTGTCCCTGCCCTCCCAGGAGGATATACCTGTCATACTGCCGGAAAGAAAGCGCTTCTTCCCCGTCCCCGATATACATACCATTCAGTCTTCCCGCGTTCTCCAATGCGATCACGTAAGACCGCTCCTGATGCATTCTGGCAAAGTACAGTCCCGGAAAATTTATGAACGGAAAGTGCGTCGCAAATACGATCTTTCCCGCCATTACCTTCCCGCATGGCGTCATAATCCTGTTTCCTTCTACTTCTTTTGCCGGCGTATCCTCATATACTGTCAGCTTTTTCGCCAGCGCTTCTATAAATTTCAGCGGATGGAATTCGGCCTGATCCCGAAACCGGACTGCCCCTGCACATTCCACGGGTATCTCAATCTGTTTTTCAAAGGATGCGTTTATTCCAAGTTCTCCGGCTGCTTCCGTCTCCTGCTCCAATTTTTCCTTGTCCCGGGAATACACATAAGCGTCTGACACTCTCAAGTCACAGTCTATCTGCTCCTGACAGATAATTCTTTTATATTCCTCCACTGCATCCTGGTTCGCCTGGACATACAGTCTCGCTGTCTCTTTTCCCTTTTTCTCTATAAATGTGCGGCAGAACAGTCCGTGCTGGCAGGTAATTTTTGCAGTGGTGTTCTTTGTCTGCCCTCCCCCGATCTGCTCCGCCTCTAAAACAACGGTATGCACTCCGGCCCGTTCAAGCTGATATGCAGTCAGAATCCCCGCCATTCCTCCGCCGATCACAGCCACATCTGTTTTAATATCGCCGTTCAGCGCTGATTTTCTTTCTATCTTACAGGTTTTGTTCCATATAGATTCTATTCCTGTCACAGATTCCATGTCCGTCCTCCCATGCTCTTTTACTTATAAGATTACCCATGAGAGGCAATTTATACCTGTACCGGCTCAGCGCCGCCGGATCACATTCTTATACTTTATCTTCTTCTCCGTATACATACAACTCATGCAGAGCTCTCGTAGCACAGATATACTCCGCCCGATCTGCCAGAGGATTCTCTCGTGTTCCCCGGATCATGAACACCTGATCAAACTCCAGACCCTTGGCAAGATAAAACGTCGTTACGGTCAGTCCCTTACGGAAGGCCGAACTGTTTCTGTCCATATAGGACGCCTCCACACCCCGGTTCTGTAAAAGCCGGCAGATATCTGACGCCTCTTCCTCCGTCATGGTGATCACCGCGGCCGTCTCATATCCGTCCGCTCCCACGTTCAGATTCTCTCTGATGGCGGACAGCATTTCATCCTCCGTAGGAAAACGCCTCTCTTCCACCGCTTTCCCATGCCTTTCCAATAACTCTATATCGGAAATTCCGCTTATCCCGGCTGCAAATGTGGCAATCTCCCACGTATTGCGGTAACTCTTGTTCATAACGACCATTCGGATGTCTTTCCCCAATATTTTCGGAAGGAAAAGCAGCACATCCCTCTGTTCCTTGTCCAGGGTCTGCGCCCTGTCGCCCAAAATCGTCATACGGCAGTGGAAAAGCCTGCTAAGGATCACATACTGAAGATATGAGTAGTCCTGCATCTCGTCAATAACAAGATGCTTAATATTTTTATGCACGCTCTCACCGGTCAGCCTGTATTTCAGATACAGCATAGGAAACACATCCTCATAAGGGATTTTTCTGCGTTCATAAGGGATCTTGGAAAGCGGCTCCTGTCCGCAGTATTCCAGCAGGCGGTTATATATTTCATAGATATCCTTTTCCACATACATCCGGTCGAACTTTTTCTGAAGGAGTTCTCTGTCCTCCTCTTCAATATCCCGTCCCCGAAGCGTTTCATATGCGTCAATAAAGTACTCCATCACCGCGTCCATCCTCTTGAGGATCGGGGTATCGTAAAACTTGTCATAAAAAAGATGGATCACCTCCTGCTCCGACAAATGCATTCCCCGGAAATCTATATCGCAAAAATCCATCAGGCTGTCTTCCTCCAGAGCAAGAAACCCTTCTGCCTCACCTGCAAATTCCGCAGACTGTTTCCAGCGGAATCTTTTCTCCGCTTTCGCATCCGGGAACTGCATCATCCGCTCCAGATGATCATATCTGTCCTCGCAGTCCGCCGCAGTGTCTTTCAATTCTCTGTATGCAAAAAGATCAAAGCTCATCTCCCGGATATTTTCCTCCCCCAGTTCAGGAAGAATGTGGGAAATATAATCTGCAAATACACTGTTCGGTGAAAGGATAAGTACATTGGATGATTTCAGCCTGTCACGGTCATGGTATAAAAGATACGCGATCCGGTGAAGGGCAATAGAAGTCTTTCCGCTTCCCGCAGCGCCCTGAATGACCAAAATCTTATCTTTTGTATTGCGGATGATCTCATTTTGTTCTTTCTGTATGGTCCGTACGATATTTTTCAGCTTAACATCCCCGCTGCTTCCAAGCTCCTGCTTCAGGATCTCATCGTCAATCTTTGTATCGCTCTCAAAGGCGTAGACCATTCTGCCGCCGCGGATCTTATACTGCCATTTTGCCCTGATTTCCCCTTTGATCACGCCTGCCGGCGCTTCGTAGGCTGCAGGTCCTTTGTCATAATCATAAAACAGGCCGCTCACCGGAGCTCTCCAGTCATATATCAAAGGCGTCATACCCGCACGTTCCGCAAAATTCCCGATTCCGATATAAAATGCCTGGGTCTCTTCCTCATCTTCAAAGACAAAATCCACCCGTCCAAAGAACGGCGCGTCCAGCATCCGCTGAAAACGGTGCTTCAATTTCCGTTTTTCATCATTGGCATTACTCTGCTGAAGCAGGGCCTGGCGGTTGTCGTAATCCTCGTACCCGTACTGGTCCATCTCAGTATAGTTTTCCCAGTAGTATTCATGCATATTTTCAATTTCTTTCTGCCCTTCACTTAAGTCCTTTTCTATCTCACGGAGCCGTATGGTCAGTTTCTGAAGCACAGCCTCCAGAAACTCCGCTCCTTCAAAATCTTTTCTGTTCTCTGCCATAGTATCATTCTCCAGTCTTGTGTACAGCACAGAGCGCTTGTCAGTAAATACTTACGCTCCTGCTTTTTTGCAGTCATAGTGATAGTATAACATGTATTTTTTGAAATGAGGTCACAATTTAGTCATAAATTTTATGTAAAATACAGAAAGATATTTCAGGAAATGAGGTAAATCACACAATGAAAAAAGAAAACAGAAAAATGGCACAGCAGCGCAGAGCACAGGAACGGAGAAAAAAAGCAGTACGCAGGAAAATATCAACTATTCTTGCTGTTGTGATCCCCATTCTCGCACTCGCAGCCCTTGTGGCCGTACTTATTATTTTTACCGCTCCCGAATCTTCCGGTTCGTCAGACAGCAGCGGAACAGCAGAAACAGACAACACTTCGGACACTGGTACATCCGATACAGCCGAAAATACAGACACGCCGGTTCTCTCAACCGACAGTTCTCTTACGATAGAAAATGGAGACACCGTCAATATTGACTACGTCGGCACTGTAGACGGCGTAGAATTTGACGGCGGAAGTACCAACGGAGCAGGAGCCGACCTTACCATAGGTTCAGGACGGTACATTGATGATTTCGAAGAACAACTCATCGGCTCACATCCCGGAGATACAGTGGAGGTGAACGTTACCTTCCCCGAAGACTACGGCAACGAAGAGCTGAGTGGAAAAGATGCTGTATTTGAAGTTGTAATCAATGGGATCTACGAATAAATAGCGGAATTTATTATGCACACTGCCGATCAGATGTATGTAGCGTCTGTCACAATCCAGGATTGCGGCGGGAAAGATCAAGCCGAGTAGGCATGATGCGGCAAAGGAAGAGCGTAAAGCGCGTCCTCCATGTCACACCACACCCACCCGGCGTTTTTTCCATACACAAGTTGAAATCTCTACTTTCTTTTGAGCAGGTTCAGTTCTTCTTTTTCTTCCCTGCTCACACGGTATGACTCCCGGATCTTCTGTATGGCTTTGTTATGAGTGAAAATATCCATATCATTATTTTTGAGCAGCGCTCTTGTCTGTTCTGGAAACTTTACATAGCAGACCTGCAGCGTCCAGGCCACACCCATCTTCGCATAATATCCGTCATGCCGGATTTTGCCGCATATATCAAGAATTTCATCAATATGTTTTTCATCTACAAAATGAGACATCATTGCCACGATCATAAACCGAAGCCTAAACTCTTCCCTGCTCGTCTGATATGTTTTCAGATAATCGAACCAGTAGTCCGGCTCCTTCTGCATAAACTTATAGCTGTTCACACAACTGTCGCAGACTGCCCAGTTCCCGATCTTTGGCACAAATTCGTCCAGGAATTCTCTTCTCTCTTCACGGTCCATTTTTGCATATCCGATCACAAGTCCCTGCAGCATGATTTCCTCATGGATAGAGACCGGTCCTGTTTTCTCCCGCGCCTCTGACAGATAGACCCGGAAATCGTCTTTTGCGATCTCTTTTGCCAGTTTTCTCATGGCAGGAAGCCGAATGCCAAGAATATTTTCCACTCCTGGCAGGAGCTTTTTATTAAATTCTTTATAATCCTCTTCGGCCAGATGATAAAGCTTTTGTCTTACTTCCTCTATCATTTGCTTCCTTTTTCTTTCAGATACTCGTCAATTCCCTTTGCGCCGGCTTTTCCCGCTCCCATTGCCAGGATAACCGTAGCCGCACCTGTAACAGCATCTCCGCCGGCATATACGCCTTCTTTGGAAGTCTGTCCGGTTTCTTCGTCTGCCACGATACACTTTCTGCGGTTCACATCAAGCCCATTTGTTGTAGAGGAGATCAGCGGGTTCGGTGATGTTCCAAGAGACATGATGACAGTGTCAACTTCAATGTCATACTCAGAGCCCGGCACTTCGATCGGCCGTCTTCTTCCGGAAGCATCCGGCTCTCCCAGTTCCATTTTTATAACGGTCATGCTCTTGATATTTCCGTTTTCATCTACATTGATCTTTTTCGGATTTCTCAGAAGATCGAAGATCACGCCCTCCTCTTTTGCATGATGTACCTCTTCTACTCTGGCCGGAAGTTCAGCCTCGCTGCGTCGGTATACGATATGCACGTCCGCTCCCAGACGGAGAGCTGTTCTTGCCGCATCCATTGCCACATTTCCACCGCCTACAACAGCAACTTTCTTTCCGGCAATGATGGGAGTGTCGTAGCTGTCGTCAAAAGCTTTCATCAGATTGCTTCTTGTCAGATATTCATTGGCAGAGAATACGCCGTTTGCATTCTCACCCGGAATCCCCATAAACATCGGAAGACCTGCGCCTGATCCGATAAATACTGCCTCAAATCCCTCGTCTTCCATAAGCTGGTCGATGGTAGTTGATTTGCCGATCACTACGTTTGTCTCGAACTTCACGCCCAACTCTTTTACCTTTTCAATCTCTTTTGCAACGACCTTCTGTTTCGGGAGACGGAACTCCGGAATTCCGTATACGAGCACACCGCCCAGCTCATGGAGCGCTTCAAATACGGTCACATCATATCCCAACTTTGCCAGATCGCCTGCACAGGTAAGTCCGGAGGGACCGGAACCGATAACGGCTACTTTATGACCATTCATCTTCTCCGCGCCCTGGGGTTTGATATCATGTTCCAGGGCATAGTCTGCCACAAACCGCTCCAGCTTACCGATAGATACCGGCTCGCCTTTGATGCCGCGGATACAGACGCCTTCGCACTGTGATTCCTGCGGGCAGACACGTCCGCAGATTGCCGGAAGAGCGCTGGACTTTCCGATCACTTTATATGCCTCTTCAATATTTCCTTCTTTTACCTGGTGGATAAATCCGGGAATGTCAATGGATACCGGACATCCCTTGATGCATTTTGCATTTTTGCAATTCAGGCATCTCTGTGCTTCTTCCATTGCCTCTTCCATGTTGTATCCAAGGCAGACTTCTTCAAAGTTTGCCGCGCGTACTTTCGGATCCTGCTCTCTGACAGGCACTTTTTTCAACATATCAGCCATTATTCGTCACCTCCACAATGTCCGCATCCGCCGTGATGAGTATCGCCCTCCTGAAGCTTGAGCATCGCTCTTCCTTCTTCGGTCTTATACATCTGGCTTCTCTTCATTGCCTGGTCAAAGTCAACCAGATGTCCGTCAAACTCCGGTCCGTCCACACAGGCGAACTTGATCTCGTCACCTACCTGGAGGCGGCATGCGCCGCACATACCTGTGCCGTCCACCATGATCGGGTTCATGCTTACGATCGTAGGAATCTCCAGTTTTTTTGTGAGGAGACAGACGAATTTCATCATGATCATAGGCCCGATCGCTACACAGACATCATATTTCTTTCCTTCTTCCACAAGTTTTTCAATCTTCGTAGTAACCATGCCTGCATGGCCGTATGTACCGTCGTCTGTACATGGATAATAATTTCCTGAAACAGCTTTCATCTCATCTTCGAGGATCAGCATGTCCTTTGTCTTAGCGCCTACAATTACATCTGCATCAACGCCGCGCTCTTTCAGCCACTTCACCTGTGGATAAACAGGCGCTGCACCTACTCCTCCGGCAACAAAAAGCATCTTTTTCTTTTTCAGGCTTTCAATGTCTTCATGGACAAACTCCGACGGACATCCCAGCGGACCTGTGAAATCCCGGAAATAATCCCCTTCCTTTAAACTGCCCATCTTTGTGGTAGATGCCCCCACTTCCTGGACGACAATAGTAATCGTACCTGCTTCTCTGTCATAATCGCAGATTGTCAGAGGGATTCTCTCTCCCTTTTCGTCCATCTTTACGATAACAAACTGGCCCGGCTGGCAATGGCTGGCAACACGCGGTGCATGCACATCCATGAGAAAGATCTTATCCGCCAGTTTTTCTGCTTTTACTATCTTATACATGATTCTCCTCCTTGTAAAAACTGCCCTTTTTTAATAATAAGCCAACCGGCCGGGAAAGGCAAGCAGAAAAGAACAGGATGTACATAATAAATAATGCAAAAAATTCAGCATATTCACACCGCACAGTAAAAAAGCAGACCCGGGATTTCCCAGATCTGCTTTTTTACTGTATGATCCTGAACGGATATTTTTACGGAAGGTTAAAAATCAACCTCTGTTCCATAATATGTACATGTGAGAAGCTTCTCCATTGCCTCAGGATCGATCTGACGAGGATTGGATCCTGTGCAGGCATCACCGACTGCCAGTTCTGCAATTTTAGCAACTTTCTCTTTGAACTCGTTTTCATCGATTCCAAAATCTTTCAGAGTTCTCGGAATGTTCAGCTTCGCATTGAACTCATTGATCTTCTCTCTTAAGCTGTTGATCAGCGCCTTTTCAGATGTTCCGTCAAGTCCCATCCTGCGGGCGATCTCTGCATAGCGGCTGGCAGCTGCCGGATCTTTTGCATTGTATGCGATTACATACGGAAGATAAATTGCGTTTGCACATCCGTGCGGAATATGTCCCGTAGAGAATGCAGCGCCTGTCTTGTGGGCCATAGAGTGTACGATTCCCAGCAGAGCGTTGGAGAACGCCATTCCCGCAAGGCACTGTGCATAATGCATCTGCTCTCTCGCTTCCATATTGCAGTTGTAAGACGCCGGAAGGTAATCCAGAACCATCTCGATCGCCTGCAGTGCAAGAGGATCTGTAAACGGTCCGTGCAGAGTAGATACATATGCTTCAATGGCATGTGTCAGCGCGTCCATTCCTGTGTAAGCAACCTGTTTTACAGGAAGCCCTGAAACAAGATCCGGATCCACGATCGCCACATCCGGCGTAATATTAAAGTCAGCCAGCGGATATTTTACACCTGTCTGATAATTTGTGATAACTGAGAACGCAGTAACCTCTGTTGCAGTTCCTGATGTTGACGGGATTGCAGCAAATTTTGCTTTTGTTCTGAGTTCCGGGAAATTAAACGGTGTACAGAGATCTTCAAAAGAAGTCTCGGGATACTCGTAAAACGCCCACATGGCCTTTGCAGCGTCGATCGGTGAGCCTCCGCCCATGGATACGATCCAGTCAGGCTCAAAAGCACGCATCGCCTCTGCGCCCTTCATAACTGTCTCAACAGACGGATCCGGTTCAACGCCTTCGAAAACCTGCACTTCCATGCCAGCTTCCTTCAGGTAATTTACAGCCCTGTCAAGAAACCCCTGGCGCTTCATGGAACCGCCTCCGACAACAAGCATTGCCTTTTTGCCCTTTAAATTTTTCAGTTCTTCCAGACTGCCTTTTCCGTGATAAATATCACGCGGCAAACAAAATCTGCTCATGTTCAGCATCTCCTTTTTATTTATCTAACATGGATATTATACTGCTTTACATGGCAAAATGCAACCTGGGTTCTGTAAACAATTTGATAAATCTTTTCAAAATCATTCTGATCTTGTTATATAATTTCTTGTCGTGACATCCGTTGCCTTTCCATTGCTGTTATTGATCAGGACCGCATTAAAAATGATCTGCTGATTTGCCGGCATATCGACCGGTCCGGTATATCTGCTGGATTCGCTGGTCGGGGTGGTTCCGTCCATCGTATAATAAGCAGTATATCCGTCCGGGACCGTGATCGTGATCTGGGTCGGCTCCGTATACTGACCGGTAGCCGGATTCACTGCCGGAGCGCTGGCGATCGGAAATTCAATCGTATATTTGGCAGAAGATACCACGCTCGGTATGTCCTTATCATTCACTGCGATCGCTCTGATCTCCACCTCACCCTCGTCCTGGAGGAGAACCGGCTCCTGATATTTTGTGCTGGATGTCGTAGGATCGGTGCCGTCGGTCGTATAATAGATCGTTCCTCCTGTCGGCGAACTGATCCTCACCTCCTGCACTTCCTCATACGTCCCGCCTTCCAGACTGAACACTGGCGCAGAAGACACATACTCTGAAACAGCGTTCAGGACAGACTCTGATTCACAATCCTCCAGCAGAGGAGAAATCTTTTCCGGCTGCTCCGTCTCCATATAAAAGTCGATCACAGCCTGATAAAGACCCTCATTTGTGGGCTGTGTCTCCAGCGCTGTCAAAAATACCGATTCTGCAGCGTCCAGATCATTCTGTTCAATATAGATCTCTGAGAGGCCTGTATAAGCTTCAGCCCTCGATTCATCCTTTACAATGGCACGGTTAAAATAATTTTCCGCCTCTGCATAATCACCGGACTGAAGGGCATTATATCCTTTTTTCATAACCCCGGTATAAGAGTTCTGATATACAACGTATATACCCAGACCGATCAGGACAAGGAGCAGGAACAATGTGATCAGAAGATTGCGCCTGCGTTTTTTTGCCGCTTCTCTCTTTCTGATCTGCTGCTGTCTCCTTCTCTCGTCTCTGGAGCGTAGATTCTGGTCTCTGCTCTGGCGCACACTGCCGGTATTGCGGATGCTTCCTGTACTGCGGATGTTCCCTGTGCCGCGCACGCCGCCGCCTGTTCTGCGCGGAGCGTCCTCCGTATTGCGCATGCCGCCCGTTCTGCGACCCATATTTCCTGTACTGCGGACGTTTCTTTGTGCACCTTCACCCGGGCGGCGCATTCTTTCTCTTCGCTCTTCCCTGAGACGGTCCAGTTCCCCCTGGCTCAGCACACGGGTGGAATTGATGTTTTGAGTCAGATCCGCTCTTCTGTTATATCTTCGGACATCACTGGAACTGATCTGCCGGGTCGCCCCTTCTACAGAGCCCTTGACCTCTCTGGCAAGAACATCCTCCAGCGGATTATAATCCGGCACGATCTGCACTTCTGCTCCACATTCAGGACAGATCATCCGATCATCCGGAATATTTGCTCCGCAGTGCATACATCTCATTGTGATCCCTCCCGGCCGCGCACACTTTCCACACAGTTATCCATCAGCATAGCGATCGTCATAGGCCCTACTCCTCCCGGAACCGGAGTAATAGCAGATGCCACAGGCTCCACACTGTCAAAATCAACATCTCCGCAAAGGTGATTGTTCTCATCTCTGTGTATGCCGACGTCTATAACAGCTGCGCCCTTTTTTACATATTCAGCAGTAATAAACTGCTTTTTTCCGATCGCTACGATCAGAATATCGGCTCTTTTTGTAACTTCCCGCAGGTCTTTTGTCCTGGAGTGGGTCACCGTCACCGTTCCGTTCTCGCGCAAAAGCAGCGCCGCCATAGGTTTTCCTACGATATTGCTCCTCCCGACTATCACGCATTCTCTGCCTTCTATCTGAACGCCGGAGCGTTTCAGAAGCTGGATAATGCCTGCAGGCGTACAGGACTGAAACCCTTTCTCTCCCAGCCAGAGTCTTCCCACACTGACCGGATGGAATCCATCCACATCTTTATCAGGAGATATAGTCCTGATAATCCGGTCTTCATTAATGTGAGCCGGCAGAGGAAGCTGAACGAGGATCCCGTTTACGCTTTCGTCCTCATTCAGTGACTCTACCAGATTGACAAGCTCCTCCTCCCCTGTGTCTTCGGGAAGTTCATATGACCTGGAGTCGATCCCGATATACGCACAGGCTTTTTTCTTATTATTCACATAAACCGAGGACGCAGGATCACTTCCGACCTGGATCACAGCCAGACATATTTGTACGCCCTGCTCTTTCAGACCGCTTACTTCTTCCTTCAGTTCATCCTTGATCTGTTTTGAAATCTCTTTTCCATTAATTAACCGTGCCATTGCTTTCTCCTTAAGTTCTCCTGGGCCAGCGTGCTGTATCACCTGCATTTTACAGGGTGGCTTTCCTGAAAGGGAATGAGACAGCACACTAGAACAATCCTGTTATTTTCCCGTCTTCAGTAACATCTATTCCATTTGCAGCCGGAACCCGCGGAAGGCCGGGCATTGTCATTACCGCTCCGGTCAGAGCGACAACAAATCCCGCGCCCGCGCTTACATAGGCTTCGCGCACATGGATGTCAAAACCGGACGGACGTCCCAGCTTCCGGGCGTCGTCAGAAAGAGAATACTGATTCTTTGCCATGCAGACAGGAAATCTGGAAAATCCCAGCTCCGCTATTTTGGCCAGCTGCCGCTTCGCTGCAGGCTCATAGACTACGCCGTCTGCTCCATAGATTTCCTTTGCAATACATTCTATTTTATCTTCCAGGCTGAGGCTGTCGTCATAGAGGGGATGGAAATGGCTCTCGCGGGTTTCCAGCGTATCCAGAACTTCCCTTGCAAGCTCGATCCCTCCTTCTCCTCCCTTTTCCCATACTCGTGAAAGGGCGAAGCGGCATCCTCTCTCCTCGCAGAACCTGCGGATAAATTCATTTTCTGCGTCAGTGTCTGTAATAAAAGAATTGAGCGTTACGATCACAGGCACGCCGTATTTCTGTATATTCTCAATATGTTTCTCCAGATTGACGATTCCTTTTGCCAGTGCATCCAGATTTTCTTCTCCCAGCTGTTCTTTCGCAACTCCACCATTATACTTCAAAGCCCGTACAGTTGCAACCAAAACAACCGCATCCGGCTGCAGGCCGGCCAGCCGGCACTTAATATCAAAAAATTTCTCTGCGCCCAGATCTGCTCCGAATCCTGCCTCTGTTATCGTGATATCGCTCATTTTCAGAGCCATTTTTGTAGCGCGCACACTGTTGCATCCATGGGCGATATTTGCAAAAGGCCCTCCGTGCACCAGCGCCGGGGTATGCTCAAGAGTCTGGATAAGATTCGGCTTCACCGCATCCTTCAGAAGCGCGGCCATAGCTCCGGTTGCATTCAGATCATCCGCTGTTACGGGCTCTCCGTCAAAATTGTAGGCCACGATAATCCTGCCCAGTCTCTTTTTCAGATCTGTCAGATTCTCAGCCAGGCACAGAATCGCCATAATTTCAGAAGCCACTGTAATCACAAAATGATCTTCTCTTACCATGCCGTCCATTTTATTTCCCAGTCCTACCACAATATTGCGCAGCACTCTGTCATTCATATCCAGGCATCTCTTCCACACGACCTGCCGTGGGTCGATCCTGAGCGGATTCCCCTGCTGGATATGGTTGTCCAGCATTGCCGCCAGGAGGTTGTTTGCCGATGTGATCGCATGAAAATCGCCTGTAAAGTGGAGATTCAGATCTTCCATCGGAACGACCTGCGCATATCCGCCTCCGGCCGCTCCGCCTTTTATGCCAAAGCATGGTCCCAGCGACGGTTCCCTGAGTGCGATCAGCGTTTTCTTCCCAAGCCTGGTCATGGCATCTCCCAGGCCCACTGTGGTGGTCGTCTTTCCCTCTCCTGCCGGGGTGGGATTGATGGCCGTTACAAGTACCAGCCGGCCATTTTCATTATCTTTGATCCGCTCCCACAGCTCATCCGAAAGTTTCGCTTTGTATTTGCCGTAATATTCCAGCTCGTTCTCAGAAACTCCGATACGCCCGGCAACTTTTCCGATGGGTTCCATCTGCGCTTCCTGCGCGATCTGTATATCTGTTTTCATGTTTCTCCTCCTTATCCCCGGTCTGTATTTCTGTTTGTCAGATACTCTTCAAATTCTTCTTTTGTCATCAGGACCTTACGGGGTTTTGTTCCCTCTTCCGGCCCTACGACCCCTGCCTCTGCGAGCTGATCCATAATCCTCGCCGCCCGGTTAAATCCAATCTTGAACATACGCTGCAGCATTCCGATGGAAGCCTTTTCCTTGTCAATGATCAGCTTCCCTGCCTCTGCAAAATATGTATCGTGATCTTCCCCGCTCTCCGGCCCTTTGCTTTCTTCCTGGATCAGCGTGTTTGAATTCATATGCTCTTCCAGTTCATCATTGTAGGCGGCGTTCTCATTGTTGCTGATCAGATAATCAACCACATCCTGCACTTCCCGGTCTGATACGAATGATCCCTGGACGCGCACCGGCTTTGGATAGCCTGACGGATAGAAAAGCATATCTCCCTTTCCCAGCAGCTTTTCTGCCCCGTTCATATCAATAATGGTCCTGGAGTCCACTCCTGACGATACAGAAAATGCGATCCTGGACGGCATATTGGCCTTAATCAGTCCTGTGATAACGTTGACCGACGGCCGCTGCGTAGCCAGTATCAAATGGAGTCCCGCCGCTCTCGCAAGCTGTGCCAGACGGCAGATCGCTCCTTCCACCTCACCCGGCGCGACCATCATCAGATCCGCCAGCTCGTCGATAATGATGACGATCTGGGGCAGCTTCTTCGTTATTTCATCCCCTGTCTTTCCACTGAGTACCTTTTCATTAAATCCTTTCAGGTCTCTTACGTTGTACTCGGCAAACAGCTTATATCTTTTTTCCATCTCGGCCACCGCCCAGTTGAGAGCGCCGGCCGCCTTTTTCGGATCCGTCACAACCGGAATCATAAGGTGGGGGATTCCGTTGTACACGCTCAGTTCCACAACCTTCGGGTCCACCAGTATGAGTTTTACATCATCCGGGGAAGCCTTATAGATGATACTCATGATCAAAGTATTAATGCATACCGACTTTCCCGAGCCGGTAGCCCCTGCCACCAGAAGATGCGGCATCTTTGCAATATCAGCCACCACGACTTTTCCCGAAATATCCTTTCCCACAGCAAAAGATATCGGTGAACTGCTTGTTTTAAACTCGTTTGACTCCAGAAGATCCCGGAGCATGACCGGCGTGTTTTCGCTGTTTGGAACCTCAATCCCTACAGCCGCCTTGCCGGGGATCGGCGCTTCGATCCGCAGATCCGCCACCGCCAGATTCAGTTTTATATCGTCTGCCAGCCCTACAATACGGCTGACCTTTACTC
>ERZ1643250.2088-NODE-2088-length-15627-cov-8.578988_pt1 | contig 15627 bp, 15 predicted proteins | sample MGYA00579262_ERZ1643250 | MGnify/ENA primary metagenome ERZ1643250 (study PRJEB29033, sample SAMEA4952265) | chicken gut metagenome | biome: Broiler Chicken; feature: Gastrointestinal Tract; material: Caecum | place: Ireland | collected 2018 | study: Broiler...
AAATACGAATTTATAAACTCATAAAGAATAATGGTGCTAAATCCTAAAGATGGGATTTTAATAATTATAACACAGGGATATTTCAAAGGCAAACATATTTTCCGAAAATTTGTTCGATTTTTGGTTGACAAACATTTGTTCTGGTTATATAATAGCATCATAAAGAACGCATGTTCGGAACGAATGTTCTGTATTCTTTCTATACAAATGACACAATTAATTGGAGGTAATGATATGAAAAAGAACAAAAGAAACTACTCTTCCACCGCAAAATCCGGAAAACGCCCTCAGAAAAAGTATACCACTCTCCTGCTGCTTCTCCTGATTCTCGGCGTACCGTGCGCAGCGCTTCTTACCACCCAGGTACAGGCAGAAAATCGTCCCAAAGTTCCGACTTATAAATATTACACCAGTATTCAGGTAGAAAGCGGCGACACGCTCTGGGAAATCGCGGAGGAATACCGCACCGAAGAATACGAAGATATCAACAGCTATATCGAAGAGGTGAAAGAAATCAATCACCTGACTTCAAGCCATATTACCGACGGCATGTACCTGTGTATTCCCTACTACACCACCGAGTACAAGGCCTGAAATTTTCACAGAAAAGGATTTTCTGTGAAAAGAAAAAAGGGACGATTCATCTGCCACATTTCTGAATCGTCCCATCTGATTTTAATCCTTTTGATTTTCTTTTTTTTCCCTCTGTTCCGTCATCCGGCGGAAATAGGAGCTCATTTCATCCGCCATACCGGACAAGCGGTTCAAAAGAGTGGAGAAATCTTTCAGCATTTCATCATTTTTATAATAAGGATAGACAATGTCATGGTCTACCTCGCTCCATCCTTCCTCAAACAGCGTCCTTCCCTGAATCTCTACATAATAACCCTTATATTTGATAATATAGTGAAGGGATCGGTAAATACCTCCGGAGCGGATTTCGATCAGATTTTCATCGTAAATCCGGCTGTCACCGGAACGTTTGTAAACTTTCGGACGCTCAGCCACATAATAATGATCCGGATCCGGATCAAAATCTTCCAGCCGGTCTTTCATGTATAAGTCCGGGTTGTTTTCAAAAACAGTCGTAATATAATTGTGAAAATGGATCCAATCCTCCCGATACAGAAACAGAACACGGATTCCAATCAGGTCCGTCAGATACATATAAAAATTTTCATGATTGATGCTGCGATATTTCTGATACTCTTCCTTACGTTTACGAATTATTTTTTCCAGAAGATGCCCTGGATCTTTGGTTCGGTAACGGTAGGAATGAATTCCGGCCTTCTCGATATCGTAGAGATAGTCATCGACAAAATCCTTGCTGATTTCCCTGAGTTTCGGTTCCAGACAGCAATATCTGTCATAGATCCGTTCCAGTTCTTCCCACGTGAGTTTTGCTTCCTCAATATCCCGTTCTTCCATATTGTATTTCTTTAAAAATTCATTTTTTTCAATCATTGCCTTCTCCCTTAATAACCCACTGTGTCTTGTATCAGTTTACCATAGAACCGGAAATTTTTCATCAGAAATTTCTCCACATTTTCTGAACCGCAGCACAAAAATTGTTATTCCGGAGCCGGAGTTGGCATCACTGTACGCTGTTCACATACCTGTCGTTCCACCGCCTCTTCCAGCACAGTGAGAGTTCCTCTGGTCCTGCAGACCGTATCAGTAATCTCTGTAGAAATCTCACTGCCAATCACCGAGATCTGTGCTTCTTCCAGTTTTCCTATGTATTGCTGAAGATGGTTTTCTGCCAGCTTCTGTGCCTCTTCTCTGGAATATTCCATCTGTTCCGTTGTATACGGCAGCGACCTTTGGTATCCCACTGAGATGGGAAGCACAAAATTCTCCGTCAGATACAGTTTCCATAATCTGGTCTCTTCATCCGCCAGCTCATTCTTCTGAAATGGCTGAAAACTCTCCAGACGAACCTCTCCAATTTGAAGAAACGGAAAAGAAAAACCTGGTTCCTGATACTTCCGTTTCTCGTAGGCAAGAGGAAATTCCTCATAATAATACCAGGTTGTCTCAATCAGAATATCTGCATCCGCCGGAACATACCGGTAACCAGTCACTTCCTGACTGTCATTTTTCACAGCAATCTCTCCACTGACCAGCACATCTCCTTTTTTGCAGGGTGTGCCTGGCAGAACCATTGGTGTACCGGAACGGGTGATGATTGAGGAAACAATCCCATCCTTGGACGCTGCCAGGCTGAAAGGTCCCTCTGGTGTTTCCTCCGTTACATAACCATCCACATTTTCTTTGATCTCCAGAATCAGCTGCGTTCCCTCAATTTTTGCCGATACCCAGGTAATGTTGGAAAATTCTTCCCGAAGCATCGCCGCAATATCGCTGCAGTTCAGCCGGGATTTGAAAATTCCATGGGAAATGCCCTGCTGTTCAAGAAATGCAAGGATGGAACCGGTACTGTTGGCATAATTTCCCGTAACATGAATATTCCAGATAAACAATGAGAGCGCAAAAAGCAGACAAATGCAGAGAAATATCCCTGCAAAAAACGCCTTTCGCTTCCGGTTCCGATAGAAGAAAAAAGGAAGTCCATATTTCCTCAGCACCTTTACTCTGGAGCCGCTTTTGCGGCAGAGGGCATGCAGGCGAAAAAAATCAGCGGTGGAAAGATACATTTCATAGGAGCCGTTTCGGTTGACCAGCTGCCAGAGCAAAATGCGGTTTCGGGCACACAGATTCAGAAAACGTTCCGGATCACGGCTCATCAGCCGGATACGTACATACCCCTTCAGAAATCGAATCAGCCGGTTCATCCAGTGCCTCCTTTACCCTTCAAAAGTTATCGTCCGCATCTGACCGGTAATCTTCATTTCTTCTCCGGAATAGTAAGCGATCGTAAGCCGGCTGCCCTCAATCCGCACCCGTCCCCGGCGGGTCAGAATGCGGATACAGCAGGGTTCATAGGTAAGGATTTTCTGATAATTCTCCACATATAATTCCCTCCCGCCGAAAAACGTAAGAACCGCTTCCCGATAAGAGAGGTCTGCCGGAATCTGCATGGACGAAAGAAGGGAAGATCCCGGCGGATCCGGATGCTTTTTTCGTTTCAAAGAATCTCTTCTTTCCCGCTTTTATTGTCTATTCTATGCATTTTTTCTTCTCTTTATGAACGCTGCAAAAACCTCAAACATTCTTCTTTCTGCCAACCCAAGTCCAACACTCACAAAGTCAACTTGTAAAATGCAAAAAAGCTGCCGGCAGAATTGCGAAGATGGACTTGCAGTTCTGTACGGCAGCTTTGAAATTTTTTGAAATACCCGTTAGGAAGCCTTAAAGAAAATCAGACTGAACCAGACAATATACTGATCTCCGAGATAATAGTCCATGGCATACTTTTCTACAAGATTCGCGACAACGATCCCATGGCTCTCAATGCAGGGAAACATCAGCTCCGGATGGCGGCATGCACCCTTCGGATACGCACACTTTTCACAGGCAGCACAGGAATCCGAAGAAAGTGTATAAGTCTCCAGTTTATGCTCCTTCAGATGCTGTTCAATCAGGTGTGTCATCTTTTCATGCTCCACCTTTGTCTTCAGAGATTCCTCCAGGTTCATCACATCCTGAACCTGCGCGATACTGGAGAAGAACAGAACATCCTCGTATTGCCGGCAGCGCTCGGTACATTCCTCCACCGTTCCCACAGCCGGCGGGCAGGACCAGGAAATTCCATAGCGGGGACATTCCTTCTTGCAGATTGCGCGTACCCGGTCATTGTATTCAATCTCTTCTGGTTTCAGAAACTGATACTGATAGACAGGAAACTGTGTAATAAAGGATTCGATTTCATCTTTTGTCATAAAAATTCCTTTCTGTTACAGACGACTCTTGAAATCTTCATATGCGAATTTTTTTACCAGACGTTCCCTGCCGTCCCGTTCCCGATAAACGATTGACGGAAGCGGCATACCGTTGAACGTATTGGTCTTTACCATCGTATACAGCGCCATATCCTCAAACACCACTCTGCTTCCCGGTTCCAGCTGCCAGTCGAACGAATAATCGCCGATCACGTCCCCCGCCAGACAGGTAGGGCCGCCCAGACGATAGGTCCACGCCTTTTCACCGGGGAGTCCGCTTTCCTGCACCGGCGGACGATACGGCATTTCCAGGACATCCGGCATATGGCAGGCCGCAGATGTGTCGAGGATCGCCAAATTAATTCCATTATACATCGTATCCAGAACAGTGGCAACCAGAAATCCTGCATTTAAAACCACCGCTTCCCCAGGCTCAAGATAAACTTCCAGATTGTAGGTTTCCTTCAGATGCCGGATAATGCGTATCAGCCGTTCTCTGTCATAATCAGACCGTGTAATGTGATGCCCGCCGCCAAGATTCAGCCACTTCAGCTTCGGCAGCCAACGGCCGAACCGCTCTTCCACCGCCGCTACCGTAACTTCCAGAGCATCCGAATCCTGTTCACAGAGGGTATGGAAATGAAATCCATCCAGGAATTCCATCTGCTCCTCCTGAAAGTTCTCCAGTGTCGTTCCAAGACGGGAACCGGGCGAGCAGGGATCGTAGATTGCATGGCCTTCCTGGGTGGAACATTCCGGGTTGATGCGAAGGCCGATGGATTTTCCGGCTTTTTTCGCCTTGGCAGCGTAACGTTTCACCTGCGCCGGACTGTTGAATACCACATGATCGGCATAAGAGAGGATCTCGTCAAACTCATCCTCCCGGTAGGCCGGGGAGAAGACATGGGTCTCCTTCCCGAACTCTTCCTTTCCGAGACGCGCTTCGTACAGACCGCTGGCTGCTGAACCATCCAGATATTCTGCGATCAGCGGATAACAGGAGTACATGGAAAAAGCCTTCTGCGCCAGTAAAATCTTACAGCCGGACCGCTCCTTCACATCCCGGAGGATTTCCAGATTGTGCAGCAGCCGTTCTTCCTCCACCAGGAAATAAGGCGTTCTCCATCCGGCTGGCTTTCTCTCTCCCATCAGTCCACCAGAACCGGATCATGAGTCTCTTTCCATGGAAGCCCAAAGCGGTTCAGTGCATCCATGAACGGATCCGGATCAAATTCTTCGATGTTGTGGACTCCCGGCTTGTTCCAGGTGCCGTTCATCAGCAGCATCGCTCCGATCATTGCCGGAACACCTGTGGTGTAAGACACCGCCTGGGAACCAACCTCCCGGTAGCATTCCTGGTGATCACAGATATTGTACAGATAATAATTTTTCTCTTTTCCATCCTTTTTGCCGCGGAAAATACAGCCGATGTTTGTCTTTCCTACGGTACGCGGTCCCAGAGTTGCCGGATCCGGAAGAACTGCTTTCAGAAACTGCAGCGGAATGATCTCTTTGCCTTCGTACATGATCGGCTCGATGGAAGTCATTCCCACGTTCTCCAGACATTTCAGATGGGTCAGATAGCTCTCGCCGAATGTCATGAAGAAACGAATTCTTTTGATTCCCGGTATATTCAGCGCCAGAGACTCCAGCTCCTCGTGGTGCAGCAGGTACATATCCTTCCGTCCAACGCCCTCGAAATCGTATTCCCGTTTGATCTCCATCGGTTTTGTCTCAATAAACTTTCCGTCCTCCCAGTAAGAACCGTTGGCAGATACTTCACGGATATTGATCTCCGGATTGAAATTGGTGGCAAACGGATATCCATGATCGCCGCCGTTGCAGTCCAGAATATCGATATAATTGATCTCGTCAAACTCATGCTTCAGTGCGTAAGCGGAGAACACACCCGTCACACCCGGATCGAATCCGCTTCCGAGCAGAGCTGTGATTCCAGCCTCTTCAAAACGCTCTCTGTACGCCCACTGCCATTTGTACTCAAATTTAGCGGTATCCTCCGGCTCATAATTTGCCGTATCCACATAGTGGGTTTTGGTTGCAAGGCACGCATCCATGATCGTCAGATCCTGGTACGGAAGCGCCAGGTTCAGAACCACATCCGGATTCTCCTGACGAATCAGCGCGATCAACGCATCCACATCGTTGGCATCCACCTGTGCCGTGCGGATGACTGTCTTTGTCGTTCCCTCCAGTTTCTCCTTCAGCGCATCACATTTTTCCTTTGTTCTGCTGGCGATACAGATCTCCTCAAATACCTCCGAATTCTGGCAGCATTTGTGAATTGCTACTGATGCGACACCTCCGCATCCGATAATCAACGCTTTTCCCATCTCTTTTTCCTCCGTATAATAATTGTTCACTGCAGCTTTTTATTTACTGATTAAATTGTATAGATTCTTTGATAGCTTCTAAATGACGTATGCTTTATATATGCGAATATGTGTGAATGCTTGTGACTCATTCCGGAAATGCCAGAAGCATTTCGCGGACCATCTTACAGGCAGCCATCGCTGAGATTCCGCTGGGATCGTAATGAGGGCTCAGCTCGTTCACATCGCACGCCACCACGTTTGCCTGGGAACAAACCATCTGGGCTGCCTCCCTGAGCTGGTCAAAGGTGACGCCGCCCGCCTCCGGGGTTCCAGTGCCAGGAAATACCGACGGATCCAGCACATCCAGATCCAGTGTGAAATACACCGGCCGTCCCTTCAACGCTTCCAGCCGTTCTTTCAGACCGTCAAAATTGAATTTCTGAGTTACCACATGATCTTTTCCCCAGGAAAATTCTTCCCGGTCACCGGAACGGATGCCGAACTGGAAAATCCGTCCGTCGCCCAGCAGCTCCCAGCACCTGCGGAGTACACAGGCGTGGGACAGTTCCGCGCCCAGATAATCGGAACGCAGGTCCGCATGAGCATCAAAATGAATGATGGAAAGATCCGGATATTTCCGAAACACAGCCTTTACCGCTCCCAGGGTCACCAGATGCTCCCCGCCCAGCAGAAACGGGCGTTTCCCGTCATTGAGAATGACCGCACAGCGATGCTCGATATCCTCCAGCGCCCGCCGGGTATCTCCGAAACACAGCTCCAGATCTCCGCTGTCGAAGATCTTTCTGTCCATCAGATCCTTGTCCTGATAGGGACTGTAAGTTTCAATCCCGAAGGATTCCATCCGGATCGCACGGCTTCCAAAGCGCGTGCCCGGACGATAGGATGTGGTGGAATCGAAAGGCGCCCCGTAAAGCACCGTGTCCGCCTCCTGATAATCCGCGTCACACCCAAGAAAAGTTTCAACATTTTTATTCAACATCTTTTAACAGTTCCTCCACATATGCCGGCAGGTAAAAAGCACCCTTATGCAGCATCGTTGTATAATATTTGCAGGAAAGCCCCCGCATGTTCCATGCCACCTCCTGCAGATCCTTCAGGGGATGGTATTTTTTGGACGCAAATCCAAACAGCCAGTGTCCCGAAGGATAGGTGGGAATATGTGCCTGATAAACCCGGCTGATCGGGAAAGATTCCACAATCCGTTTATGAGCTCTCTGGCATGCCGCCGCATCCTCCGGATAAAACGGGCTTTCATGCTGGTTCACCATGATTCCGTCCTCACGAAGCGCCTTGTAGCAGCTTCCATAGAATTCTCTGGTAAACAGCCCTTCCCCCGGTCCGAAAGGATCCGTGGAATCCACGATGATCAGATCGTAGGCATTCTCACAGGAACGGATGAAGCGCACGCCGTCCTCGTAATAGATCTTCAGACGGCTGTCGTTGAACCGGCAGGCGGTCTGAGGCAGATATTTTTTACACACCTCAACAACCAAAGGATCAATTTCCACCATATCGATCCGCTCGATCTCAGGATAACGGGTCAGTTCACGGATCACGCCTCCATCTCCCGCGCCGATCACCAGGACATCACGGACCGCCGGATGGACTGCCATGGGTACGTGTACGATCATGTCATGGTAGATAAATTCATCCCGCTCCGTCAGCATCATATACCCGTCCAGGGTCAGAAAACGTCCGAACTGCGGAGATTCAAACACATCGATCCTCTGGAACTCACTTTTTCCGCTGTAAAGCTGGCGGTTCACCCGGATGGACATTTTCACATCCGGCGTCTGCATCTCTGAAAACCAAAATTCCATACTCATACTCCCTTCAAAACATTCAACCGTTCGATCTGCTCATCTTCCGGTCCGGTCATCGAGCATCCTTTTTCTTTCGCATAATGGATATACTTCAGGATCGGTTCTGTGATCCGCTCACCCGGTGCGAGAATCGGAATTCCCGGCGGATAACACATGACGAATTCGCTGCAGATCCTTCCTGCGGTCTGATCGATGGGCAGAGATTCCTTCTCCGCATAAAAAGCCTCCTGAGGAGAGACCGCCACGATAGGATTGATATATTCCTGCTTCATCAGACCTGTTTTTGACCGTCCGAACCGGCGGCGGATTTCCGCCAGTGCGCTGACCAGACGTTCAATCTCTCTCGGGCGGTCGCCGATGGAGAGATACGCAAGCATATTCCCAAGATCTCCGAATTCAATCTGAATATCGTACTCATCCCGGAGCAGGTCGTAGACCTCGATCCCTGCAAGACCGGTGTCCAATGTATAGACCGAAAGCTTTGTCACATCGAAATCATAGATACTGTCACCGTTCACCAGTTCCCTGGAATAGGCGTAATAGCCGCCGATCTTATTGATCTCACTGCGGGCATACTCAGCCATTTCCACCACCCGGGCAAACGCCTCTTTTCCTCGCAGTGCCAGGTTCCTTCTGGAGATATCCAGGCTGGACAGCAGCAGATAGGAACCGCTGGTCGTCTGGGTCAGGTTAATGATCTGGCGGATATATCCCGCATGCATCCGGGGACCGGCAAGCAGAACAGAACTCTGGGTCAGGCTTCCTCCGGATTTATGCATGGAAACCGCTGCCATATCCGCCCCTGCATCCATGGCGGAAACAGGGAGGTTTTCTCCAAAATAAAAATGTGTTCCGTGTGCTTCGTCTGCCAGACAGTACATTCCATGATCGTGCGCCAGCTTTACGATTGACCGCAGATCCGAACAGATTCCGTAGTAGGTCGGATTGTTTACCAGCACGGCCTTTGCATCCGGGTTTTCCCGGATCGCCTGCTCCACATCCGCCACACACATGCCCAGCGGAATGCCAAGCCGTTCCTCACAGGCAGGATTGACATACACAGGAACAGCGCCGCAAAGAACCAGCGCGCCGATCACACTGCGGTGTACATTTCTGGGGAGAATGATCTTCTCGCCCCGCCGCACCACAGAAAGCACCATACTCTGAACTGCCGAGGTCGTACCGCCCACCATCAGAAACGCATGTGCCGCATGGAACGCCGCCGCCGTCAGTTCCTCCGCCTCCTTGATCACAGAAACCGGATGGCACAAATTATCCAGCGGCTTCATGGAATTTACATCCATCTGTACACAGGTTTCTCCAAGCAATGCCGCCAGTTCCGGATTTCCTCTTCCCCTTTTGTGTCCCGGCACATCAAAGGGGACCACCCTCATTTTGCGGAACTTCTCCAGCGCCTCATAAATCGGCGCACGTTCCTGATCCAGCTCTCTCATATGCATCCTCTCCTCATTGTCTCATTAATAAATACTTCTTTCGCTGAAGATTTCAATCATTTCCCTCCGCAGGCTTTCCATGATATCGAGACGCACCCTGGGCGGCAATTCGTAGACATCCGTGTTGAACAGATAATTCTGCAGATCGATCTCCTTGAGCATCATCTTCGTGTGAAAAAGATTTGCCTCATAAACATTGATATCCACCGCGTCATAGCGAAGAAGGGTATCCTTTGCGATATAATCCTGAATGGAAGTCACCGTATGGTCCATAAACAGTTTTCTTCCGTTGACATCTCTGGTAAATCCACGCACACGGTAATCCATCGTGATAATATCCGAATCAAACGAACCGATCAGATAATCCAGCGTCGATAACGGAGTGATCTCCCCGCAGGTCGCCACATCAATATCTACCCGAAACGTTGCAATGCTGGTGTCCGGATGATACTCCGGGTAGGTGTGCACTGTCACATGGCTTTTGTCCAGATGTGCCACCTGCGTCTCACCCTTTGCATTTTCCAGAGGTCCCTCCGCGATCAGCAGAGTGACAGAAGCTCCCTGCGGTTCATAATCCTGACGGGAAATATTCAGCACGGTCGCCCCGATCATCTCCGTCAGATCGGTCAGGATCTGCGTCAGCCGTTCCGAATTATACTGCTCATCGATATAAGCGATATAATCCTTCTGCTCCCTCGGCGTTTTCGCATAACATACATCGTAAATATTAAAGCTTAAAGCTTTTGTCAGATTATTGAATCCGTACAGTTTCAGCTTCTGCTCCATATCGCTTCCTCCTGCTGCATCATTTTTCATTGAAATCTTTTTACTGCGCAAAAAAGACGCAGGCGATGAAAACTCCCATCACTTGCGTCTCAAATCTTTTCCTGAAAGCCCGGCGGGTCATACCGCATGCGGGTTCTTCTTTCTCGCAAAACAGCAGAGCGCTTTACGAGCCATCCGTTTTTTCGCAGGAAAATACAAAATCAGAGTCTATATAGCAAATATTATTACTTTTACTACTCTTATTGATTGTTTCACAAGTTGATGTACGCTTTCCACGTACCGGTTATAAAGTAACCAACTTATAAAAAAGAGCAATCTGCTCAATCAATAAGGCAACACAAGTTGCCAGCCGGCTTTACCCGGCAATTCAGCACCTGGACAATTTGCTTTCCTCTCTGCCCAGGAATATTTGCATGGAAACTCTGTTGGTACAGTATTCTCCCATACGAAAAATAGAATACATGTTTTTACAGAATCTGTCAATAGTTTTCCCGCAAAAAAACGGTAAAATCTGACCAAAAATCCAGCAGGACTTTTCTTCGGATCAGTACCATCTCACCATCGGAAGATCATTGTTGATTCCTTTTGTCATAAGGATCTGATGCAGGTCGATGATCCCGTTGTGGAACGTGGCTGCGCATGCCGCCAGATACAGATCCCACATACGGATGAACCTGTCGTCAAACATTGTTTTCATCTCGTCCAGATGTTCCAGGTAATTCTTTCTCCAGCAGCGAAGCGTACGGTTATAATGGAGACGGAGATTCTCGATATCCATGGTGTGGAAATCATATTCCGCCATGGCAGTGACCATCTCGCGCAGGCTGGGCACCATACCGCCCGGGAAGATGTACTTTTTGATCCACGCATCCCCCGGATGCTCTTTCAGTGCACTGATGAAATGCAGAAGGAACAAACCACCTTTTTTCATCACTTTATTCGCACATTCCAGGAAGAGGCTGTAATTCTCCCGTCCCACATGCTCCACCATGCCGACACTCACCACACGGTCGAACAGTTCGCCCAGTTTCGGAAGATCGCGATAGTCCATCAGTTTTACCTGAACATAGTCTTCCAGTCCTTCCTCTCTGATCCTTCTCTGACATTCTTTATACTGCTCTTCACTCAGCGTGATGCCCGTTCCATGTACTTTGTATTTTTTTGCCGCCTCAATCAAAAGAAAGCCCCAGCCGCATCCAATATCCAGGAGCGTCATGCCCTCTTTCAGGTAAAGCTTTTTCAAAATGTAATCGACCTTGTTAACCTGCGCCTGATACAGCGTGTCGTCCTCACGCATAAAGTAACCACAGGAATAGCTCATTGTTTCATCCAGCCACAGCTTGTAGAAGTCGTTTCCTATGTCGTAGTGGCTTCTTACTTCTTTTTCCTGATTCTTTTTTGATGACGATGTAAAAATCAGCTTTTTCAGAGCATTCTGATCCGTGGAAAATTTCCCCATCTGTCCGAGAAAATGATCCAGCGCCTCATACAGATCTCCTTCAATCTCCAGCTTCCCATCCATGTAAGCTTCACCAAGCGCAATGGAGGTACTGGTCATCAGGTCACTGAGAGGAATCGATTCGTTAAACTTCACCGTAAAGGTCGGTTCGCCCTCGCCGATCTGGTACTCCTTTCCGCCCAGCTTCACCAAAAAAGGCTGCTCATCAAACTTTTGCAAAAAAGATATCATTCCATGTTCTACTATCATTTTTTACCACTCCTTTCCTTTCGTGCAGGCACTCTTGTCAGGATTGCAAGCCTGAATTTGCAAACATGCTCTAAGCAATAACAATAAAACACAGAAAGGATACTCCTGATCTGCCCGGTTCCGTGCATCTCATTTGTATCCTTGCCTGATATTATAGTACTTTTCTTTCTGAAAAGTCAAATTATTTTTATTTTCTTTTTTTATCGCAGTAAAATTTCTGTAATTCGAAATTATTTTTCTTGTTTTTCCCTCTTAATAATTGAATCGCCAGGGGTTATAAATGGAATCCTGTCACTGACAGAATATCCGATTCCCATCTTTTCCAGTTCACTGCAAAACGCCCTGACATATTTATCCGGAGGAAAATTCTGCTTGAAATCAAGTACAAATTCTTCTCCGCAGGCAATCATGTTGATTCCAAGACCGATGGTTCCGGAATTATATAAATGAATGTCTTCCACATACTGCGCATTTTCACCGAGTTTGAATTTACCAAGATAGCTGATAATATAAGTATTCAACATCATTCCCTCAAAGAACCCCATGATCTTCTGCTTTTCTTCATAAGACTCAAGACTGTCCAGCCGGTCCGACAACCCGATCATGGCATTGGCTTGTTTCCGGCAATAATCGCGATCTCGCTGTGCCTTCAATATGTGCCGGTATTCCTCCGCCTGCTCACTGAGCGACTTTTTCGCAAACTCTCTGTCATAGGGCAGGGCCATGCTCATCACACAGTTTTTGAAGGTATTCGGTACATTCAAAGCATCACGTATATCGGCGGCAAGATTGGCATGGATCGGTTTGTCATAATCAGGGTAAAGTTCTGCAATCCCTTTGCTCATCAAAAGCGCAAGCAGGATAGCGGGAGTTGCATGACTCTCTTTGCATACTTTCATATACTGATCGCCGGAAATCTTAACCTCATACCGGTAATTCGTGACCTCTTCCGCCGCCACATTTTCCGGAATCGCATAGGCGTCACGGGAAAGGCTGATAAATTCTTTGTCCTGATTGAACGAGTATTCTTTTTGGAACGGATCAGCAGTTTCTCCGGGAAGCAGAGATTCCTCCGCCAGACGCACTCCTTCCGGACATGGCTTCCTGCCGTACGCCAGACCACAATAATAATAGATCAGAGTCTCGACAAATGGCAGAACACCGCGTCCATCACACAGCGCATGGTGGAAAGAGACATAAACAGAGCAATCATAATAAGTAATATCGATCAGATGGTATCCGCAGCTGATATGACCCAGCCTCGCCAATTCTTTTGTTCTTTTCGCAATCAGGGACTGCTCATTCTGTACAATGTAGAAATCTCCGTCCTTTTCGATCAACTTGGTATTGAAATACGGATACCGTTTCATTGCGGTCCGCAGCGCCTCATTTAAAAAGGAACCGGTCACTTTCTTTTTCAACCGGATCTCGATCACTTCACTTTCCATTCCATACTTTTTATAAAGATAACTCTGTCCGGAACGGATTTTTTCATATTTTCCTTCCGGTGTTGATCCTGATTTCCCGATCAGAATTTCTTTCTCGCTGCGCTTCGCAGCCTCTAAAAAATCACGAAATAAACTTCCCATATCATAATCACCTCAATTTGATAGTTTCTTGTTCTTGTAATTTCAGTATGCCTCTGAAATGTTTGAGAAGGATTTGAAAAGTGTTTCAGAATTATTAATCTGTTTGAATTTGATATATTTTTACCTGTAACCGTACGTTTCATTTTTTGGAAAAACTGCTGCAGGATTTTGTCCGTAAAGCATTGATCCAATAGTTTCTTGTATTGTTCAAGTATAAGAACTATAATAAACATTGTGTAGAAACGAATATGGACTATATGAGCAAGGAAAGGAATTGAAAAATGCCAAAGATACTTTACGTTGAAGATGATTTCAGTCTGATTGATGGCTTGCAATATACGCTTGAAACAAGTGGATATATGGTGAACAATGCCAAAACTGTAAAAGAGGCTCTATCGCTGTTCAGAAATAATGCCTATGATTTATTACTGCTGGATGTCACACTTCCAGACGGTACCGGCTTCGATATTTGCAAAGAGGTGCGTATTTGTTCAACCGTCCCCATTATTTTTTTGACAGCCTCCGATCAGGAAATCAACATCGTCCGAGGGCTCGATATGGGCGCCGACGATTATATTACCAAACCATTCAAGTTAAATGAGCTGCTGTCCAGAATGAAAGCAATCCTGCGCCGTTCCTTGAAGTTTTCAAGAGCAGATACCGTTTTGGAGGCAAATGGTATTCGCATTGATATGACAGAACGACTCGTCTGGAAAAATAATGAACCGCTTGATTTTCCGTTGGTGGAATACAAATTACTGTGTCTGTTCATGCAAAACCCCAATCATCTTATGTCTCGTGAAATGATTCTGGATCGGATGTGGGATGGGAATGGAAACTTTGTGGACGATAATACTTTGTCCGTATACATCCGGCGGTTAAGAAACAAGATTGAGGATACACCCAATCATCCTAAATTTCTGCTGACAGAACGAGGGATCGGCTATAAATGGGTTGTGGAGTGAGGATAAGGTATGGGCAAATCAGGGAAAGAAACAAAGATTCTACTACTGGCAATCACCACCGTCTGCTTTATTTCATTTTTGCTTGCTGCTGGCATTTCGTTTTGGCTGGCAAAAGATTTCCAGCAAGAGCTGCTGCTTCATGACTATGGTGTTTCAGGCTATCAGCTGAATCATGAGGATGAATTGCAGATTTCAGCTTTTACTGCACACCCAGACGACAGTGACATACAACGTGGGAAAGAGGCTTTGGCTTCTATTGGATACAATGAAGCAGTGTCTATGGAACTTCTGCCTGCTGTCCGGGAATATCGCAACCAGACGATGTTGTATTTGTTTTTACTCGTGTTGTTTTTATTTATCATGATTTATCTGGCAATTTTTCTTTACTTGCACCGTCAGCATAAGGCTATTAAGAACGCAGAGAACAAAATCCGCGAATTTTTAGATGGCAACACATTGTCCAGAATTGAATGTTCTCAAACGGGTGATTGGTACAGCCTCTTCCACGATGTGAATGAGATGGCGACCATTCTCTCTGCGCATGCGGAAAGTCAGAAACAGACAAAAGAGTTTTTACAGGACATCATTTCAGATGTATCGCACCAGATTAAAACACCGCTGTCTGCTTTGAAAATGTACCATGAAATTATCAGCAGTCATAAAGAGAATGCCGAAACGGTGGCAAGCTTCTCCGAAAAATCTCAACGGGAGATCAAACGAATAGAAGATGTCATTTATACTTTGCTGAAATTGGCACGTCTGGATGCGGGGATCATTCAGATGGAAAAAGCAGAAGAAAACGTTTCCGTTCTCATGCATGATGTGTTGGAACGATTTGAAACATGGGTCGAGCAAGATCACAAAGAGATTACTCTTTCTGGTGAAGATGATATTACCCTTGATTGTGATGCACTGTGGATGTCTGAAGCCATTGGAAATATCATTAAAAACGCTTTGGAGCATACACAAACGGGTGGGCATATTTCGGTACAATGGACACAATCGCCCCTGATGACCCAAATCGTCATTGCCGACAATGGAAAAGGCATACATTGATATTGTCAAGATTAGTTGACACATTTTTCTCAAGGATATCACTGACTATG
>ERZ1643250.2090-NODE-2090-length-15605-cov-73.895820_pt1 | contig 15605 bp, 15 predicted proteins | sample MGYA00579262_ERZ1643250 | MGnify/ENA primary metagenome ERZ1643250 (study PRJEB29033, sample SAMEA4952265) | chicken gut metagenome | biome: Broiler Chicken; feature: Gastrointestinal Tract; material: Caecum | place: Ireland | collected 2018 | study: Broiler...
ACGTACGGTTTTGTGTAGGGATATGGGGAGTAATCCCCATATCTACTAGAGAAAAATGGGAGGAAAAGTTTATGAAAAAGTCGAAAAAGAGAATCTGTAAACATTGCAATGCAGAACTGCCGGAAGGCGCTAAGGTATGCCCGGAGTGTGGAAAGAAAGTAAGCCATAAATTGGTCTGGGGAATTGTCATCGCCGTTGTGGTTGTAATTGCCGCAGTTTTAATTTTGGTGAGTGGTAATTCTAATAAGCCGCCGAAAGAAAAAGAATATGTAAAAGAAGATCAGATTGGCAGTGTATTTACGAATCCGGATAAGTACAAGGATAAGTATATCAAGATCAAAGGACAGGTGTTTAATGTAGAAGAAGATAACGGAACTTATGTTCTTCAGGTTTGGTATGACATAAAGGATTACGATAAAAACTTTATTGTAGTAACAGATAAAAAATTTGAAAACGAAGATTATATTTCTGTTGATGGCTGGATTACCGGAGAATTTACCGGAGAGAATGTCGTGGGAGGAAAGGTTTCCTGTCCTCAGATCCAGGCAGTATCTGTGGAGAAGACAACATATCAGGATGTTGCGGCTCCAACGGTGAAAGAAATCACGGTGAATAAGACCTCTGCCCAGCATGGTGTGAAGGTAACCGTGGAGAAAGTTGAATTTGCGGAAGAAGAAACCAGGATATATGTAAAAGCAGAAAATGATTCCAGCGATACGGTAAATATTTACGCATATGCCGCAGAAGCAATCCAGGATGGGAAGCAGATCGGACTGAGTGATGAGTCCTATATGGCTGGGTATGATGAGCTGGAAGATACGATTTCAGCCGGATCTTCCGATACAGGAATTATTTTGTTCAAGAAGATGGATCCGGATAAATCATTTAAACTGCAGCTTGGCGCATACAGCGATAACTTTGACATTACACTGAATGATTTTACATTTGAGATTCAGTAACAGATAAAAAATCAGGCAGACTTTTTAGTCCTGCCTGATTTTTGTTTTCTATTTCTACTCTTCTTCTTCGTCTTCATCTGGAGCTGCTTCCGGCTCTGCGATATTTACAACGATTGTATCCGGAGAAGTAATCAGAGATATTTTCTCGTTTTTTGCAATATCCAGATCTTCTACATGGATCAGGTCGCCGGCTTTGTAATTTGCCAGATCGATTTCTACGGATTCTACCAGATCAGCCGGATATGCCTCGTATTCGATTTCAGATAAGGACTGTTCTACAATACCATTCTGAACAGAACCTTCGTTTAACAGGACAACCGGAGCTGCGGCATTGATTTTTTCATTGGCTACCAGCTGCTGGAAGTTAATAAATTCAATATCTTTTTTCAGTGCGTTATAGTTGATTTCTTTGATCATAGCTTCTGTATTGTTTCCGTCGATGTTCAGGGTGATGTGCGCTCCCTTTTTATGATCTTTCAGAAACATGGTCGTGTCATGGGAATCCAATTTCAGTGGAATGGAGTTTTCAATATCTTTACCAAACAGATTTCCGATGATATAGCCTTCTCGCCTTAGTTTTTTTGCCTTTACTTTCATATCTCTTTTTTCTGCGTTTAATGTGTTCATTTGATATACCTCCTTGAATCAACGTTAGTCAAAATGCATAGCTGCATCTTCCTGCGTCCTCACGGGGCATCGCCGTTATAATGAAAAAGAGCCTCCAGTGTAGTGGAAGCTCTTGTTTGTATGCAGGGTTTCTATGCACCTATTATCATTATAGCATAATATGTCAAGTCCCTTTAAGAATCTGTACGCCATTGAAAGTTTTCAGTACCTGCACCTATCTCAAAATGATATTTGACAATGCCCAGATCTGTTTTGCTGTAAAAACCAATGCCGGATTTTGCGGAAACAGTCTGATCTTCATTCAAAGTGAAATAAAATTTCTGCTGATTCATTGCTGTAGGAGCCAGAAGCGCGGCTTCTACACCGTTTCGGAACCATTCAGGAGAAGCATCAGAAAGATTGGACACATCCTGAGCCGATTTGCTCTTATGAGGAGTTCCCTGGTGTTTTCCGTAGCCAATGGCAATGACCATATAGATTTTTTCGTCTTTTTCCAGTTTATACGCTGTCTTGATTTTATTGTAAGTCATTGCAGCCCAGCAGGTATTCAGACCCAGCTGCTGAGCTTTTAAAACAACTTTTTCACCATAATATCCGCAAAGTTCTTCTGCGCTGTTGTCTTTTTTACCGGCAATGGCAATATAACTGCTGACACCGGAAAATTTTCCAAAACGAGCCATAAAACTGCTGAATGCCTTTGGTTCATTGAGAACAAGCTGCATATGGAGACCACTGGCCTGATTGCATTCCTGGAGAAAGGATGACAATTCGTCTTTTACTGTTCCTTCTATTTTCTGGTCGGTATAGGAGCGTACAGAATGGCGTGTTTGTATAGCGTCTAAAAGATTCATGTTCATTCTCCCTTCTGTTACGTATCGTACAAATTGATTTCATTATACCATACTCAGGGATGAACAAGAAGAAGAATTGCAACATATATTAATGAAGAATACGAGAAAGACAGGAATGGGAAATGCAGTATGATTTTGCGGTAATCGGCGGGGACCGCCGTCAGGTATATCTGGCCAATGAATTAAAGAACCGTAGATATCGGGTCATTGTATATGGTATCAGAGAAAAAGATCTGGATCCGGGCTGCAGGCGTGGAGAAAGTCTGCAGGAAGCAGTGTCTGGCGCAGACAGTATTATCGGGCCGGTGGTGTTTTCAAAAGATGAAAAAAAGATCACCTCTGATTTGGAAAACGGCGGTCTTTGGGTAAAAGAACTGATGGATGAACTGCGTCCGGGACAGAGTTTATTTGGAGGGTGTATTTCAGATAAGATCCGAAAAGTCTGCCGGGAAAAAGGCGTGGAAGTCTATGATTTTATGAAAATGGATGATGTTGCGATCTATAATGCGATTGCGACAGCGGAAGGAGCCATTGTGAAGGCAATGGAATTAAAACCGGTCAATCTTCATGGAAGCCGGTGTCTGGTACTTGGGTATGGGCGCTGTGGAAAGGTGCTGGCGCAGAAACTAAAGGGCATGGATGCAGAAGTGTCAGTATGTGCCAGAAGCGACAGGGCAAGAAGTGAGAGCGAAGCAGTGGGATTTTCCAGTATGGATTTTGGAGAACTGTCCAGACATATCCTGAGATTTGATTATATTTTCAATACGGTTCCGGCTGTAGTATTAAAGTATCCGGAATTAAAGCGTCTGTCCAGGGATGCCTGTATTATAGACATTGCGTCTGCTCCAGGAGGCGTTGATCAGGAAGCTGCCGGAAAACTTCAGGTGCAAAGTTATCTCTGCCCCAGTCTTCCGGGAATTTATGCTCCAAAGTCTTCCGGGATCCGGCTGGCGGAAAAAGTGATAAAACTGAAAGGAAAAACAGAATATGAAGCTGGAAAATAAAAGGATTGGCGTTGCCATGACAGGGTCTTTTTGTACTTTTGCAAAAGCCATCAAAGGGATAAAAATACTGGTGGAAGAGGGGGCAAAAGTACAGACGATTTTTTCTGATTCTGCTCAGACAATTAACAGCCGGTTTGGCAGAGCGAAGGATTTTATCCATGAAGTAACAGAAATAACAGGACAGGAACCGATGCTGACCATAGAGCAGGCGGAGGTAATTGGGCCGACAGGATGTTTTGATCTTTTGCTGATGCTTCCCTGCACAGGAAATACTATGGCAAAGCTGGTAAACGGTATTACAGATACCCCGGCTTTGATGGCGGCCAAGGCTCATTTAAGAAATGGGAAACCGCTGCTGATTTCCATGGCAACCAATGATGCACTGGGAATGAATTTTAAAAATATCGGGTATCTTTTAAACAGTAAGAATGTATATTTTGTCCCGTTTGGACAGGACGACCCGGTAAAAAAGCCAAATTCTATGACGGCAGATACCGGGCTGATCATTCCGGCAATGCTGGAGGCGCTGAAGGGAAGACAGTACCAGCCTGTTCTTTGCAGCCGGTAAATGGAAAAGAAAAGAGGTAGAGATATATGTGTGGAATTGCAGGATTTTCAAATCCCGGGGAACAGTATCACAGAAAAAAAGAATCCTGGATTAAAGTATTGGATGATATGAACCGGATCCAAAAGCACAGGGGCCCGGATGATGAAGGCACCTATCTGGATGACGAATGCGGTCTGGCACATGTGAGACTTTCCATCATTGATCTGAAAAACGGACATCAGCCGATGATTCGCCAAAAAGACCGGAAAGACTGTGCGGTTATTTTTAATGGAGAAATTTATAATATGAAATCTCTTCGAAATGAACTGGAGAGAAAAGGTGCGAAATTTCAGACGACCAGCGACACAGAAGTCATTTTAGTCGGGTATATGCGCTATGGAGCAGCTTTTGTGGAAAAATTGAATGGGATTTTCTCTATTGCCATATGGGACGGAGCCTTAAAAAAGCTGTATCTGTTTCGGGACCGCCTTGGTGTAAAACCATTGTTTTATACAATGAAAAGGAATACGCTGGTGTTTTCTTCTGAACTAAAAGGGTTATTTCAATACCCGGGAGTGGAACCGGTCATTGACAGAGAAGGGCTGGGAGAAGTGTTTGGCCTTGGACCGGCAAAATCCTATGGGAAAGGTGTCTTTCAGGGAATCCGCGAGGTGCTTCCGGGGCATCTGATTGAATATGGAAAAGAAGGATGGAAAGACCATGCTTACTGGAAACTGGAGGCAAAGCCTCATGAGGATTCTGTTAAGGAAACCATAGAGAAAACATCCTGGTTGGTTCATGATGCCGTTCGGATGCAGATGCTTTCGGATATTCCAATCTGTACGTTTCTTTCAGGAGGGGTGGACAGCAGTTTGGTAACTTCGATCTGCGCGAAAACTCTGAAAAAAGAAGGGAAACAGCTGGATACCTTTTCTTTTGATTTTCAGAACAATCATCAGTATTTTCAGGCCAACTCGTTTCAGCCATCGGAAGATCGTCCATGGGTAGAGAAAATGGTAACGTATTCGGGAACGAATCATACATTTTTGGAGTGCGGGAATATGGATCTGATTTCTGATCTTTACCGGGCAGTGGATGCCAGAGATCTGCCGTGTATGGCGGATGTAGAATCTTCCATGCTGTATTTTTGCTCTTTGGTAGCCAAAAGCCATAAGGTAACTTTGACAGGAGAGTGCGCAGATGAAATTTTTGGAGGATACCCATGGTTTCATAAGAAAGAATGTTTTGAGGCCGACAATTTTCCGTGGTCTATGGATATGGAACCAAGAAAAATGCTTTTGAGAGATGATATCCTGAAAATGATTGATCTGGAATCATATTCCAGGGAAGCTTATCAAAAGACCATTGATGAGACGCCGAAATTATATGGAGAAGATTCCACTGAGTCCCGCAGAAGGGAAATTTCCTATTTAAATCTCAGATGGTTTATGGTAACATTATTAGACCGTATGGACCGGACCAGTATGTACTCCGGACTGGAGGCCAGAGTGCCGTTTGCAGATCACAGGATTGTGGAATACCTTTATAATGTTCCGTGGAAGATCAAGTGCCTCAATGGCGAGGCAAAAGGACTTCTGAGGGCAGCAGGAAAGGAAGATCTTCCGCCAGAAGTTTTGTACCGGAGAAAAAGTCCTTATCCGAAAACCTATGATCCTGATTATGAGAGGATGCTCTCTGAGGAACTGAGAAGGGTCATGGCAAAAGGCGAGGCTCCGATCAATCAGCTGACGGATAAGAAAAAGGTAGAAAAATTCCTGGAAAGTCCGAAAGATTACGGAAAACCGTGGTATGGACAATTGATGGCAGGGCCGCAGATGACGGCTTATCTGCTGCAGGTCAATTACTGGCTGGAACATTATAAGATCCGGTTGAACCTGTAAAGAAGAAAAGTGCAAGATTCCACGGAATTTCCGATCCATATGTGGTATAATAGAAAAAACAAGAGAGAAGGAGGCGAATACAATGGATTACAGACAAACCATTGCCAACAAATATTCAGTGCGTGATTATAAAGACAAGACGATCGACGCAAAGACAGCAAAGGAGATACGGGACTATGCGAGAACCTGTCCGAAACTTGTGGAGGACATTGCGGTAGATATCCGTTTCATGGATTATGATATGGTCTATCGTCAGTTAGATGGGTTTGCAGGATACAAAGGAATCATGATCAACGCCCCTCATTATGCGATTCTTCTTTCAGAAAAGAAAGATCATTATATTGAAAATGCAGGATATGTAGGAGAGGGAATCTGCCTGAAAGCCAATGAACTGGGAGTTGCCTCCTGCTGGATTACATTTGAAGACAGTAAGACCGTGATCCATAAATTAAATCTTGTAACAGACAAAGAGGTTGTGGGAATCATTGCATTAGGATATGGAAAGAAAGCAAGAAAGATCACAACGGGAGCAGTGGCGACCGGTGGAAATTATACGCAGGCTGATATGAAGAAGAAATCAGCAGGCGGAGCAGGAAGACTTCCGCTGCAGAAGATCGTTTATATTGATCAGTGGGGACAGGAAGCCGATGTAGATACTCTGACAGAGCGGGCTCTTTATGATCCGATGGATTATGCCAGAAGGGCGCCGTCTACATTAAACCGCCAGCCATGGAGATTCCTGATCGATGGTTCTAAAATCATTCTGACAGTGCGGGATGATGAAGAAACCAATGAATATGAAGAGCAGATTGACGCGGGAATCGCGATGCTGTATTTTGAAGGAGTCATTGAACAGTCACTGTGCCAGATTCAGTGGAAACTGGGACCGGTGGAAAAAGATTACGGCATTCCGGAAGAATATAAAGTCGTTGCTTCCTGTGAAGTTTAAAAGAGGATGTGTATACCTTCTTAAATATCAGAAAAGGTTCGATGAATATGTCATCGGACCTTTTCTAATGTTACCCGGAAAGAGATCTGCCGGGGTGTATTCATACGGTCAAACTGGATCAGATAAGCTTGTTTCGATGAATCAATCTGAAGGATGGTCCCGAGACCGAAAATTTTATGACGGATTTTATCACCAATCTCAAATATTTCCTTTTCCGGCTGATATCCGTCCAGATACCGGCTGCTGTAACGGATGTAAGCTCTGGTGTCAGAAATCAATGGATCCGAAGGCTTCCGCTCGTATTCCAGAAGAGATTCGTCAATATCCAGGAGAAAACGGGACGGATACCGCATGGAGCCGTCAAAATTCCGCCCTTCACTTTCAGACAGATACAGTCGTTTCTGCGCTCTTGTCATGGCTACGAAAGCGAGACGCCGTTCTTCTTCCATACCGTCTATGGTGGAAGTTTTCTTGGAAGGAAAGATTCCTTCATTCATGGCGCACAGAAAAACATAAGGGAATTCCAGTCCTTTGGCGGCATGAACCGTCATCAGTTTCACTTTGCCTTTGGAATCCCGGGCGTCACTGTTGGAAAACAAGGCGACGTGGGCCAGATAATGTTCCAGAGTGCTTTCTTCTCCGCAGGAAATTTCATATTCATAAACTGACTGCTTCAATTCTGCCAGATTGTCCAGACGTTCCTGGCTGCCGGCGGTCCGGTGCATTTCTTCATATCCGCTCTGATCCAGGACTTCGGACAGAAGTTCGGAAATGGTCTGTTCTTCATAGGTATCCGAAAATGACTCAATCAAATCGATAAAAGAAGCCGCCTTTGTCCCCTTAAAAATCGGATGATGAATGGTTTCTTTCAAGGCGTCATACAGAGATACGTGGTTTTGCTGTGCGTATTCCTGCAGGAAACGGATGCGCCGTTCTCCAATATTGCGCTTCGGCACATTGACAATCCGGAGGAAAGACAGGTCATCTTTAAAAGCAATCATGCGCAGATAAGACAGAGCGTCTTTGATCTCCATCCGGCCGAAAAACTGCACGCCGCTGTATATCGTGTAAGGAATCTCTTCCTTCTGCAGTACTTCCTCAATAGTGCGGGTGATATAATGGGCCCGGTATAAAATAGTCATATCATCATAAGAAATACCGGATTTCTGAAGTTTCTTTATCTGAGAAATGATCCACTGTGCTTCCTTCAGAGAACTGTCTCCATGATAACAAAGAACGGACGGTCCATCGGGAAGTATTGGAATCAGGTCTTTTTTTATTCGATGTTCATTCTTATCAATCAGAGAATTTACCGCGGCAAGAATCTGAGGCGTAGAGCGGTAATTCTTTGTCATCATAATCGTCTCAGTTCCAGGAAATACCTTATCAAAGTGAAACAGGTATTTTACATTGGCGCCCCTCCAGGTGTAAATGGTCTGATCCGGGTCTCCTACGATAAACAGATTTTTGTGATGTCCGCATAAGACCTCCATCAGCTTATATTGGAGCGCATCAATATCCTGAAATTCATCAATCATAATATATTCCAGCCGCTGCTGCCATTTCAGGCGGATTTCCTCATTCTGTTCAAAAATATATAAAGAAAATTTGATCAGGTCATTGTAATCCAGGCCGAAACATTTTTTTTCCTGGTACAGATAACCGTAAAAAATAATATCAGAAGGATCTGAGGCATGCAGATATTTGTGCTGCAGAGTGTCCAGCGACATGGTGATCATATCCAGATAATAGTCCGGATTCTTAAATAACTTGCGGATTTCAATCATATCTCTGGCTTTGGCAAACGTCATATGACGCAGAGTCAGTCCACGCTCTTCATAGATGATCTTCAGCATGGAATCAATATCGGAATTATCCAGCACAAGAAAATTTTTCGGATACTGTACCACATGGCTGTCTTCCTGAAGGATGGATACACAGAATCCATGGAAGGTATTGATATATCCGGTATCATTGTCGCCGGTCAGCTGGTGGATTCTCTGACGCATTTCATTGGCAGATTTATTGGTAAATGTGACACAGAGAATATTCCCCGGCAGGATGCCGACATCGTTGACCAGATAAGCGAAACGGTGGGAAAGCGCACGGGTTTTCCCGGAGCCGGCGCCTGCGATGACACGCACGAATCCTTCTGTGGACGTGACTGCCTGGAGCTGTTCTTCATTCAGTTGTTCTAATGAATATTCCAATGGTGTACCTTCCCTGATAAAAATGAACGTATGTTCTGATATCATTCTAGCAGAAACCAGGCTGCGGCGCAATGGGAAGAGAATAAATTAAGGAAAATATATTGATAGATCACGATTGATAATATATACTGATAAAAACATAGATGAACAAAGTGGAGGGATGGATTTTGAAAAAATTAATGATTATCCTGGCAGCTGCCGGGCTGCTGTACGGATGCTGCAGAATCGTGATTTCGCAGGACACTACGGAGAAATCTCAGGAAATTACAGTATCAGAAGGTGGGGACTGGATGCTCACAGATGATTATGACAGCAGAGACAGCAGTTTCGAAGACTTTCTAAAGCAAAAAGATGCTTATGATACTTTAAAGGAAACTTACGAAATGCTGAACAATGCTTTTGGCGGCGATTATTATGACGTCGGCCGGCAGGATATTGAGTATCTGGGGAAATTTCCCAGAGATGAAGCATATGTTTCCGGGGGAAAAGACGCGATGAATCAGAAAATCAACGGACAGATTCTGTCACCCCTTGAATCTCTGCAGGTATCTTACAATTTTGTCTCCCAGAAGAAAATGAATGAGTTGATTGAGACAGGGGAGATGTTTGGAAAAGAAGATTATCAAAGAGGAGAGGAGCAGATCATTCCAGTGCTGGCAGGGGTCTCTTATCAGAAGATGTTCAAAGCCGGGGATACATTCCAGGGGAAGTATCTGGGGGAAAAAGATCTGAAATTCCAGATCAGGGGATTTTTTAAAAAGGATGCAGGCATTTCACTGGACAATGAAGAAATACTGCTGGACCGGATGCTTGTCTTTCCGTCTCTCTGTCTGAAAGAGAACGATTCCGGGGAGTTTCAAAAGATTTTATTATCAGTGAAATGTCAGGGATATCTTCATTATGATGGAAAAAGCGATCTGGAGAAGAAGCTGAAACAATTAGAAAAAATAAAAAAAGAAACCGGATTTCGATATACCATTCCGAAGATCAGATAGAGGGAGAAGGATTATGATAGTTTCTAAATTATTAATCGGCATGTCATATTTATCAAAAGCCTGCTGGATTGGGCTTCTTTTAACACTGATGCTCTATGGGATCCACAAAATATGTTTAAAAAAGTCTGCCGGACAGGGAAAGGATTATATTTTATACTATATCGCCCTGGTGTATCTGGTGACGCTTCTGATGATTACAGGGATTGCAGCACCCTGGTCGATTCATAATGCACATAATGATCAAATAATTCTCTTTCAGGATTTTGACGCCAGTTACTTCCTATTAAATGTACTCTTATTTCTTCCGGCTGGTGTTTTTCCGCCGCTGATCTCTCAGAAGGATACAAAATGGCATTGGAAATATATTGGCTTTGGGATCATTCTGTCTCTTGGAATTGAGATCATTCAGTTTTTATTCACAGGAAGACTGGCAGATATAGACGACGTGACTGCCAATGCCATTGGATGCCTGGCAGGCTATCTGGTATTCTGGATTCTGAAAAAATGCTGGAAAGCCAGAGGGGCAAAACCGGCAGGTTATGGAACGTATGGTCTTTGCTTGTCGATGCTTGGATGGCTGTTCGGGTTTCCTTATCGGATGGAGATGTGCCTGGGGGATATGTTTCTGGTATCCTGGGGTGTTCCCATATGGTCCGGAAATCAGGGAGGGGCGCTGTCTTTTCAGGGAATCCATTACACGCTGATCATATATTTTGTCATTCAGCTGGCGGCTGCCTGGGTGACAGGGAAGTATAATCAGGATCTGGGAGCAAAAATAGGAAAGATTCTGTCAGGCCTCGGAATGATATTTTTTGCGGTGTTTATAATTGGAAATATAGTATAAAACAGGAATTAATTCTATTATATAGAAACATAAGGTATTGATTGTAATCGCATCAATCTTAAGCTATAATTATTTAAAAGCACTGATGAGAAGAGAGGAGAAAAATGCAGATAGGGATATGCGATGACGATAAAATCTGGCAGAAGAATGCCGGAAATATAATCGAAGATTATGGAAAAAAGACGGGAACGGAGATAACAGTACACTGTTTCACCTCGTCGGAGGAACTGACTTCATGGCCGGGTCCTTCTTTGGATGTAATTTTTATGGATATTGTCCTGGAAGAGGAGAAAGAAAAAGATATGACTGGAATTGATCTGGCAGTACAGATCAATCAAAAGTGGAAAGACTGTCAGATTGTTTATTTAACCAATTATCTTTATTACGCGACGGAGATTTATCACACAGATCATGTGTTTTTTGCGTTAAAAGAGCAGTTCGGAGAAAGAATTGGCGAAATTTTCGGGAAAGTACTTCATGAACTTGCGCAGAGTCGTGAGAAATTGGTCTTTTCTGTTATTAAGGGGAAAGAAATCAGTCTTGCTCCGGCGGATATCATCTGTTTTGAGAGAAGCGGAAGAAAGACCAATATCATAACAGTATATGGTACATATGAGATTAAAGAGAAATTAGCGGAACTAATGAAACAGCTGCCGGAGATCGATTTTGTGCGATGCCATAACAGTTATATTGTATACCTGCCGGCGGTAAGGGAAATGCTTTCAGATTTGTTCATATTGAATGATGATAGAAGAATTATGATCAGCCGAAGTTATCGGAAATCGACAAAAGAAGCTTTCATGCGCTGGGCATTGACACAGATATCTTAGAAATAGACGTGAAGGGGGAATAGATCGATGTGGATACCGATTGTTTTATGTATTGCTCTGCTTGTATGTTTTATTCTTGCTGCCGGTGTTATGAAGACACGTGAGATGGAGCAGGAAAATCGTCTGATGCAGTCGTATATGTTTTCCATGGAAGAATTTTACGCCGGAATACAAAGCAGAATTGACGCCACAAGAAAATACAGGCATGATCTGGCAAAACATATCCAGACATTGGAAGAACTTATGGGGAGACAATCCGATTCCGGTGAAATACAGGAATATATGGATAATCTGAAGCAGAGATATGACTTGTTGAAGCATCAGGAATTTTGCAGAGATGAATTGGTCAACTCCATTTTGACGATTAAAAAGGAACAGTGTGCGGAACGGGGCATACCATTTGATGTAAAAGTAGAAGACTGTATTTACAATGGAATAGAAGAAACGGATATTGTGGGGCTTCTGCACAATCTATTGGATAATGCGGTGGAAGCGCAGGATCGAATCACGGACGGAGGAGAAAAAGGCATCTGGTTTTCCATGCGCCGGGATGAGAAAAATATATGGATTCATGTCAGAAATCGAGTTCGGAAAGGGGAGAAAGTAACTTTTGAGACCAGCAAGGCAAAGAAAGAAGAGCATGGAATCGGAACAAAGATCATTGAAAATCTTGTAGAAAAATATTCTGGCACCATGGAAATCAGTGCAGACGAAAAGGAAGGTTTCTTCGAAGAGAGGATTATCCTGTGCTGCAGGGATTAGAGATGAGGAGAGAAGTATGCAGATGGCAGAAACATGCCTGAGGATTTTGATTCTGGGGATGACTTATATTTTAATTAACATTACCTTTTTAGATGCTGTTTTGATAAAGAGAAAAAGAACGATCCTGCCCGCACTCATGCTCACTGTATTGTAGATGACCAAAACGCTTCTGGTGGAATACGTTATGGGTACATTCTGGGGGGACCGGCTGTGGTTTCAATCTTTGAAATTATCTTATATGATGATTCATTCCACATTGGCATATATTATCCTGGCAGGCTGTATGTATTCCAGCAGCGTATTAAAAACCGGACTGGCACAGATTGTGTGTGAAGTAAATTACTGTGTCATTTTGGGAGCGGCTCTGATTGTTTTTAACTATCTGGAGAACAGAGAAGATCTGCTGGGCTATATGTTTCCGTTTATACTTCCGGATCTTTTGCTGTTTCCGGTTATATATGGAGTGGTAAGGATAGAAATCTATTTTCTGAATCCATTGCTGTCATGGATCCGGGTTCGTGAACCGAAATACAGAAAAATCGGATGGCTCATTGTAGGAGGATATTTTATTTCAGCAACTCTTTCAAGTTTTTGGGGGCTCGCCGATGGAAGTGTTCTGATTGAGTGGTCGGTGTTTCCGGTATTTATCGTGTCGGTTGCAGGAAGCATCGTGGGATTTCTGATTTTCGTGCGGTATCGGAAGAAGACGGAACAGGCAAATACTTTTTTATATTCCCAGACGGCATTTATGAAAAACTATTTTCAATTGTTAAGGCAGCAGATACAGACAGCAGAGTCGGATCAGAAAAGTTCGCAGATAACCCGGATGAATCGAATTGCAGGACAGATAGAAAATGAAGAAATGAAAGGATTCAGCCGGGAGAAATTATGAAACTATATGGAGAATCTGAAAGAAAAATATGAAGCTATACAGGCAGGAATCTACTGTAATGACTGGCTGGTGGATGGAGTCCTTTATCATATGGCAGAATTTTGCAGAGAAAATGGAATTGCAGCATCTTTTTATTTTCAAAAATATGACAGGGGATACATTTCAGAAGAAGATATTTCAGAAATTATATATCAGCTGCTTGCATATGGCGTGAGGGAAAGTCTGCGTTGCAGAGAAGAAAAGAGAGATTCCCGTTCCTTATTCCTGCAGGCAGAGGCAGTGAGAAATCAGCTGATTTTGAATGCTTCATTTTGTTCTGTGAAATCAATAAAAAAATTGAAAAGAGACTTGAAAAGAAGTCTTTCGATAAAAATAGTTCCTTATCATGGGGAAATCATCGCGTCAGAAATCAAAGGGGAGAAGAAACAGATTAGTATTCAAATGCAGAGGGAGAAGTAATCATGTGGGGACAAATCTGGGCGAACCTGGCCGGGCAAAAGGTGATTATAATGAATCTCATAATCTTTGGAACCATTCATTCTGCCATTGCGATACTGGTCCAGGATGAGTTATTACGAAGAGTACATTCTGTAAAGTGGATCGCCCTTTGCTGTGCGGTAAAAATAATCATAATAGACTGTGTTTTTCAAATGGGACTAAGTGTAGATATAGAACACTATTTGGCGGCGCAGTGGCTCCTTATGTTTATAAAAACAGTACATATTATCTTATATTTATTTGCGTTTTGGTATACATATGAAGACAGCATAATAAAAAGTGTTCTCATCAGTATCAGCGGAGAATTGCTGGCTCTGGCAATCAGCAGAGGCAGCATCATATTGCTTCAAAATCTAGGGTCTGGAATAGAAGATATGTATTCCAGACCATTTGGATGGAGAACCGTTTTACTCTGCCTGCTTTGTTTCGCTATGTTCTTTTGCATTCGGTTTCTGGTCCGGACATTTTGCGGAAAAAAGATCTCCAGATTTAGAAATCAGGAATTAAAGCATAAAAAATTTTGGACAGTTATCTTTTTTCTTTATATTGGAGTTGGATTTTATCAGAGTACACTAAACAGCCTGGAAAGAATCTTCAGAACATACAAAATGGGAATCTTAATTGTGGCTCTGGTATTGATTGCAGCTTTTTGCCTTACTGCCTGGAGTTACAGAAAATATCAGCAGCAGATTTTTCAGGAACATGAATTTCTGAACATAAAGCAAAATCTGATGATGCTGCATATGAAGGCGGTCAGACAGCAAATCCAGAATATGGAAATGGAACAGCAAATCATAGATAAACAAATGGAAAAGATAAAACAGATAGGAGTTTTTGAGGGAACAGTTCAGATAGAAAACTATATAAAGGCAATACAAAACCAGTATCAGAAAATACAGGCGGGAGTGTACAGTGATGATATGTTTGTAGATTCTGTTTTGTATTATTACGCAGATATTTTTAAAAGACAAAATCTGATTTTGGAAATATCATTTGCCAGATACAGGAAGGGCAGTCTGGATGAGATGTGCGCAGAAAAGGTTCTGATGTGTCTGCTGGAAACTGCTCTGACAAAAAACAGAGAGGATGGACAGAGAGAAAGTACAATAAAGTTGTACGGCGGAACGGTAAAGAATCAGGTTATTTTCCGATTGGAATATAAAGTGCCGGAAGATAGAAGGGCAAAGGAGAGAACATTGCTGCAGAGATTGAGGCATCATTCTCAGAGCAGAAAACTTTGTAAAATGTTAAGACGCTACGTAAAACAATTTGGCGGAAATATGCAGACTGTAGAAGAAGAAAATCAGCTGAAAATAGAAACTATTTTGGCGGGCAGGGATAATAATGCGGAAACGAATGTATCTCACCTGGAAATACAGTCGTAACATGGAGAAAACTATGGAAATTGCAGGTACATGTCTGAGAATTCTGATTTTTGGAATTGGATATATTTTGACTTCTATTATTTTTTTAAACAGTATTTTGGTCACAAAGAGACAAACGGCGGTGCCCTGGGTGATACGAGGACTGTTATGGGCAGGAAAAACCATCATTTTGGAATATGTTCTTGGAGTATTTTGGGGAGAGGAAATATGGTTTCGTGTTTTGAAATTATCGTATTTAATTGTCTATTCGACACTGGTTTATATAATCCTTTGGAGCTGTATGTATTTAGGCAGTGTGGAGTTGTCAATATTTGTGCAGTCTTTAAACCCACAAAATTAAGCAGCTTCTGC
>ERZ1643250.2095-NODE-2095-length-15571-cov-4.157773_pt1 | contig 15571 bp, 14 predicted proteins | sample MGYA00579262_ERZ1643250 | MGnify/ENA primary metagenome ERZ1643250 (study PRJEB29033, sample SAMEA4952265) | chicken gut metagenome | biome: Broiler Chicken; feature: Gastrointestinal Tract; material: Caecum | place: Ireland | collected 2018 | study: Broiler...
TGGCCTGCACCGTTTCCACTTATCTCCGCCTCCTTCCGCCTGCTTCACAGAGAACGAAACTGCCGGCATCTGCTATCAATGATGGCCTACAGCACAAAGGACAGGGCAAAGGGCAGACTCACAGCACCAAGGACACAGCAAAGTGCGGAGGAACAGCACTGCGAGCACTGCGGCATCTGATATAGGTGATGCGGGCAGAACCGCCCTCTCATTTCGGACGACAGGCTGCGGAGGAGCGTCCCTCCACGACATCTGCTATAGCTGCTGTCTGCTGCCACGGAGACAGAAACAGCGGACAAAAAGGACGACAAGGAAACGGCACGCAGCAAGGGGAACTGCATTAGGGCAACTGCTATAGATGGTGCGGTGCAAGGCAGAACTCATCCGTACATCTGCTATAGGTGATGTCAAGCCATGTCTGCAAGCGGTAGGGAACGCCGTACACGCTCTTTGGCATCTCCTATAGGTGATGTCGGCAGCAGGGTACGCCCCGGCGGCATCCAGCAGGGAGGCAGGGGGAAGCTGCGGGCATCCCATGGGCACGGCATCAGGTTTAGATGATGCGTCTGCCCGCTGTCCTGCGTGTGTGACGTCAGGTATAGGTGATGCGTCCGTCTTGTAGATAGCATCAGGTTTAGGTGATGCATTCCCCACGCAGAGAGCATCAAGTATAGTTGGTGCGGTTGCCCTGTCCGTGACGTCAGCTATAGGTGGTGTCAGAGATCAGGAACTCCCGTGGCATGGGCATCAGGTATAGATGGTGTCTGTTCGGTATGGATAGCATCAGGTATAGGCGGTGCTTCTGCCCTCTCCTATTGCCGGTTCTGCATCTCCTATAGGTGGTGTCAGGAATACAGAACCCCAGCGGCAACGGCATCAGGTATAGGTGGTGCGTTTCCCCTCTTTCTGGCATCAACTATAGGTGGTGCGTTCCCACGCAGAGGACGTCAGGTATAGGTGATGTCAGGGATGGATGATTCCTGCGATATGGATGTCAGGTATAGGTGGTGCGCTTCCCTCCCTGCTGCTGACAGGCGGCATCTGCTATAGGTGGTGTCAAACAACGGAAGGACGGAAAGCGGAACGGCAGGCAGAAAGGGCGGGCAGACGGCGGACGATGACATGGAACGGTGCGGCAGCGGGGGAACGCAGCGAGGAACGGCAGAACGGACGGGAAAGATGCAGAACGTAGGCAACTTTGCATGAAACAGAGGAATGTGATCGGCTGTGAGGATGGAATGGATGGGATGTGGAAAGGGCGTGGGAAGGTATGGGATGGGCGCAGGAAACCGCATGGGAATGGTGTAAAAATGGTATAGGAGCCATGCAGCGAGGGGCAGCGGGCAGCGGGAAACAGTGACGGAAAAGCGGGAATTTTATGCAACTTTATGCAGATTTGTGCATACGTGCGTGGGAAAAGGCAGCGGTACTGGCAAAACGGGAAGATGTGGGCGTTTTTGGTTGTAAATTGCGTTCCGTAAAACCTATTACGGAATTTGAAAAAATGTCAAACATTTTGTCAAACATTTTTTGTTCCGATCCCCCATATTCCATCCGAACAGGCTTGTATGATGCTGAAAATTTATGAATCACAGGAAAGGGGGAACGATATGGGTTACTGTTTCATGAGCACGCAGAAGATTAAGACCATGGGGAGCCTTGCTTCCAAGTACAACCACAATTACCGGAAGGTGGAGGTAGCCAATGCGGACCCGGATCTAGCTGACTGCAACCAGGAGCTTGTTTCCCTTGCGGGACCGGACGGCAGGGAACTGGACTACAACGAGGCATGGAAGGAACGGGTAAAGGATCTGGACTGGGCAGAGCGTGGACCACGAAAGAACGCCGTCCTTGCCATCGAAGTCGTGACCACTTTTTCCAGGGAGGAAAACCTGGACCTGGAGGCATGGAAACAGCAAAACGTGGAATGGCTCCAAAAAACCTTCAATGTTGCCCCGGATGGGAAGAGCAATGTGTTGAGTGTTATGTACCACGCCGATGAACCGGGGAACGTCCACTGCCATGCCATCATCATCCCGGTGGACGAACGGGGGAATTTGAATGCCAGCCGGTTCCTGGACGGACGCCAGAAACTGACGGAGATGCAGAACTCCTACGCAAAGGACATGGAGTCCTTCGGGCTGGAGCGTGGGCTGGAAAATGGACAGGCACGGCACCAAGACATCAAGAAGTACTATGCGGACTTAAACAACGCCATCAAGGTGTCGGAGCCGGAACCCCAGGAGACCGCCCTGGACTACCGGGACCGGGTACTGGAAGAACTGCAGACAGCCCAGGCGGCTGCCATGCGGGAACGGCGGGAAAAGGAACGGCAGATGGAACGGAGGCTGGCAGAACGCAGGATCGCCCAGGAAAAGGAACTGAAAAGTGAACGGGAAGCCCTGCAGCGGGAAAAAAAGGAAGCTGCCGAAGCCCTGAAAAAAGAATATGCTTCCCTGATCCAGGAACTCCGCAAGGGAAAACAGGAATACCGGGAGCAGGCAGGAGAGCTTGCCGAACTCCATGCCCGGATCCTGGAAAAGCGTCAGGAACTGGAAACACTGAAAGGAAACCTGGACGACGCCAACACCCTCTCTGCCAAGGCTGCCTTCTACGACGAGTTCCAGAAACAGTATGCCCTGCTGGAACAAATGGACCCCCAGAGGGCAGAACGCTTCCGGCAGGACCTCTCCTACATGAGCACCCTCTCCGAACGGAGCCGATAGGATCCTGTTCTCTCCTCTCCCATGCACAATCCTACATAGAAAGAAAACCCCTGACTCAAGACAAGTCAGAGGTTTGATACAGCCGGTATCCGTTCCCGGTTTCCACCACCGGGTATCCCTTCAGGTCCAGGTACAGCCGCAGGCTGGAACGGTTGTCAATGCAGAAATACTCAAACTGGTATTTCTCCAAAACGGCATCCATCTTCTTTTTGTCCGAAGACCGGACCAGCGTAGTGTAATCCTGGAATACATCCGCTTTCCCATTGACGGACTGGAAATAGAGTTCCGGCCTGGCGTCAATGAAACACCGGAAGCCACGGTACTCAAAGTACCCGCCGGCATTGAAGGTGGTAAAAACCCGGGCCGACTCCTTCCCGTTTTGTTCCAGGTACGATACGGCTTTCACCGGCGTATCGGTACTGTCCCCGGCTTCCCAGGGAAGGTTCTCTGCTGTCCAGATCACCAGGACCCCGCACAGCAGCAGGCCGGCAAGAAAAGACAGCGGCCCTGCCCCGTGTTTCAGCTGGAAGTTCCGTTTTCTTGTCCGGGTAAATTCCAGGGAAAAGATCAGCACTGCCGCAAGGAAATACACCAGGTTCCGGATATGCATACTCCCCAGGATGGCCGTTCCGCATAAGAGGTAGCAGTCACTGGAATACAAGCTTTTGCCCCTGTCTTTTGCTTTCTGGATTCCCATGGCAAGAACCACCAGGAGGACCACAAACAACAGGCCCAGGTTATCAAAGGCCGGGGCTTCCAGCTCCTGGATTCCGATGTCCTTTAATTCCGCCCCATAGGACCGACACAGGTAGGAAAGGCCGTCAAAGCCATACGGGTTCAGAAACCCCGTCACTGCCATGGCAGGCACCACCCACAGGAACGGCTTCCGGGAGAACTGCCGTTTCCGGAAGGTGCAGAGCGGGTTTGGGATCTCCGGCACCAGGTACGGAAGCAGGAACAGGAAGTGGAGGATCCACACTGCCCCGTGGAGGTTCGTTTCCAGAAGAGCCAGGAGCGGGAGTGCCAGAAGGACGCCCTGCTTCTGGTCCCGGACATACCGTTCCGTCACGTACACCTGCAGCAGCAACAGCAGCACCGTCACAAAGGTGGGCCGGATGCTCAAAAAGGAATACATACCAAGCAGCACCAGGACGCCCCGGAGGGTGGTGCTCCGCAGGCCAAACCCACGGAGCTTCCCGATCATCTGGAACACTGCCAGCACTGCCAGGGACAGCCCCGCACACAGCGCCAGGATGCCGGCGCTTCCGAAAGCCGCATGGATCCGGTAACAGAGCAGGCACCAGGCCCACTGCTGCACCACAATGTCCAGCCCTTCCACAAACGTAAAGGGATTCTCTTTGGGGATGCCACTGACCAGTTCCTTTCCCGTGGCAAGGATCCAGTACCCGTCGTTGTCCATCCCGGCGGCACTCACCAGGTACCACAGCAGTGCCATGGCACCCATGGACAGGGGGATCCAGAGCAGCCCCGTCATCCGGTTTCCTATCTGTTTTCCCATGTTCCATTCCTCCTTTTCTTTTGGATCATCTGCAGCCGGAACTCGAAGGCCTGCCGCTCCTTTTCGTTTAAGACGTCCAGAATCATGCCGGCAAAGAAGGCCGTAATACAGGCCACCGCCCCAAAACCGCACACCATGAGGGTGGGGAAATTCTGGACCAGGCCGGTCTTGAGGTACGGCACCAGGACAGCCGGAAGGAATAATCCAGCGTCCAGGACAAGGAACAGGGCGGACAGGGTGCCAAAGAACCAGAAAGGCCGGTATCCTTTCCAGAGCCTTAGAATGGTCCGCAGTACCGCCAGGCCGTCGGACAGGGTGTTGAGTTTGGAGACACTCCCTTCCGGGCGGTCCCGGTACCCCACGGGCAGGCTGGATACGGCCATATTCTTATCTACGGCGTGGATGGTCATTTCCGTCTCAATCTCAAAGCCCTTGGACAGCACCGGGAAACTTTTGACGAACTGATAACTGAACGCCCGGTAGCCCGTCATGATATCCCGGATCCGGCACCCGAACAGCCGGTTAATCATAAACCGCACCAGACGGTTGCCGGCATTGTGGAACCTCCGTTTATTCTCCGCAAAGTAAGCACCGGACAGCCGGTCCCCTACAACCATATCTGCCTGCCCTTCCAGTACTTCCCGTACCATAGCCGGGGCATCGGACGCCTCGTAGGTATCATCCCCATCCACCAGAAGATAACAGTCCGCCTCAATCTCCCGGAACATCCGCCGGATCACATGGCCTTTCCCCTGCCGGTATTCGTTGTGTACCACGGCCCCTGCCGCTTCTGCTGCCTTTGCCGTACCGTCCGTGGAACAGTTATCATAGACGTAAATGGACGCCCCTGGAAGGGCAGCCCGGAAATCCCGCACCACCTTGCCAATCGTCTGCTTCTCGTTGTAGCAGGGGATCAGCACGGCAATGGTATGATGTTGGTTACTCAATTTGCTTTCCTCCTAAATACAAGTTTTCCGAGAAGGTAATTCAAGACCGTCACGACTACCTGGACCACGGCCTTTGCCGCAAGCTGGGACATCCCGGCCTGAAAAATCAGGATCTGCATGAGTGCAAGGTCCACAAACAGGGTGGCAAGCCTGCCAAAGATAAACCCCAGCAGTTCTTTCCGGATCCCCTTCTCCCCGGGGCCAAAGACCCAGGAGCGGCTGATAAGAAAAGATACCGCCACTGCGCAGGCCCAGGACACCGCCGTAGCGGCCTGGACGGCCAGGGGGCCATTGCTCCCGCATCCTTTCAGGAATACAAAATACGATACAAAGCTGACGATGGTTGCGGTGATCCCGCAGACCAGATACCGAACGACTTCCATGTCTTACCTCCTCACCCGTAATATGGGAGATTTTCCCGCAGCTCCACGCAAAGAAAAAAGAGCCGGATCAACCGACTCTTTTCCTTCTGCTTTCTACAATCCCCAGAAGCCACGCAGGTTCCTGGAACAGAACCAATCCTCGAAGGACACGGGATACGGGTGGAACTCCACACCCTGTTCCTGCAGTACCCCAATCAGGTACTGCTGGTCCTCCGGGCTTTGCTGCAGGTCTTCTGCTGCATGGAAAATGCTTTCCAGGTAGTGGAATCCGTTATCGTGCCATTTGACAATATTCGGCCCGTCTACCAGGTACAGGATCTTTTCCCGTACCAAGGTCATAAGAAATTCCAAAATCTGAATGTATGCCATCTTCTGTCCCTCCTTATACCAGGTATTCCAGCATGAACAGGTCGAAGGCGTCTTTGTTCGCCCGGCCTTCCAGCGCTGCTTCCGTGTAAACCCAGTCCAGCACCCGGTCGCAAAGTGCCGTGTCTGCATCGACATCAAACATCAGACACCATGCGGTAAACAGACTCCGGATCTGGTACCTGATGTTTGGGTCGTCCCAGTCGTGATCCGCTGCGTAACGGTAAAGGTAATCGAGAAATTTCTGTTCGTCCATATCTGACTCCTCCTTATGCAAACTCCACAATATAGTTCAGCACCATGGCCGCTTCGTTGTAAAACACGATCTCGTCGTTGCGAAGCGCACTTCCGGCATGGGCATGGAGGCAGTCTTTCCCGGACCGCTTCACCTCTTCCTGGTAGTCCAGGCAGCTGCTCCAGCTGTCCGTATCATACGGCGTGCCATAGGCCACGGCATACAGTCCCATGTACGCCACATCGGCAGACCCGCCGGCCCAGTAGGTGCCACGGTAGGACGTATAGTTCCAGCTTTTTGCCGCTGACGGTGCGAAGTACACCCCGTTTCCGAACATCTTCCCCGTGATCTTTGCATCCGGGTTTAAGAGCAGGCTGTTGCGGATAATGCTCATCCAGTTCTCGTTCCTGGATCCGTGCCACAGCTGTTTGACCTGCTTGATCTGGTGGGCCTTTAAGTACTGGTTGAAGCGTTCCTGCTGGAATTTCGGGATCACACGGTATACCCGTTTCACCTTCTTCTGCAGATCCGCACCCAGGTGGGAGAAGACCTGTTTCTTCTGCTTCTCCGTCGCCTCGTACACTTCGATCTGGTACTGGTCAAAACTCTCCTGGCGTCCAATAACGGCAGTTCCCGTAATGGAACCTTCCATGGCCTGGATCAGGTCGGATTCCCGGTGGACAATGGACGCAAAGTCCTTTTCGCTTGTGGCCATCAGCCTGCGTACCCCGGTGCCATCCCCGGTCCGGACCGGACGTTGGAGGATGGAGATCAATTCCAGAAGATTGTCATTGAACTCTTCCACGGACACAGCGTCATACATCCTGCCCAGTAGTTCTTTGGATGCCCGGATAATGGCTTCATTGACCGGGACACGGACTTCCGCTTGTTCCACGGCCTTCTTTGCCAGGGCTTTCAGCTTCTGGAACAGCACGGCTGACGGCCCTTCCGGCTTGGATGCCGGTACTGCTTTTGCAGGTGCCGCTTCCGTTGTTTCCACCGAATCCGGCAGGTACAGTTCCGTGCGGTCCACATAACCCTTGGACAGCTTTTCCTGGTACTTGATCCAGAACATCCGCTTCGGATACGCAAAGGTCCTTGCGCCGAACAGTTCCCCTTTCTGGGTTCCCATGCGTCCATACTCCGCAATGACCTCTTCCCCTTTTGTTTCCAGCTTGTAGAACTTATAAGCGTTCTTTGCCGGATCCACGCACGTCAGGAATCGTGCCTTTTCCATGTCCGCCAGGTCATCCGGAAGGGAGTTGTCAATCTCCGTGATAAACCGGGTACCGGAACGGACAGAAATGCGGTAGATGACTTCTCCCTCGCCCGGGACACGAACCATCACCTCTTTCGGGCAGTCCGATAAGTCTTCCTCGGCAAGCAGTTTGGACACGTCCTGGTAGAAGTCTGTCACTTCCAGCTCCTGTGTCATTGTTCCCGTTTCATAGATTGCTTTCATATTGGTTTCCTCCTGTTTTCCTTTTTTTCAATGGAAAACATGGGGGAATGGCCGCAATCCGATTAAAAAAAGACCCGCCCCGGGACTGTTGTCAGTCCGGGATGGGTCTCCCTTATGTTGTGTTCTATTTTTCTACCAGCAGTTGCCGCACTGCCGCTGTGCCTGGTCCGGTGCCACCTGCTTGGAATAGGCTTCTGCTTCCTCATACGTCGGAAAGTACTGCGGGTTGCTCATGGCATTGCCTCCCGTCCCTGTTGCCGGACACTGGCCCGTCTGGTGGATCTTCCCGTTCCGTGGATTTACCGCAAAAGCTTCTTCCCCGCTGGTCTGCCCGGCATCCGTCTGTCCTGTGGCAGCCGGTGCTTCTGCCGGCGCCATACCAGAAGATCCCTCTGCCGGCTGGGATCCATTAACCTGGCTGTTTCCGTCTGCATAGTTGATGGAAATGCCCGGCTGGACATTGTAGCAGTACACATGGAACTGGATTCCTTCTCCCTGGTCTTCCACGGACTGGGCTTCCAGTACCACACCGCTTGCCAGCAGGTTGTCCCCTTCAAACACCGGTGTCACCCGGTAAAGGACATGGTTCCCGGTCTCTTTCACATAATCGGCAACCATATTCTCGAAGGGCAACATCCCGTCCACATTCAAGTACCTTGTGCCGGTGATCAGGTTCCGCTCATTAGCATTTTCCCCGCTTAATTGGAAGCCGATTAAGTGGCACCGGTTGTACAAATAATTCCCGTCCACCAGGCCGTTGTATTTCACTGTATGCCATCCGGTAGGCTTCACAGATCCGATTCCTTCCCGGTCTTCCGTCGGCATCAGATCCTGCCCGATACTTGCCACGCATACCCCGCAGCGTCCCAGGCTGTCCAGTTCCCCGTAGGACTCATAGGATGTCGCCGTTAGGTCTTCCGCTGTAAAGTCCGGTACGTTTCCGTTGAGGGCCACATACGGGCTTCCGCTGTATGCCGGGATGGAGGTAAGATCAACCGCTCCTGCCCCCGTATCGGTCGTTTCCTGGGCGTTTTGTTCCTCCTCCGGTTCTTCTTCCTCCAATTCTATTTCCTGCCCTGTCTGGGCCTCCTGGGTGGTCTCAGCGGCGTTCTGTTCCGTTTCGTTTCCTGTTCCACATCCGGATACCGCCACGGCACCGGACAGCAGAACAGCCATCAGAATGGCCTGTATCCGTTTTCTCATTTTTTGTAAACCTCCTCTGTCAGTTTTCCATGGGAGTAACCCTGGAAGTCCTTTTTGCTGACCATGCGCCAGCCCTCCGGTACCGGCGGGAGCCACACGTCTGCCGGGTAGTCCCGGTTCCAGCGATACAGGATCAATATTTCCATAGCCTCCGGAAATTCAGACACCGGTTCTTCCAGAAAACACAATTCCCCCTGCCCTGCTTTCAAAAGCGGCTGTGCTGCCTCCCGAATCCGGTCCGTTTCTTCCGTGAACTGCCGCCTGGTATACGGGCTGACCCACAGCCACGTATCCTTTGCTCGTTCCAGGATCCGCTTCCGAAGTTCCCGGTCACTGCTCTGCCGCCTTTCGTGGAACAGGATCCCGTCCCGGTTATCTGTCACTGCAATTAGAATCATGATTTCGCTCCTTTCCATTTCTTTTCCCTTTTCCCACAGTATACCATACCGGGTGATCTTTTTCGTATTTGTATACAAAAACGCCGGGAAACTCCCGGCATTTCTGTTCCACAATTTTGCTTATTATCGTTATGCTATCCCGCTTTTTTGAGAAACCGGATCTGCTTCCCATCCAGCTGCAGGGCCGCTGAGAAGGTGGTTCCGTCCTTCTTCCGGAAGCCTTTCCGCACCGGGAGGGATTTCTTTTCCAGTAATGTCTCCAGGTCTTTGTCGGAGAGTACCTTCCCGCAGATGTTCCGGTACATGATAAGGCCGCAGTCGCAGAAGATCCCGCCCCGGTTCATTTTCACTTCCTTCCCGCAGTACGGACACATCAGTCCGGACCCAAAGGAGAAGGCAGTCTTCCCGTCTTGCAAGACCAGTTTCGCCCGGAACTCCTTCCCTTCCTTCGACCGGAAGGCCATGTGCTTCGTCTCCCCGTGTTCCCGGAGGCTGTCCAGGACTCCAGGTGTGATTGCCTGTCCGCAGACTTTCCGTCCGATCTGGAACCCGCAGCCGTCACATTGGTACAGGTACCCGGCGATCCGCAGCGGCTTTCCGCATACCGGGCAGACAGCGCCACAGGACACCTGTTCCATCTGGGTGCAGGTTTCATGGAGGCCTGCAAGCATCTGGCGGTACACGTCCTGGTAGGACGCCTCCCCACGCTGGATCTTTTTGATCTCCATATCCAGGGATGCCGCAAACACCGGGGAGCAAAGATCCATCCCGTCCATCTGCTCGATATAGCGTTTCCCCGACTCCGTAATATGCAGCCCCCGCTTATCCTGGATATACCCGTGCCGGATCAGGTCTGTCACAATGGCGTCCCGGGTAGCTGGGGTACCGATGCCCTGGGATTCCGCCAGGGACTTCTTCATAGCCGCATCCTCGATCTGGTTGGCAATGTTCTTCATGGCCAGCACCAGGGTGGTCTGGGTTAAGCGTTTCGGCGGCGTGGTGGTCTTTTCTACCGGTTCAATCCTTTCCGCCGTGATGGCAGCCCCCTCTGTCAGGTCCGGCAGTTCCCGGGACCGTGCAGCCCCGTAGAGGCTCCGCCAGCCCTGGTCTTCCACCAGCTTTCCCTGTGCCTGGAACACGGCATCCCCATGGGTGATGGTAAGCTTCGTCTTGCACTCTTTTAAAGGCGGCAGGAACTGTGCCAGAAGCCGGGTATAGATCAGCCGGCAGACATCCCGTTCCCGTTCGCTCATTTCTGAGAGCTTCGGTGTTTTGGAGGTGGGTAACAGGGCGTCGTGGGATTCCTTTGCAATCTCCGCATCGTTGACCACCATACGGTCCCCGGACACCCGCCTGATATCTGCCTGGGTGACACGGGAAGCTGCTTCTTTCAGCTCCGGGAACACGGACATCTTTTTCAGCATATCCGGGAACTCCTTTGCCTTTTCCGTGGACACGTACCGGCACTGGGTTCTCGGGTAGGAGATCACCTTATGCTTCTCGTACAGGGACTGAACCGTCTCCAGAGTCTCCGATGGCGTCAGCCCCAGCATCTGTCCCGCATCCCCCTGCAAAGCCGTCAAGTCATAGAGTTTCGGCGCACGGGTATTCGTCGTCTGCTTTTTGACTTCCCGGATGGTGCCTTTCTTTGGCACCTTACCGCCAATGCCTCCTGCCGGTTTTCGTAGGCAATGGGCTGCCCGGACTCCCCGACCTGCACCCCGGCAAATCCCGGATAGGATGCCGTCAGGTGGTAGTAGGTCTTTGGCACGAACCGCTCAATGGCCATGGAATTGTCATACACCAGTTTCAGTGTCGGGGCCTTCACCCTTCCCACTGTCATCAGTTCCCCGGTGCGAAGCGTCATGAGCCGGGTGCCGTTCATGCCGTACAGCCAGTCTGCATGGCTTCGTAGGAGGAATGCCTGGGTAAACCGCACATGGACCGGATCATTGTGGTAGTCCGTCATGGACAGGAGGCTTTTCAAGATTTCCGGTTCCGTCAGGGAATGCTCCATGAACCGGAGGGTGGGTTTTTCCCAAAGCCCCAGGTACTGCTCCACCAGGTAGTAGATCCCGTACCCTTCCTGGTCCGAGTCCGTTCCCACAATGTACCCGTCGTATTGGCCTATGCTTTTTTTGATTTTCGCAAGCACGTCCTGTTTCCAGCGGTTCTGGATGGCTTTCACCTTCCAGTGTTCCGGGATGATGGGATAGCTGACTTCGTGCCACGGTCCGTCCCATCCCGGATAGTCCTTTGGTTCCGCAAAGCAGCAGACGTGGCCGGACAGGGCCAGGAAGTCGATGGTGCCCACCGCCGCTTTCACTTCCGCATCGTGGTGTCTGTAGCAGTCCTCCACGGACCGCATCAGGGACGGCTTTTCGGCTATGAACAGGTATCTCATTCGTTCCCCTCCTCTTCGTCATCGCAAAGCTCCAAGTGGCGGTTGATGAACCCCCGCAGGGTCTTCCGGCGGTACTCCTCCTCTTTGGTTTTTGGCGGCGTCCCGTGCTCTTCCAGGTGGCAGGCAAACAGGATCCATTTCCCCGGATCCGCCTCCATCAGGTCCACGTCCTCAATGGACGGCCAGAACACCGGTGTCCCCAGGCGATCCGTCTGTTCCAGGAACCGGTCATAGTCCTGGAAGGTCATCCGGACGATGCCATTGTCCGGCATTTCAGGTTCCCTTGTTTCGCTCATACTCGCTGTCCTCCTTTGCTTGATTGCTGTTCCAATTCGGCTCTCAGGCACTGCCCTACGTCTCCGGCCTGTTCCCGGGCGGATTCCGCAACCCGCACAAGAAGCGGAAACATGGGTGCCAGGGCTTTCCGGTCCTCCGGGGTTACCAGATACATGAACCGGTGGAACATCCCCGGCATGGGTTCCTCCGGGTAGGTCAGGCAGAGCCTCGTAAATTCGTCTGCCGCATAGCTGAAATCCATCATGATTGCTCCTCCCTCGTCTCAAAGTCGACCAGTTCAAACCGCATCCGGCATTCGCCCTGGTACCAGTCTTCCTGCAGGTGTCCGATGCACCACAGGTCCGCCGGGCATCCCGCCTCTTCGTACCGCTGTGCCAGGGAGAATCCCAGTACCGAACAGGTCCTGCCCTTGAACAGCAGGTGGCTTCCGTCCCCGATCCTGCGGTAAGATCCGGCGGAAACATGGAACGGCATCCGGAGAAGCGGTTTCGGGTTTCCCTCCCCGAACGGGGCGAAACACTGTAACTCTTCCTGCACGGACAGAAGGTTCTTCCGGGTTAAGTCCAGGTCGTACTTCCTGTCCGGGATCTCCCGGGTATCCTCCCCGATTTCTGCCTGAAAGGCGTTCCGGAACTCGTCCAGCTTCCCGGCTTCCAGCCGGATACCTGCAGCCCCTGCATGGCCGCCGTAGCCTGCCATGGTGTCCTGGATCCGGTCCAGGGCCTGTTTTAAGTCCACCCCCGGGATGGAGCGTCCGGAGCCTTTTAAGCTGCCGTCCTCACACTTGGTGAACACCACCGCCGGGCAGTGGTACTCTTCCTGGAGGTTCCCGGCAATCAGCCCGATGATCCCTTCCCCGAAGTCCGGGTGGTAGATCACTACCGGGGTGCCTTTCACCAGCCGTCTTGCAACCGGCATGGCCTCCGAGAGGATCTGCTTGCGTGTCTGGTTCGCACGGACCAGCGCTTCGGCACGCTCCGGAAGTTCCGGGTCATCCCCGTCGGACAAAAGCACCTGTAACACACGTTCCGCTCCGTCGTCGTAAAGCCGTCCGCTTGCGTTGCATACCGGGCCGAGCTTGAACCCGTAGTCCTCTTCGGTCAGGTGATCCGTAAGCCCCATGGCGGTTAGGATCGCCCGCAATCCCGGGACGCCTCCGCCCTGGTTTAACTCCTGCAGGCCTTCCTGCACCAGCAGCCGGTTGGCGCCTGTCAAAGGCATCACGTCTGCCACCGTGGCAAGGGATGCCAGGATTTTGAGATCCACGTCTTCTGCGCCGGTTATTTCCTGCACGAACCGGTAGGCAATGCCGGCTCCGCAGTATCCCCGGTAGGTGGATGTCTCCTCGGCATTCGGGTCCACCAAAGCGTCCGCCTCCGGGAGAACGCATCTGCCCTCCCGGTCCCGTACTGCCTGGTGATGGTCCGTGACGATCACGGTCAGTCCTTTTCGTTTGGCCTTCCGGACCGCCTCCAGTGCCGCAATCCCGTTGTCGCAGGTCACAACCACACCGCTTCGGATCTCGTCGATGATGGCTTCAGACAGGCCGTAGCCCTCTGAGAACCGGCGGGGAAGCCGGTAAGCAGCCCGGATCCCCAGTTTTCGCAATCCCAACACCAGGATTGCCGTGGCACAAATCCCGTCCACGTCGTAGTCCCCCACCACCGTGACCGGCTCGTCCCGGTGGGCCAGGAAGCAGGCGGCCGCTTCGTGAAGCCCGGCCAGGTACGGCCTTCTCTCTGGATGCAGGAACGTGTCCGTGTCCATGCCTGTGTTTCTATGCACCACGTCAGCAATGCGCTGACTGGAATCTCGTTTTGCGTACATGATCTTTCGCTCCTTCCCTTTGGTCTGGTACCAGCATAACACAAGTGGCGGCAACCCCCCTGAATTTGCCTACGTACCGGACCGGGAAGGCTTGAGATGTGAATTTTATTTGCGAAAATTAATAACTCGGCAGTTTTTCACAAAATTAAAATTCGGAACCAGGTGCCGAATTTGACCAGTACGATTCAGGCAGTTAAGACTGGCCTCGGAACCCTTCACCGCCAATATGGCAGATTTGTCGTACCGAAGACAGGGAGGAGAGAAAACCCTGTATGTCTGGTTTCTCTCCAACAGGGGGATATACTCTAACCCCCTTCTGGTGTTCCCCTGTTGTTCATGTACTACCCCTCCTGTATTGACCCCTCTAGGCGATCTCCTGTTGTACGTGTACTACCCCTCTATCTCTCTAAGCTACGTTATTGGCTGTTGTTCGTTATATCTCTTAAAGCCAGGTATTGGCTATATATATAATATTTATTAGGGTATGGCTAAGACTAGAGCGATAGACAACACTTACGGGTGAGGTTGAACGCTGTGGTATGGACGCAGCTTGCACTCCCCTCCCCTGCTGGCGGCCGTGGGAACAAGCATAGCGATGCTTGCAACTAGGAGGCCGCTTTCGCCGGAGCCGTTCGTCCCGATGTGCCCAGTTCGCACATATGCCGCCGTGGAACAAACAGACTGCGAGCCTTACTTCTCGCCAGGATTCAGGGCCGGATATACCCAAGGGCCAAGGTCTGCGCTTAAAACGCCCTATCGTCACCGATTTTCCAGCCGCCCCTCCCAGGGGGGATACTGCCGCAGATGCTGTTTTCATCTGCGACTCCAGAATTCCATTCCGGTTTTTCTGGAGATCCCAATTACATTACAAAGTAAAAACCCAGGCCGCAGGACAGGTCTTTCTTGTCAGAGAAACAAGAGATATTCTTACATGAAAAACAGACACCCTCTAACGGTGGACTCTGCAATTCATGTACCTAGTTGTTCTCTGCAACTGTCGGTGGTCCGAAATCGCACAGGTTGTTTTATCGGTGATTATTTACATGGCTATTATCCTGACCCTCCGGCTTTCATCCTTCTTCCATTCCTCTCAACACCGGGCCAGCATCAATATTCAGTTGTCTTCCGGTATTCCGCCGGAAGGAAATCCGTAACAATACCCCCGCATCCCCGCCCCGCTGCCTAACGGGACGGTTTTGCCGGATGCCGCCCGCCTCCTCCTGCCTTCGAGGAGACCGGACGGACGTGTGGGCAGCCAACCCTTCCCCGCCTGGAAGGGCACCTGACTGTCCTGGGTAGCCGCCCGCCTTCCCCTGCCTGGGAAGGTGCGCCGACTGCCCTTCTTTGACAACCAGCCGCTTCGATGCTTCGATGCGGTGCCTCCCCTGCCTGGGAGACTTTTCTGGCTGTCGTATGCAATATGGGAGCTTCCAAAGTCCCTTGACCGGGAATTTACAAAGTTTATTCAATTTGAATGAACCGTACACCATATTCTTCCAAAAAAGGTCTTCTTTGAAACGTCCCTATCCCATTGGCAGCAATGTATGGGAACAGGAGACGATACACCGTATTCATCCAAAAAGATTTTTTTCCATTGAGCAGGATACCCCATACTCCTCAAGAAAGATTTTTTGGTATTTGGAAACTGATACGCCATATTTTTCAAGGAAATTTTCGGTATTTGAAGAACGATACCCCATACTCTTCGAGAAAGGAGAGATCTAACCCTCCGCCATCTGTTCCTGCAGTTCTTCCAAAACCACAATCTCCGGCAGGTGGGTCTGGATGGAAGACTCCGTGATCC